>Ga0157371_10000019_pt1 | contig 307914 bp, 311 predicted proteins | sample C45metaG_FD_113462 | JGI IMG/M metagenome (GOLD analysis project Ga0157371, IMG submission 113462) | Corn rhizosphere microbial communities from Kellogg Biological Station, Michigan, USA - C4-5 metaG | ecosystem: Host-associated > Plants > Roots > Rhizosphere > Soil | place: USA: Michigan... | reverse complement strand
TCTCGATTCGCGGTTGCAAAAGTACACCCTTTTTTCACAACCGCAAACCTATTCCGCAAAAATTAAACATTTATTTGATAACCGTGCTGAACGTCAGGGACTTTAATTTTGTGCTTATTGCTTCATAATGTATGATGCTTGAGGATTCTATTGAAAATAGCTATAGTATGACTTAAATTAATGCTTGGGATTTTTAAAATATTTGAAATTCTCTGCGGATTTAAAAGTCGTCTAAGAGATTAAATTGATATTATTATTCTTTGTCTATTCTTTTGAAAACGAAAAAAGACAAGCTTAAAAATCTTGTCTTTTATATATAATAGAACTAAAAGAGCTTAAAACCTGTAGCCGAAAGAAATTCCTGAGCGTACACCAAGCCATTTGGAATCTAAGTCGATTACTGCCCCGCCGGAATTCGTCGTTACATTGTAATCAAACAAACTGATGTCCAGATCCTGGATGTCTTCCTTCAACTGATTCTGCTCGTAAGCTGTCAAAGGCCGGCCGGATATTCCAGTAATAGTGCCTGTGGCTCCTCCGTAATGTCCGCCGATAAACCAAACATCTAAAACCCAATTATCTTGTCTGCCTAGAAGCCATTGCGCACCAATCATCAAACCTACATTATTGGAATTCGTTTTTCCCGTGAATGCAATCGGGATTTTTTCACCTGAAACTGCTGGGTCTTCGGATTTATAATTATATGTCAAATTATCGATGGTGAAATGGGAATATCTGTAATATGGCGCAATGTAGAATCCGTGACCGTAACCTTTACCCAAATAGATTCTTGGCTCCAAGGTAAAGTTGCTTCCGCCCATTTTTATGTTGTTGATATTTTCGTCCTTAATATATTCATCAACCAAAGGCACTTGCCCGGTTGGGATGAAGCCGTAAGAAACCTGCACACCAATTCGTTTTGTAATCGTTCTTTCGTAGGCAAATTGGAAATTTCTGAAAGCGACAGAAGTCAGATTGACTTTTATTAGATTTCTCTTTTGGTCTTGATTATCAGAATCAACTTCTTGAGATTTCGCAACAAATGAACAAACGAACACCAATGCAATCAATATCTTATTCATAACTATAACTTTTTATCAAATATATAAAATAATCGAGTTATCAATAAATTAATTTAAGCTAATTGATTTGAAAATCGGAAAAATAAGCTTCCAGTTCTTTTCTCTGTTTCGTTGTGAGATTGGCTTTAGGATGATAATTGATATAAGAAGGCAATGGCATTCGCAAATCCCGAACACTGGAGACTGTTTTCTCCACCGCGTTTTGCTTGAGCTCTTTATTATAAGTTCCCCATTCTGAAAAATTGAGATGCTCGCGACCATCATTGATATGGTCTTTTATCGTCCAGGAAATCGGTGCGACATAGGCATAATTGGGATATTTGACTTCATTGGAATGGCAATCGTAGCAGGCATTTTTTAAAATCGACCTGATGTTGGCCGGCGTTTTATAAATATCAACAAAGTTGTTACGCTTATCAACGGCTTTGTTTTCTCTATCAACGGGAACAAACTGTATGGCTGCAAAAATAACGGCAATCCAAAAAATTATCTTTTTCAATTGGTTGGTTGTTCTTCTAGTGTTACATCCCAATTTTCATTAATCTCCCACATAGGACGAATATTGATTTTGGTAATTCCGTCTTTACTTCCTGCTTTTTTGAACAGATAAACATCCTCGGCCAAAGTTTCATCTGCAAAATTGGCATTATCCCAAGTTCCGTTTCCATTATTATCTACCAAGATTCGTAATTTATAAGAACCAGGTTTCAGGTTAATGAATTTGACATCAGATTGGTCTGTATATTTCTGATAAACCACTTCATTTTTATCATCAAGAAGCTGAATCCAGAATTTGTGGTCAGGCAAATTAGCAATATGCGCGCTAAAACTTCCAAAATCTTCCGGCTTTGCCAATTCGAAATCGAAACGGACACTTTCACTGGAACGATTGTAAAAAGAAGCCACAGTATTTTTTGGAACCGTCAACTGGTATTTTTTACCGGGTAAGAAATTCGATTTGACAATCACTTGTGTAGAATCCAATTCTGAGATCCTGGCTGTGAAATCCTGCGTTATACTGTCGGACTGAAGTTTCCAATTTTCAGGCTGAATTCTATTGATGATATAATTGGACGAAAATCTAAAATCCGTCTCCGGCGCCAGCTTATTCGTAAATGGATTGGCGATGGTCATTTCATCTTTCGCCGGTCGTTTGTAAAATACCGAAACCGTATCCTGCTTAGAATTGGTGTCGTAGGAAAATTTAATATTTTCGCTGACTGTTGCGCCAATGTTTTCTTTAACGGCATCAAACCAAATTCTCACAGAATCAGATTTCGGTTTATGAGTAATTTTATAATCCGCAGGTTTCTCTCCGACTGTTTTCACAATCACTTTTTCCGGATTACCTTCGAAAGTCATCAATACACCGCCGGTCGTAGCCGCAATTTCTTTATACTTAACCGCTTTTTTCGATGGGAAAGTTCTCAGTTTAATTCCTGAGACACTCGCTTCCAGATTAATCTCCTGTTTTTGAAACGCTACATTTTCTTTCCCCAAGTCATAAATAGAATTATTATTTTCATCATCAAAACCAATGATTCTGTATTTCCCGGGCGTCAGATAATTCAATTCAAAATAACCATCGGGGTCAGCTTTTGTAATGTAATATGGTTTTTGGCGATAGTTCATAGTGTCTTTGACCTGATAGAGACCAACCACCATATTTCTTTCTTTTCCTTCTGAGTTTTTTTCGCTTCCCAAAGCATCAGAAATCGTTCCGCTGATGTACAAATCATCCAATTTGTCGCCCGTAGAAAACGCAAAATTGAAATAAGGCAAAGGATTACTTTCATTAAGGTCTACGACTGAGTTTCCAAAATTGAAATTGTACGTTGTGTTTGCTTGCAACGTATCTTTCCACTCGATCTCCAGATATTTGTTTCCCATTGATGAAGGAATAATCTTGGAGTATTGAATCGGTGGCGAGATAATAAGATTTTTACTCACATCTTTCAACATTATATATTCATCGAAATCAATTCTCAGCTTTTTGATGTCTCTTGGGACATTCACTCTTGTGGTATCGATATTGGAACCAATCATTTTTGGTGCGATAGAATCTTTTTTGCCACCAATAGGAGACCCAACTCTAGCACAACTTACCAAAACCAACGATGCAAAAAGCCAAAGAAGAAGCTGCTTCATTATTATATATAGATGTTTGAAATTAGATTTTAGAATTCGCATAAAATCTTTGCGCAAAAATAAGCAAACTTTGAGATAAAATACTTTTGGGAATGGTAAAGTAAGTTAAATTGAAAACAAAAAATGAGTTTTAAAATTAAAACTCATTATAGATGTACTTCAAAATGTCTTTGTCCGTTTCGGTAATTGGGATTTTTCTGCGTTCCATTGCTTTTTCTGCCACTTCGTAGGATTTTTCGAGCTTGAATTTCTCATCGCCTTTCATTCCGCCCCAGGAAAAATTATCTACTAAATTTGGTGGAAAGCCAGATTTGAAAATATTAGACGCAACGCCGACAACTGTTCCTGTATTCAACTGTGTGTTAATAGCGGTTTTCGAATGGTCGCCCATTATCAATCCACAAAATTGTAAACCTGTATCGAGGAATCTCTTCTTTCTGTAATTCCAAAGTTTTACGGAAGCGTAATTATTTTTCAGGTTCGATGAATTGGTGTCTGCACCGAGATTACACCATTCTCCAATCACCGAATTGCCGACAAAACCATCGTGACCTTTATTCGTATAACCGAAAATCACAATATTATTCACTTCGCCACCTACTTTTGAAAATGGGCCAATCGTAGTTCCGCCATAAAGTTTGGTTCCAAGATTTATTTTTGAGTCTTCGCAAAGCGCTAATGAGCCACGAATGTTAGAACCTTCCATAATCTCGGCGTTTTTTCCGATGTAGATTTTTCCGGTTTTGCAATTAAGTGTCGAGAATTCTATCACTGCACCTTCTTCGATGAATAGATTTTCTTTTTCTCCGATGAAACCGTTGGTGGAAGATAATTCCTGAGAAGTTCTGCCTTCTGTCAACAGTTTGAAATCAAAATCGATGGCTTTATCATTATAAGAAAAAATGTCCGTCGGTTTCTCAATAAAGAATAGTTTCTCGTGAATGTCCGTCATTTTATTGATTTGATTCAGTGAAAAATTTTCCATATTGATATTGGCTACCAAAACTTCATTTTCATAAACCAAAGCTTCGCCAGGTTGTAATTCTTTAATCTGTTTCAAAACTTCATCCGATGGGAAGAAATTTGGAACTATGAAGAGACTTTGTTTCGGTTCCGGCTTCCTGAATTTGTCCTGAAGATAATTTTCTGTGATGTAGAATACCTCATCGATATCCAAAAGTTTTTTCCATCTTTCGGAAAAAGTCAGGATTCCCATTCGCATTTCGGCAATTGGTCTTGTAAAAGTGAGTGGAAGAAAATCTTCCCAATATTGTGCGTCTGAAAATACTAATTGCATAATTGTTAGATGATGGATGATGGAAGCTGGATGAGACATCTGACATCAGACATCAAACTTCCAGCATCTAAAGGCAAAAATAATAAAAAAAAGCCTCTCGGAAATTCGAAAGGCTTTGGTATTTTTAAAAATCGACTAAGATTACTTAGAGAATTTTTTGTATTTGTTCATAAACTTATCAACTCTACCTGCAGTGTCAACCAATTTAGTTTTTCCTGTGTAGAAAGGGTGAGAAGTAGAAGAGATCTCCATTTTGATCAATGGATATTCTTGTCCTTCGAATTCAATTGTATCTTTCGTGTCAGCAGTAGATTTGCAAAGAAAAGTTTCTTCGTTACTCATATCTTTGAAAACTACTAATCTATAATTTTCCGGGTGTATGCCTTGTTTCATTTGGATATACTTTTTTTTAATTATGAAATGGAACCTTTCGGTCTCATTTTCAGAAGTTTTAAAATTTGTTATAATATGAGCATCGGACTAATGGATCCTTCAACTCTGGTTTTGAGGATGCAAAAATAGGAATTATTTTTTATTTTGCAAATTTTTTTGCTATTAAAATTAAATTAGATAAATGCAAATCTGCACTTTATCAATTTTGCAATAATAAATTCTTATCGTTGTTGCTCTTGTAAATTTCTTTACATACTTTTAACCAAACTAAAAAATATTGAGAATCTATGGCAACACTTACTTACGAGAATTATACTACATCCGTAAAAACCTGGGCTCAGGTAAAATCTAACTACTCTGATATACAAAAAGTTATATCTCCGGAACAAGTCTTCATCTTATCTCGCGAACAGATAGAATGGTTTGATAAAGAAAATGAAGAAGAAACTTATTTCCGCGCAGATATTGGTGTTTGGGAAAACAAATTATGTCTCATTTTAACGCCAAGAACAAGCGCTGGCGATGTGAAAACTTTAGATAATTATGAATATGCACCTCTGCAATTTCTTGAAAGTGATCTTACCCTAAAACAGACCAAAACTTATACTGTAACCAGTACTTATACCCTGACGAAAGATCTGAGCAAAGGCAAAGAAGATTCTGACATTGATTTCCCGATTATGGACAAACCTGTTACAGGGCAACTGAAAGCTGTAGAAGAAATAGAGTCCTGGAAAGAGAATGCAATGGATTATCTGCAACGCGAATCTTTGGAGTTCAAAGGACAGCGGATTTTCCAAAGTTTCTATATTCCTAAAGCAGATCTTTTGCATAATAAAGAAAATATGCACGATGTTGTATGTGTTTTCGGTTTCAAATATTCTGCGGTTTATCAAAGGCTATTAGCAACATTAATTTTCGTGAGTAATGAAACTGGGGAGAAAATTGGTGCTCCAGGTGCTGTTTATGCATTACAGGCCAATCCTTCCAACACCTATGACTGGACAAAACCTTGTCCTCCGGTTTGTCTAACTCCGTAACTGAAATGGAACAATTTTCTTTAATCTCCGGAATCGTATCCGTTATCTTATTGACAATTGCATTGATAATTGTAACAATTAAATACAATATTTTGACTCAAAATGAAAAATGGTATAGCTACTATATCATTTTCATTTTTTTTATAGAGTTTATGTCATATATTGGTTTCCCATTACTAAAGATAACGTCAAACGCATTCTTTTATCCGGTTTATATCGCGGGAGAATTCTTTATCGTTACAGGGATATTCATCAAAAAATTAAATTTATGGAAAAACACATTTATTTTTACTGGATTACTAAGTGTATTGTTTTTAACAGCCGATAGAATTTTGGAAAATTATCAATACAATAATGATTACTCTAAAGCTATTTCAAATATTATAATTGTTAGTCTTATTGGCTATTCCTTGATTCAGGATATTAAAAATGTTAAAAGCAAAAGTCGTTTTCAACTTATTGATAAAATGTTTTTTCTTTATTTTATAGTAAGTATATTTATTTTTATGTTGCAACATCAACTTGTGGAATTGCCTCTAGAATATTTTTCTGCGGTATGGGTTATTAATAATTTGATGGTTTGTATACTTTATGCTTTGTTAATTAAAACACTTTTACAATTAAAGAAGTAAAAATCAATATCATTTTTCTGGTTGTGTTGATTATTGTTTTAATCATCATTATCTCCTTTATATTAATAGCATATAAAACCTTTATTCAAAGAATTGTTGAGGAAAAAGACCTCCAGTTTCAAGCCGAAATGGAACATCAGAAAGAACTGACTTTGGAAAACATTAAAGGTCAAGAAGATGAAAGGAAAAGAATCGCGATTTCGGTTCACGACGATATTGGGAACCGTCTCAATATTCTTTCACTTTGGCTCAATAATCTGGAACCGGAAAATCAGGAAACATCGAAGAAAGTTATCACATCGCAGATTACAGAACTGATAGATTCCACCAGAAATATCTCACATTCACTTTATCCTGTGAATTTGGAAAAGCTCGGTTTGGTTTTATACCTGCAAGAACTGGTGACCAATCTTTCTCAAAATATGAATCTGACATTGAATATCGATTCTAATTACGAAAAGAAAGATAATTTTACCGAGGTTCAGATTTACAGAGTCATTCAGGAGTTTACAACAAATGTTATCAAACATTCTAATGCAGATGAAGTAATCGTCTATATCAGAAATCAGCGGAAATATTTGACAATGATTTTGTCTGACAACGGACAAAGTTTTGATTACAGCAAAGCCAGCAAAGGAATGGGACTTAAAAATATCGAGTCCAGAATCACTTCTGTGAAAGGTTTGTACAAATGGAAAAACACCATCGGAAACGGAAGCCGACTAATTATCAATATTCCTAATTAATCTATGATGAATGAAATTAAAATTGTTTTGGTTGATGATGAACAACTGATTCTGGAAGGTGTAAAAATGCTGCTTTCTGCGCAGGAAAATATTTCTGTAGATTTCTTGGCTACAAGCGGTGCTGAAATATTAACTCATCTGGAAAACCTTGATCTGGATCATTTCCCGGATATTGCAATGATAGATGTTCAGATGAAACCTATGGACGGCTTCGAGCTGGTAGAGATTCTGAAAAAAAACTATCCGAATCTGAAAATCATCATTCTTTCTTCTCATTACAAGAGCAGTGTCCTCGGATATATGATAAAACTGGGCGTTTCGGCTTTTCTTCCGAAAAATTCCAGCAAGGCTGTTTTTATAGAAGCGATAGAAGCGGTTCACAAAAACGGAATGTACTTCACCAAAGAAGATCATCAGATGCTCAGTACTTATCTCAATTCTCCGGCAAGGAAAAAATCTCTTTTCGATAATGAAGAAACATTGACTGCAAGAGAAATAGATGTTGTAAAACTGATTTGTCAGGAAAAAACCAATCAGGAGATTGCCGATATTCTTTTCCTAAGTCCAAGAACCGTGGAAAGCCACCGCCAAAGGATTCTGGATAAAATTGGCGCAAAAAACACAGTTGGGATTGTGATTTATGCAGTGGTAAATGAAATCCATACGGTTCCAATTAAGCTATAATTTCGAAAATTCAGTATTTCTACGCTATTCCAATTTTGATTTTTGTTCTTTCTTTGACATAAGAAAACACTGAAAAAAAATCTATCTTATGTCTCCTTCATTAGAAATCATCAATTCTACAGATTACAGCATCTCTGGCGAGGTGTCGTATATGACTGTTTTTTGTTCCAATCATTATTTTTTTGCGAAGCCTGATAGCAATTGGAAATCGGAAAAACGTGGAATATGTCCAATTATAGAGGTTTCTGCCATTATAAAAACGCCAAGGGGAATTTTTGTAGCGCAGCCCTATTTCTCGATGGGAACTTCTCAAAGCGTATTCGAAGTTGTACAAATCAGAGAAAATGTTTTTAAGGTCAAGCGAATGAGAAAAGCAAATATTGAAAAATCTGCAATTCTAAATACTTATAATCCTAATTTTTCGGAGAAAATTTAAATCAACCAATCCATACTTTTTTTCAAGTCTCATCATTTTGTTGATGGGGCTTTTTTTTGGACTTATGATAAGACTCGTAGAAATACTGAATCTAAATTTTGGTATTTTATACTCTATCTCTTTTCCAATACATATTGTTACTTTGGAGTATCAAAAACAAAATATTAACTATAAAAAAAACAATTCATTATGGAAGAGTACATTGGAATCATCAAATTATTTGCAGGAAATTTCGCGCCAAGAGGCTTTCTGCTTTGTAATGGTCAGATATTAAGTATACAACAGTACACAGCATTATTTTCAATTCTAGGCACAAATTATGGTGGTAATGGACAGACAACGTTTGCGCTTCCTGATTTGAGACAAAAATTCCCGATAGGCACCAATGATACAACAGGAATAGGAGTTCAAGGAGGTAATAAAACAGTTACAATTGGAAGCCAGAATCTACCTAATCTTAGTTTAAGCCTAAAGGTTAGTAATACAGATTCAACGACATCAGTTCCCGCTTCTGATACTTTCTTATCTATCCCAGGATCTACTAGCGGAAGAGATTTTATCCCATCTTTAGGATTTTCTAATGCAGCTGCTCCAAATCTTGTGACTATGAATCCTCAATCTGTTACATTGAATTCCCTTAATACACCGATTGATATTACTCCTCCATCTTTGGCTTTGAATTACATAATTTGTGTTGAAGGAATATATCCATCTCGCCCATAATAAAGATATAACAAAAACTAATAATCGTGAGAAACTAATAAAACATTAAAAGTTAGTTAGTTTAAATGAAATCGCCACTCAAATTGAGTGGCGGTTTTTTTATTTATTCTTGAATTGATTAATTGCATTCACAGTAAAATCTGACAGAACCAAATTTCCACTGATTCCAGCACGTTCGGCTAAAAGTTCATCCCAATGTTCTGTTCCTTTCCAGAAGATTTCTTTCAGTTGAGACATTGCTTCCGGATTTGAGTTTGCTAATTTCTCTGCCAAAATCTGAATTTCCGCATCCATTTCTTCCGGCGTTTCATAAACATCTTGGTACATATTTTTCTCTCTAGCCCATTCTGCCGAGTAAAATTCGGTTGCATTGATTGCCAATTGTGCAAAAGACGATGTTCCAATTTTCTTTTCTACAACTGGCCCAATCACGAAAGGTCCAATTCCGACAGCTAATTCACTTAATTTTACCGATGCATTTTCTGTTGCAAAAGTATAATCTGCTGCACACGCAATTCCTACTCCGCCACCAACAGCCTTTCCGTGAATTCTAGCGATAATCAGTTTTGAGGATTTTCGCATCGCATTAATGACATTAGCGAATCCAGAGAAAAATGTTTTCCCCGTTTCGAAGTCTTGAATTGAAATCAACTCGTCAAATGAAGCGCCCGCACAAAAGGCTTTTTCGCCAGCACTTTTCAGGATGATGACTTTTGCGTCGTCATTATGTCCAAGGTTATTGATTTCTTCTACAAGATTTTTAAGTTGCGAACTCGGCATCGAGTTGCTTTGCGGATGAAAAAACTCGATAGTTCCGATTCCGTTTTCTATGGTTGATTTTACGTATGCTTCCATTAATAATTTTTATTTTGAATCTGATTTATTTTCTTCTCTTCTTCCGTCCCACATGGATTGAATAATAATTTCAGTTTTGGTAACTTCATAGAAAATCAAATAATCTCGTACGATTCTTACTCTGGTATTGTTGTCACTGGTTTGTCTTCCAATATTTGGATGTTCAGAAAGTATTTTCAGAGATTCGACGAATAATTTATTGAGTTTGATGCTATAAGTTTTGGATTTATTTTTATTAATCCAATATTCCAAAATATCCTTACGCTCAAGATTCGCTTTCTGAGTCCAGACTATTTTTCGTTTAGCCATTTTTCAATATCAGCATTTGCTTGTTTCTCAGATAAAATCTTCCCATTTGAATATTCTTCTTTAGCTTCGGCAATTCTATCTATTTGTAATTGATTTAATTCGAAAACATCTTCATTTAATTCAAAATCAATCAGTTTTTTGATTTCTTTGATGATTCCTACTTCTTTCATTTCGGATATTTTATTGATTAAATCTAATTTCAATTCAGCAGTACTCATATCATTGTAATTTATCCAAAATTACAAAAATTTTATTCCTGATTCAATTTTTTCACCATCGTCAGAATCGTAGCAATCGCCACAGTTTCTCCAGTCTCGTCGTAAACATCCACGAGCCAGCGGACGATTCCTTTGGCAATATCGTCTTCATCCCGTTTTTCCTGACTGATTTTTTCTTTGCAGGTAAACTTCACGCCAATCGTCATTCCGGGATAAACAGGTTTCACGAAACGGCATTCGTCCAAACCATAATTTAGCAAGACTGGACCTTTTCTCGGGTCAACAAACAATCCTGCAGCTTTGCTCAAAATGAAATAACCGTGCGCTACTCGACCTTCGAAAATCGTTCCTTCCAAAGATGTTGCGTCCATATGTGCATAGAAATTGTCGCCGGAAACATTAGCGAAATTTGTAATATCTGCTTCCGTCACCGTATGTTTTGCCGTGATGTAAGTTTCACTGACTTTGAGTTCTTCAAAATGTTTTCTGAATGGGTGAATATTGTCCTCAAACTGTTTTCCGCCGTATTGATATTGCTGGGTAATATGCGTCAAAGTCGTTGGTGAACCTTGGATTGCCGTGCGTTGCATATAATGAAGAACGCCACGTTTTCCGCCCATTTCCTCACCACCGCCAGCTCTTCCCGGACCGCCGTGAACCAGCATTGGCAAAGGCGAACCGTGACCTGTACTTTCTTTCGCGCAATCGGAATTGAGGATTAAAATCCGTCCGTGCATCGATGCGGCTCCGATGACAAATTCTCTTGCAAAATCGTCATCCGCCGTCACTACAGAACAACAAAGCGAACCTTTTCCCATTCTCGCCAACTCAATCGCTTCATCAATATTATGATAAGGAATAATCGTGCTGACTGGCCCGAAAGCTTCAATGTTATGGCAATCTGTATACTTAAAAGGGTCTGAATTAAGGAATAAAATCGGAGAAATAAACGCACCTTTATTTTTGTCCGCACCTTTCACATCGAAATCATCCAAATTTCCAAAAACGATTTCCTGAGTTTTGGATAATTCCTGAACTTTCTCAGAAACTTCCTTCACTTGGTCTCTGTTTGCCAAAGCACCCATTCTCACACCTTCGACATTCGGATCGCCGATGATAACGGTTGAAAGTCTCTGTCCAAGCGCAATCTGAACATCTTCGACCAAATTGACAGGCACTAAAATCCTTCTTACGGCCGTACATTTTTGTCCGGCTTTGGTCGTCATTTCACGAACGGCTTCTTTGATGAACAAATCAAATTCCGCTGTTTCCAGTTTTGCATCTTCACCCAAAACCATTGCGTTCAGAGAATCGGCTTCCAAATTGAAAGGCACAGATTCTTCAAGAATTCTCGGGTGAGACTTTAGCATTTTCCCCGTGGAAGCCGAACCTGTGAATGTGACAACATCTTCGCTGGTCACACTTTCCAAGATTCCGTTGGCTGAACCGCAAATCAGTTGCAGACTTCCTTCGGGTAGAATTTGGGAGGCGATGATTTCTTTTACAACAACTTCCGTCAAAAAACTTGTTGCTGTCGCAGGTTTCACGATTGCCGGAACGCCAGCCAAAAGATTGACCGCTATTTTTTCCAACATTCCCCAAACAGGAAAATTAAACGCATTGATATGAATTGCAACCCCACGTTTCGGCGTGCAAATGTGATGACCAATGAAAGTTCCTTCCTTAGAAAGCTTTACCGATTCGCCATCTACATAATAAGGTAAGTCCGGAAATTGTCTTCGAAGTGAAGCATTCGCAAAAAGATTTCCAATGCCACCTTCGATGTCAACCCAACTGTCAGCCTTGGTTGCGCCGGTTGCCCAACTTACTTTGTAGAACGTTTCTTTCTTTTCCAAAAGATGAAAAGCGAGTTTCTTCAACATCAATCCTCTTTCTTGGAAAGTCAGTTTTCGAAGAGCCGGACCACCAATTTTTCTAGCGTAATCCATCATTTCCGCAAAATCCAAACCTTTGGAAGTTGCCGTTGCCACCAAATCGCCGTTGATGGAATTGTATAAAGCCTGCCCTTCTCCCTCTCCTTTTGTCCATCTCCCGAGCGCGTAATTTTCTAGTTGCATTTTTTCTGTATTAAGTATTATGTAAAATGTACAAAGTAGAATCAATCGTTTTAAATGTACTTTTTACTTTGTACATTCTACTTTTTACAACCAATTAAACTTTCTCAATAATCACTGCAAAACCTTGTCCTAAGCCAACACACATTGTTGCCAAAGCATATTTTTTATTTTGGTTTTGAAGTTCATACATCGCAGAATTCAGGATTCTTGCGCCACTCATTCCAAGTGGATGTCCGAGTGCAATGGCACCGCCGTTTGGATTGATTCTGGAATCATTGTCATCCAATCCCCAAGCTCTGATGCAGGCTAAACTTTGTGCCGCGAATGCCTCATTTAATTCAATAATATCAATATCATTAAATGTCAATCCTGCTTTTTGCAATGCCAATTCTGCTGCTTTTACAGGACCAATTCCCATTAATCTTGGCTCAACACCTACAACTGCGCTGGAAACTATTCTTGCTTTTGGTATTAATCCAAATTCTTTAATAGCATTTTCCGAAGCTAATAAATTTACCGCTGCGCCATCATTCAATCCGGAAGCATTTCCTGCGGTGACTGTTCCATCCTTTTTGAATGCTGTTCTTAATTTTGATAAGCCTTCCAAAGTTGTATCGTTTTTCGGAAATTCATCTTTATCGAAAATCAAATCTTCGCCTTTTCTTTGAGGAATATTTACGGGAACGATTTCCTGAGACAACCTCCCGTTTTCCTGAGCAACTTTCGCTTTCTGCTGAGAATTGAAGGCAAACAAATCCTGATCTTCACGGGAAATTTGGTCACGTTCAGCCAGATTTTCTGCTGTTTCACCCATTGCATCCACGCCGTACATTTCTTTCATTTTCGGATTGATGAAACGCCAGCCAAAAGTGGTATCATAGATTTTCGCATCGCCACCAAACGGATTTTCAGATTTTGAAATCACTAATGGTCCACGCGTCATATTTTCTACACCGCCGGAAATCATCAAATCGGCATCGCCAACTTGAATCGCTCTTGTTGCATTAATCGCCGCCGACAAACCGGAAGCGCAAAGTCTGTTGACCGTTTCGCCGGGAACGTGATAATCCAAACCAGAAAGTAAAGCCGACATTCTTGCGATATTTCGGTTGTCTTCGCCAGCTTGATTGGCGCAACCTAAAACGACGTCGTAGATTTTACTTTGGTCGATGTTCGGATTTCTTTCCAATAATTTTTTGATGACAAAAGCCGCCATATCATCGGGACGAATGGAAGATAAACTCCCTTTCAGTTTTCCAATGGGCGTTCGGATGCCGTCTATAATATATGCGTTGTTCATTTTTTATGATTGATTAATGATAATCGATAAATGATTTAATAAAAATTTTTATTTTGTTTTACTAAGTTTCTGATAATCGGACTGCATCTGTAGCGATCTTCGTGGTAGAAATTATAAAGTTCGTCGAGTTCGTTTTGGATATTTTCTAAGCCAAATTCATCTGCCCATTTCAATAAACCTTTTGGATAATTCACACCTTTTGTCATTGCCAAATCGATGTCTTCTGTGGAAGCAATGTTTAAAAAATAAGCATCTGAAGCTTCGTTCATTAGCATTACTAAAATTCTTTTAAAAATTAATTCTAATAATTCCGGATTTTCATTTGGGTTGATTTGTTCTGCATTTTCAGAGTAATCATAAAATCCTTTTCCAGACTTTCTTCCAAAATAGCCCGCTTCAAATAATCTTTTTTGCGTAAATGACGGTTTGAATTTCGGGTCATAGAAAAATTCTTTGAACACACTTTCCGTCACTCGGTAATTCACATCGTGACCAATGAAATCCATCAATTGAAAAGGTCCCATTTTAAATCCACCCAAGCTTGTCATTGCAAAATCAATAGTCGCACAGTCCGCAATTCCTTCTTCCAAAATTCTAATGGCTTCTCCGTAAAATGGTCTTGCGACGCGGTTTACAATAAATCCAGGTGTATCTTTTGCAATGACTGGACGTTTTTTCCAGCTTTCTACTAAGATTTTCGTTTTTGAAATTAAATCTTTATCCGTTTGTACAGCAGGAATAATCTCTACCAAAGCCATCAAAGGCGGCGGATTGAAAAAATGAATCCCAATCACACGTTCCGGTTTCTGACAAGCGGATGCAATGGATGCAATGGATAACGATGATGTATTGGTTGCCAAAATACAATCTTCAGAAACCAGACTTTCCAACTTTTGGAACAAGTCTTTCTTGATTTCCAAATCTTCAATAATGGCTTCTATGATTAATTCGGAATCTTTAAGTTCAGATAATTTATCGCTCAATAGGATATTATCAAAATAAGTCTCCGCTTCTTCGAATGACATTTTGCCTTTCTCAGCCAATTTTTGAAACTGTGCTTCGAGGTTTTGTCCAGCTTTTTCTACGGCAAGTGGATTGCTGTCGTACAACAAAACCTCGTTTCCGGCTGTTGCCAAAACCTGCGCTATTCCGCTTCCCATTGCGCCACTACCGACTATTCCTATTTTCATTTTTTATTGTAAAATGTATGATGTAAAAAGTACAATGACTTTTTGTTGTTATATTTTATGGTAAATATGGTATTTCCTTAGGTTGACTACTATATTTTTGCTTGATTATTTCATATTGATTTTTAGTCAAAAGAAAAGTTGCTAAATCATTTCCTTGATAAAGTAAATAAAACGTTTCATCAGAATTCGTGGAATGAAGTATTTCATTTAATCTTCTGAAGAAATTTTTTGGACCGGTTTCCCAAAACGTTTTATTATTCAATTCTTCAGCTGTATAAAGATTTAATTTTTCATCATTAATTAAAATATCATTTGTTTTTTGATAATCCTTTGTTAGCTTCACTTGCAAATTTATATTTCGTTTAGCTAAAATCTTATTGAGTTGTGGGAGGAAAAAATCAAAGTTATATTCAGTTAATTCTTCTGCATCTATTTGTACAAATTTGTAAGTGTCTTCATCATAAATCATAAAAGATTGTAGGATTTCAGTTTTTAACGAATCTTTTTTTTCAAGATTAGCATATTTCAAAAAATCATTATTAATAAGTTTTTCACCTAATATTTTATCATTATTAGATTCCGATTTTTCGGTTGTTTTAATCATGGGATTTTGTTTTATCTGAGAACAGTTTAAAGCAAAAATCGTAAGCAAAATAAATTTTAACAAATTTTTTATCATTTATGTTATAATTTTTATGATAATATTATCAACTCATCATTATAATTAACTAATGGCATTTAAAATAATCAAAAGGTTCTTTGCAATCATCGCATTGGTATAATGCTTTGCACGCCGTGGAACCAAACTGACTAACCAAATGGGTGTGTTTTGAATTGCAAAGCGGACATTCTACCTCATCTGTTTTTGAGAATAATTCGTCGCTATTTTTTGAATAAACTGGTGGCACAATGCCGTAGGCTTTCAGTTTTTGTTTGCCTTCTTCCGTCATCCAATCGGTTGTCCAAGCTGGACTCAATCGGTTTGTTATTTTGATATTGTTGAAACCTTTTTCAATCAGTTTCAATTTAATTGACATATTAATCATCGACGTAGCGGGACAACCGGAATAAGTTGGTGTAACCACAATTTCGATTTCATCTTCATTTAATTTCACGTCACGGATAATTCCCAAATCCAAAAGATTGAGAACGGGAACTTCCGGGTCGGGAACTTCCTTCAGGATTTGCCAGATATGTTCTTCTGTGATTGTCATTTTTTATTGTGAATTATTTTTGAACGCAAAGCCCGCAAAGATTTTTTATTCATTATTGAAAACATTTTTAAGTTCGCAAAGGCGTAAAACTCAGCTAAGAACTCAAAGATAATTTCACTGTAATTTACCGTTCTTACCATTCCATATTTGGATATGTGCGTTGCATTATCTGCATTTCTGCTAAGATGTAACCCATTTTCTCGGTATGTTTTCCGTCTTTTCCGCCTGTCAGTTTTCTTGGTTTCTCAAAATCGATTGTCAAAGTGGCTTCGCTAAGGATTTCCAAAACTTTGGTTTCCCATTTGGTTCGGAAGGTTCTGATGTCTGGGATTATTTGTTGTTCTATTAATTCTAATTCCCAGTTTGTTGGGATGAACATCTCGTCTGTGAAATCTACCAAATCATTGACTGACTTTTGGATTTTGTTGTGGCTTTCTTCTGTACCGTCGCCCAATCGAATCATCCATTCGCTGCTCCATTTTAAATGATACGTGACTTCTTTCAAAGACTTTTCTGCGATGGAAGCGAGTTTCAAATCTGAATGGTGTTTCAGTTCTGTCAATAATAAATGATGATAGGCATCGAAGAAAAACTGTCTGGCAATGGTGTCTCCGAAATGGCCGTTTTCTTTTTCTACCAACAACAGATTCTTGAACTCACGCTCGTTTCTGAGGAATGCCAAATCGTCTTCGGTTTTTCCTTCATTCTGAGTCTCTGCAGTATATTGATAATAGTTGGAAGATTCTCCCAGCAAATCCAAAGCGATGTTTGACAGTGCAATATCCTGTTCCAAGACTGGACCTTTGCCACACCATTCGCAAAGACGCTGTCCGAGAATAAGGCTTGTATCTGCGAGATGCAGGAGATAATTGAGATAATTATTATTCATTGTTTGCTTCAATTTTTATTGTCATTAGTGACCACCCCGAATTTCAAATATTTTGAAATTCTGCCCCTCCAAGGGAGGGGAATTATAATGCTCTATAAAGCCTTTGTGGAAGAGCTTTCAGAAAGCAAGCTTGCTAAGAGGCAAGAGCAAGCTAGGTTTTGGGTCAAAGCAAGCTTGCTTTCTCTAATAAGTAAGCTTGCTTTTTACAATTAGCTTCTTATTACATATTTTTAACCTCCTCCGGAACGTGGTAAAACGTCGGGTGGCGGTAAACTTTATCCTCCGACGGTTCGTAAAAAGCTTCGGAATCATCAGGGTTTGTGGCGTGGATATGCTTGGATTCTACAACCCAAATGCTGACGCCCTCCATCCTTCTGGTGTAAACGTCGCGCGCATTTTGGATTGCCATCTCAGCATCCGCAGCGTGGAGACTGCCGACGTGCTTGTGGTCGAGGCCTTGTCTGCTTCTGATGAAAACCTCCCAAAGCGGCCATTCTGTATTTTGCATAATATTTCAGATTAGAGACGGATAGATTAGAGATAATAGACTTTCATCTATCTGTTTATTATTGTTGATTTTATCGCAAAGGCGCAATATTTTTCTTTTTTGATTCTGTTTTAAGTCGCAAACTATAAACTTCAATTAATTTTTGCGACTTATAACATTGACTTGTCACAGCACTTGCGCCTTTGCGTTAGTAAACATTAAACCGTTTTTCTGTTTTGTACTTCTCTTGATTTTCTTTTTTCGTGGTAAGCGGTGGCGGCTTCTCTTACCCAATCGCCGTCATCGAAGGCTTTTTTGCGGGTTTCGACGCGTTCTTTGTTGCACGCGCCGTTTCCTTTGACGACTTTCCAGAACTCATCCCAATCGATTTCTCCGAATTCGTAATGTCCGGTTTCTTCATTGAATTTCAAGTCGGGGTCGGGAATCGTCAAGCCCAGATATTCTGCCTGAGGAATGGAAACATCTACAAAACGTTGTCTCAGCTCGTCATTGGTGAAGCGTTTGATTCTCCATTTCATTGAGAGTTCTGTGTTTCCGGATTCGGCATCTTTGGGTCCGAACATCATCAAGGTCGGCCACCACCAACGGTTGAATGCATCCTGAGCCATTGCTTTCTGCTCCGGCGAACCTTGTGCAAGTTTCATCATCAGCTCGTAACCTTGTCTCTGGTGAAAACTTTCTTCCTTGCAAATCCGAACCATTGCTCTGGCGTAAGGTCCGTATGATGCTCGACAAAGCGGCACCTGATTCAGAATCGCAGCACCATCTACCAACCAGCCGATTGCGCCCATATCTGCCCAAGTGAGCGTTGGATAATTGAATATGCTGGAATATTTAGCTTTTCCGGAATGTAAATCATTAATGGTTTCGTCCCTCGTAACGCCCAAAGTTTCGGCAGCGCAATAGAGATACAAACCGTGTCCTGCTTCGTCCTGAACTTTTGCCAAAAGGATTTTCTTTCGGTTAAGAGTTGGAGCGCGCGTAATCCAGTTGGCTTCCGGCAGCATTCCTACAATCTCTGAATGGGCGTGCTGAGAAATCTGACGAATCAGGGTTTTTCTGTACGCGTCCGGCATCCAGTCTTTTGGTTCGATGCGGATTTCGCTGTCTATTTTATTCTGAAAATGTTCTTCTAAATTGATTTCTGTTGTTTCCATAATGTTTTGTTTTAATGGAATTTTATTTCTTTTCATTCAAATACAAATAGTCTCCTTTAATCAATGATTTTGAAAACCCTTCCATTCTTACATTCAAAATTGAAGGCATTGGAACTAGTTTAGATTTTCTTTTTGATTCCATTTTGCTGAATGTATCTATCAAAATTTGTAATTCTTCTTTTGTATAATTGCTAAATGAGTTATAAATAGCATCATCCATTTCTTCAAGATGAATACTTTTTATGATTTCATTTTTTTTATTCTCATCCCATTTCTCTAGTCTTGTTGCTAAATTTATTCTATCAATGCAATAATTATAGATGTATCCTTTAAAGCCAACTGTCTCTACTAATTTATCAATCAAAACTTTATTTTGCTGTGTTGGATATGCGGGAGGTGGAGGTCCGTCTTGCGCAAAAGCTTTGAAACTTATAAACAATAGTAAGATGTAAAATATTTTTTTCATTAATTGTTTTAGTTATTTGAAATGTGTTTTATACCGAATCTGCAGCCCGACTTGAGCGGAAATCCTTTTTTGCTTTTACTTCGTTTTCTAATTGAAGACAAAGCGTCTGCAAAAAAGATTGGGAGCGGAAGGCGGATACAGCTGCCATAATTATTATTTTATTTAATATCAAAATTCACAACCACTTCCTCCGACCTCGGATGTGCTTGACAAGACAAGATAAATCCTGCGGCAATCTCGTCTGGTTCCAAGGAATAATTGATGTCCATCACAACTTCGCCTTTTTCCAGTTTGCATTTGCAAGTGGCGCAAACTCCGCCTTTGCAGGCGTAAGGTAAGTCGGCTCCGTTTTGCAAAGCGGCGTCCAGAATGGTTGGGCCATGATATGCTAAATCTAATTTCAGAGCGGTCGCATCCAACTTGACGGTGACTTTGCTAAAAACATCATCCGATTTATTAATTGCGGACTCGTGTTCTTTTTTCTTTTCGGCAGAGGCTGCGCTGAAGAATAATTCGAAGTGAATCTTCTTGGCATCCACGCCGGAACTGACCAAAGTGTCTCGCACACCGAGAATCATTTCTTCCGGTCCGCAAAGAAAAACCTCATCGATTTTCTCTGCCGGAATTATATTATTAAGGAATGATTCTGCTTTTTCGGAATTGATTCTGCCACTCAGCAAATCCGCATCTGCCACCTCGCGGCTGAGAATGTGATAAATGCTGAGGCGTTCCATAAACCGGTTTTTCAAAGCTTCGATTTCTTCTTTGAAAATAATGGTCGCTTTGTTTTTGTTTCCGTAAATCAGAATGAACTGGCTTTGAGGCTCGTTTTTCAAAACTGATTTGATAATGGAAATAATCGGTGTGATTCCACTTCCTGCTGCAAAAGCAACATAAGTTTTTTTGTTTTCGGGATTCAATTCTGTGTAGAATTTCCCCATTGGAGGCATCACTTCCAAGACGTCGCCTTCTTTCAGATTTTCATTCATAAAAGAAGAGAACAGACCTTCGGGAACTTTTTTAACAGCGACTTTCAATTCGTTTTCGTGCGGACTGGCGCAGATTGAATACGAGCGGCGAAGTTCCTCGTTGCCATTGATTTGTCGGAAAGTCAGGTATTGGCCTTGCGTGAATTTGAACTGTTCTGCCAATTCTGCAGGCACATCAAAACTCACGGAAACACAATCCTGCGTTTCTTTCTTGACTTTTTTGACTTTTAATTGATGAAAATTTACTGACATTTTATTTTAAACGCAAAGTGCGCAAAGTTTTTTGATTTACTTTATGTTTTTAAGTTCGCAAAGCCGCTCACGCTTAGCTAAGTTTTATTCTACTTATTTAAGCCAGTCATTAATAATGTTTTCAAATCATCTTCCAGTTCTTGTGGTGTGATTTCGCGGCTTGGTTTATACCAAAGTTCTATCCATCTTAAGGACGATAACATTGTGAAAAGCGCGACGGAAACATTCATTTTTTTGAATTCTCCGTTTTGCATTCCTTGTTCTATGATATTGGCAAAGCTTTTTTCGTAGGATTTTCTGGTTTGTTTGTATTGTTCTTTCTTGTCATTAGACAAATATTTCCAATCGTTATTCGCTACAGAAACTGAGGCAGAATCTTCGATAATCAGCTGAACGTGAAGTCCGATGATGGCATTCAGTTTTTCCTGAAAAGTCTGGTTTGTATTTTCGATTTCATTAAGTTGCGAAATATATTGGTTGGCAATTTTGAAGCAAATCAATTCCAGAATTTCGTCTTTGGACTTGATGTGATTGTACATACTTGCGGCTTCCATTCCCACTTTTTCAGCAAGGTCGCGCATACTGGTTCCGCCGAAACCTTTCTCTTTAAAAAGCATTGCGGCTTTTGACAAAATCAATTCTTTCTTATTGATTTTTATTTTCGGAGTCAGAACATTTTCTTCCATCATTGCTTAATATTTCAACAATTGTTCTATTTCTTTAATTAATTTTTCTGTGTTCGGTAACATTTCTTTTTCTAATTCGGAATTGATGGGAATTGCAGGCAAATCTTTGGCACCAACTACTTTTACCGGAGCATCCAGATATCTGAAGCAATTGTCATTGATTCTTGCTGCGAGACTTTGTGCAAAACTATTATTCACAGGTTCTTCTGTCAAAACGATGCAACGGTTGTGTTTTTTCACACTTTCGAAAACTCGGTTTTCATCTAAAGGTGCGAGCGTTCTCAAATCAATGATTTCGATTTGATTATCAAACTCTTTCGCTGCATTTGAAGCCCAATAAACACCCATTCCGTAAGTGATGATGGTCAAAGTTGGCTTATCCTGACGATTTTCGCAAAGCAAAACTTCTCTCGCTTTTCCAAATGGGATAATGTACTCTTCGTCCGGTTCTATGGTTTTTGCATTTTCTGTTCCTTCGATTTTTGACCAATACAATCCTTTGTGCTCTAACATTACAACAGGATTTGGGTCATAGAAAGCGGCTTTCATCAAACCTTTCAAATCTGCACCTGTGGAAGGATAAGCGATTTTGATGCCTTTGATATTAGTCAAAACACTTTCCACAGAGCTTGAATGATAAGGTCCGCCACTTCCGTAAGCTCCAATCGGAACACGGAGAATCATTGACACCGGCCATTTTCCATTAGACAAATAATAGCTTCTGGAAACTTCCGTGAATAATTGATTCAAGCCTGGCCAAATGTAATCTGCGAATTGAACTTCGACAATTGGTTTCAATCCAACTGCACTCATTCCAACCGTTGAACCAACGATAAATGCTTCCTGAATTGGTGTATTAAAAACTCTTTTCTCTCCAAATTGCGCTGCTAACGTAATGGCTTCACGAAAAACACCGCCTAATCTCAGTCCAACATCTTGCCCATATAATAAGGCTTCCGGATGTTTGGTCATCAATTCTCTGATGGCGAAAAGCGCGCAATCTACCATTACCGTTGGAATTTTTCCGCTTGGGGAACGTTCTCCTTTTTCTTCCGTAATTGGCGTTGGTGCGAAATCGTGTTTGTAAGCGTCTTCCGGTTTTGGGTCTTCTGCTAAAACTGCATTTTCAAAATCGGTTCTTACGAGTTCTGCAACTTCTTTTTCTATGGTTTCGACTTCAGAATCTTCTACACTGAATTCTGAAAGTTGATGTCGCAATTTGATTAATGGGTCATCTTTCGCGCATTCTTCCAAATCATCTCGGTACCATTCTTTTCGTACGCCAGAAGTGTGATGATTTAATAAAGGAACTTTTGCGTGAATCAGCATTGGACGGCGTTCGTCACGGATGATTTTGATGCATTCTTTGACGGTTTCGTAGGACTTTATAAAATCTGTACCGTCGATGGTTCTGGTTTCGATGCCGTTGAAACCTTGCATATATTGTGTAATGTCCTGCGCTCGGATTTCATCTGCACTGGCAGAAATATCCCATTCGTTGTCCTGAACTAAATATAGTATTGGCAATTGTTTCAAAGCTGCCATTTGAAATGCTTCGGAAACTTCGCCTTCTGTGCAGCTTGCATCGCCGAGTGAGCAGACTGCGATTGGTTTATCGTCAAGGTTTTCAGCAATTCCGGTTTCTTCTTTGTACTTCATTCCCATTGCAATTCCGGTGGTTGGAATGGCTTGCATTCCTGTTCCGGAACTTTGGTGGATGATTTTTGGGAAATCGTCTCGTCTAAGACTTGGATGCGCGTAGTAAGTTCTTCCGCCGGAAAAAGGGTCGTCGCGTTTTGCTAAAAGTTGAAGCATCAACTCGTAAGGCGTGATTCCGATTCCTAGTAAAATAGAATCGTCTCTATAATAAGGACTCACGAAATCCTGTGGCAACAACTGCATTCCCAAAGCGAGCTGAATCGCCTCGTGTCCGCGGGAAGTGGCGTGAACGTACTTCGAAGTGATTTTTTTTTCCTGCTCAAACAAATCGGTCATCGTTTTTGCCGTAAACATCAGACGATAGGCTGATTTGAGTAAATCAGTCAGAGAAATTTCTTTGTTTAAAAAATGTCTTTTGGTCATTTCCATATTTAAACATTTGACATCCAGTTTATTAATTCTGATATTGAATTATGAATGTGATTTAAACAAACTTACGCATTTTTATTTAACTAACAAATGTTAGTTAGTTTTTAAATTAATATTTGAATATCATTTAAAATCATTACTTTTATAAAAACTTAACCTATGAAAAAATCTTTCCTTTTAATTTTTGCAGTAATTACTTGTAGTTTAGGATTTGGACAAATGAATCCTGTTCAAAACCTTAATTGGTACCACACACATATATTTCCTTACAATGATATTTTCTCTCTTTCGTGGCAAGAACCAGAAACACCTCATAGTGAATTAATTGGATATAACATCTATCGTGGAAATGAATTATATAGATTTCAAACTTATACTTCGCTAGGTTGTGACTCTCGTTGGGGAATTAATGATGGTTGCGATTTTCTAACTCACGCATTTACTGTGTATGTAAAAGCAGTTTACGAAGGTAATATAGAGTCAGAAGCCGTTTTTTATACAATTAATGGTCCTGCTTTGAGCAGTAAAGAATTTTCATCAAAATCTTTCACAATTTCCCCAAATCCAGCAAAAGACATTATCAACTTTTCAGACGAAGTTTCAGATATTACAATTACAGATTTGTCTGGAAAAATCACCAAGCAAATTTCTAAATCTGAAAAATCAATCAATATTTCCAAGCTTGCAAAAGGAACTTATTTAATATCTACCAAATTAAAATCTGGCGAATTGATAAATAAGAAATTTATAAAAGAATAAATTACGCTTTTAATTACTTAATCCTTTCAGCTCTTGAAAGGATTTTTTGTTTAATATCACTAAAATATCTTCCCCATCACAAAATAAAAATTTAAATTTTGTAGTTTTGAAGATTAAACAAAATAAATGAAAATTAAAATATTTTTTGGCATTGCATTTTGGTCCCTTTTATTATTAGCAGGATGTAATCGCGATGATATTTCGTTTGAATCGCCAACGCAACTGTTGAGATTCTCCACCGATACCGTTTTTTGCGACACCGTTTATAACCAAATGCGTTCGGAAACTTATGCTGTGAAGGTTTATAATAATGAGAACAAAGACGTTTTGATTCCAAAAATTGCTTTGGAAAGCGGAAGTGGCTCTCTTTACAGAATCAATGTGGATGGAAAAGTGGGGACGAGTTTCGAAAATGTGGCGCTGAGAAGAAAAGACAGTCTTTATGTTTTTGTAGAAATTGCGCCAGTTGCCAATGCTCCGGAAGCGATTGCTGAAGACAAAGTGGTTTTCAACACACCAGCTGGCGAACAAAAAGTAACGCTTCTTTCTGTAGTTCAGGACGCAGAATATTTCATTAAAACTGATACAAATCCTAACATTATTTCTGAAAATACAACTTGGACAAAAGATAAAGTGAAGGTAATTTTCGGAGATTTGACTGTTGCAGAAGGGAAAACTTTGACAATGGAGAAAGGCACGAAAGTCTATTTCCGAAAAAACAGCGGAATGAATTTCGCGAAAAATTCGATTCTTGATGTCAAAGGAGCTTTGGGCGATGAAGTCATTTTCCGAGGCGACAGAAGCGACACGAAATACGATACGCTTCCTGCCAACTGGAACGGAATCAAAATGGATGAAGCGACGGTTCTTAATATGAATTACGCCAGAGTTTTTGGTGGAAATGTTGGACTTCAACTGAAAAATAATAACAATGCGACAATCAACAATTCGATTTTCCATACTTTTCAAAATGCAGGAATTTATGGCATTCATTCAAAATTGACAATGAATAATGTCGTAATGAACAACTGTGGTGAAGCTGATTTGGCAATTGCCGGAAGCGGAACTTATAGTGTCAACTACTCTACGTTGGCCAATTATTGGAATCTTAACTCTTCTATGTCTGCTGTAGGAATCTTTGCGAGTAATACTTGGAAAAATGAAGAAGGTATTTTAGAATCTGGTCTTGTAACTATAAATGTAAAGAATTCCATTATTTATGGAGATACGTTGGATTTGGTCTCTTTAAGTAACAATTCTACTGGAACAGCTATTAGTGCTCGTTTTGATAATTCTTTATTGAAATTAAGTACCAATTCAGGATTCACTCCAGTTGGAACCGATATCATCCGAAATGAAGACCCAAAATTCCAAAATTACTTTACTCAGAAAATGAATTTGAGAGTAAAAGCAGGTTCTCCAGCAATTGGAAAAGGAAAAGTTGGTGACATTGTAATTACAACCGATATTGTTGGTAAATCCAGAGGTAATTCTCCAACAATCGGAGCTTATCAATAATGGAAATCACAACACTCCAAAATCAGGTTGATGAATGGATAAAAACCATCGGTGTCCGATATTTCAATGAGTTGACCAATATGGCAATGCTGACAGAAGAAGTCGGCGAAGTGGCTAGAATCATCGCCAGAAGATACGGCGAACAATCTGAAAAAGAATCCGACAAAACCAAAGACCTTGGCGAAGAATTAGCGGATGTTCTATTCGTAACGCTTTGTCTCGCCAATCAAACCGGAACTGATTTGCAAGCTGCTTTCGATAAAAAAATGAAAATTAAAACTGATAGAGACAAAGACCGACATCAGAATAATGAAAAATTAAAATAGAGGGAAGTTAGATGATAGAAGATGGGTGTTTTAAAACGCATCAATAAAACTTCCATCATCCGCTTCCAACTTCCAACTAAAAAACTTATGATATTAAAAAAATCAGAATTAATCGATAATAAAGAAATCCAAATTACCGGTTCGAAAAGTATTTCGAACCGTCTTTTGATTTTAGGGAAATTGTTTGGGAATATCGATATGCTCAATCTTTCGAATTCTCAGGACACCACTTTGCTCAAAAAAGCTTTGGACTCTGACTCAGAAACCATTGACATTCACCACGCTGGAACGGCAATGCGATTTCTAGCTTCTTACTATTCTATTTTCGAAGGCAGAAAAACAGTTTTGACAGGTTCCGACAGAATGAAAAATCGTCCCATCAAACCTTTGGTAGATGCACTTCAGTCGCTTGGTGCAGACATTACTTATCTTGAAAAAGAAGGTTTTCCGCCATTGCAAATCATCGGAAAGAAGTTGGAGAAAAATTTGGTTAAAATCTCAGCCAACGTTTCCAGCCAGTTTTTGACTTCATTAATATTAATTGGAGGAAAATTGGAAAACGGATTAACTTTGGAATTGGAAGGCGAAATTACGTCAAGACCTTATCTCGAAATGACTTTGAAAATCCTGAACGAAATCGGAATCAAGTCTCATTTTGCAGAAAACAGAATCGAAATCGTTTCGCATAAAAACCATATCAGAACCGAACATTACGAAGTAGAAAGCGACTGGTCGTCAGCGTCTTACTTTTATTCTTTGTGCGCGATTGGCAGAAAATCAATCACTTTGAAAAGTTATCATACTTTGTCTTTGCAAGGTGACAGCGTGATTAAGGAGATCTACTGGAAGTATTTCGGAATCAACACGGTTTCGGATTATGCCGAAAACTCGATTTCGCTTTTGCCGGAACCCGCTTTCGAATATCCGGAATTGATTACGCTCGATATGAATGATTGTCCAGACATTGCGCAAACGCTTTGTGTGACGGCAACAGCACTGAAAATCCCTTTCGTCATCACAGGACTTCACACATTGAAAGTCAAGGAAACTGACCGATTGGTAGCGCTTCAAAATGAATTACTGAAAATCGGTGGGAAAACGCATATCACCGTTGAAAAAATCGAATCTTGCGAATTCATAGAGCCTGAAGAAAACATTTCTATCGCGACTTACAACGACCACAGAATGGCGATGGCTTTTGCGCCGTTTGCTTTGGTTAAGGAACTGAATATCGAAAATGAAGATGTTGTGGAGAAATCTTATCCTGAGTTTTGGGAGGATTTTGAGAAAGTGACAACTAATTAATTTTACACTAATGAAAAAGCATATTATCTTTTTACTGTTTCTAATTCCTGCCACGATTTGGTCTCAATATCTTTTGCCAAATGAGGAAATTGTTTATTCATTTGAAACTAAGAATGGAAAGAAAATGGCTTTGGTTAAAGATAAATCCAACAATTACATTCAGTATCGTTTTGGAAGCAAAAGTAAAATTGAAATGGAATTTCCGAACGAAAGAACAAAGGAGAGTTGGAAACAATTTCACTACAATTCTTATTGGCGCGGCGGCGGTATCGCCAACGCCGGAATGGAAATAGATAATCTGCAATTCTTCAATGACGGTGTAGAATATCTACTTTTCAGAACCTATCACGCTGAAGGCGAAGTATATTCGGCTGGCATAATTGTCACTGACAAATCGAAAAAAGAAACTCGGATTATTGGAGATTATAAGACTGTAAAAGGTTGCATCTGCAATCTGCAAGATACGGGAATGATTGAAATAGAAGATATTGGATTAAGTTTTTAAATCACAGAAAATGAGAAATCACTTTTCGTTTTTAGCCGTAATTTTTTGTTTAATTCTCCACGCTCAGGAATTAAAAGATTTCACGGTTCCAAAAGGTTATGAGAAGATTTTAGAAACAAAAGGTGACCTTGACAAAGATGGAAAAGATGAAGTCGTGATGGTTTTTAACACGGATAAAATCATCAACAAAATTTCGGAAAGATTGGAAAGAAAACTCTACATTCTGAAAAATATTAATGGTAAATTAAAAATTTGGCAAGAGAATTCTAATCTGCTTTTTGACAGTAAAGAAGGATTTTATCCGGAAAGCAATGAATTGGAATTGAGTATTAAAAATAATTGCCTAATCATTTTTCAATCTTATTTTTCAAATTCCCGTCATACTGTGACTTCAAAAAATACATTCAGATTTCAAAATGGCGATTTCTATCTGATTGGTGCTTTGGTTCAATTTGATGATACCTGCGAATTCAATTTTTCCAGCGAAATCAATTTTTCAACTGGCAAAGTAATTGTTGACGACCAATATTCTGAATGTGACAGCGGATACGAAAGAGAAGTACCAAAAAATTATTATAAAGAATTCACATACAAACTTCCCAAACTCATCAAAATGAATGATTATAAAATGGGAAAGAATGAAATCAAAATCCCTAATTCAAAAAAATCATTTAATTTCTAAATGTCAAAAACAATCATCATCACAGGCGCATCATCCGGAATTGGATTGGCCTTGGCAGAATATTTCGGGAAGAAAGGTAACAAAGTTTACGGACTTAGCAGAAAGGTCGTGAGCTCCGATTATTTCGTTTCGATTCCAACCGATATTACCGAAAAAGACCAAATCGACAATGCCATTTCTGAAATCCTGAAAACAGAAACCAGAATCGATGTGCTTATCAACAACGCCGGAATGGGAATGGTTGGCGCAGTTGAAGATTCTACGAAAGAAGATATTTCGAAGTTATTCAATCTTAATTTAATTGGTTCTGTCCAAATGATGACGACTGTTCTTCCAAAAATGAGAGAACAGAAATCTGGAAAAATCATAAATGTTTCCAGCATCGGTTCCGAAATGGGATTACCTTTCCGTGGATTTTATTCGGCTTCCAAATCGGCTTTGGATAAAGTGACTGAAGCAATGCGTTATGAAGTTTATCCTTGGAACATCCACGTTTGTTCGCTTCATTTGGGTGACATCAAAACCAATATTGCGGAAAATCGTGTAAAAACTAAAGTGTCTGAACCTTACAGAAATGTCTTCGAGAAAGTCTATGCTTTGATGAATTCTCACGTTGGCGACGGAACCGAACCTTTGGATGTTGCAGTTTATGTTGATCAGCTTTTAGGAAAATCAAAATGGAAAGCGCATTATTATTTTGGGAAATTCGGGCAAAAAATTGGAGTTCCGTTGAAATGGATTCTTCCGCAGAATACTTACGAAAATCTGATGAAGAAGTATAATAAAATGGATTGATGATGAAGAAATTACTTTTTTTATTAATTGGAAGCTTATGTTTCGCACAGACATCCAACCCAAATCTAAATCGCGATCTGAATGGGATGAAAAATTCTTTCCTAAAAAAGGATTTTGAAACATTCGTCGAATACATTTATCCAAAATCTTTTGAACTTACGGGCGGAAAAAGCAATACGGTGATGATGATGAAAATGATGTATGCTAAAATGGGAAAAGACATCAGCATTCAAAGCTTGACTTATAAAAACCCTGGAAAATTCATTAATCAAAATAATGAAATTCAAGTTACTATTGATGAAGAAAGTGTTATTAAAACACCTAACGGACCGAGTAGCAACAAGAATACAGTGATTGCTATTTCCAGTAACAAAGGTAAAAACTGGACGTTCATTAATACGCTAAATCAATCCAAAGAAAATCTTATTAAAGCGTTTCCTAACTTGAGCAAAAAATTAGAAATCAAATCTAAATCGGCGATTCCGAAAGTAAATCCCAAAACCAAACAATAATTAAAGTTGATTTCTGTTTTTAAAATATGCAAAATGACATTCTGAATGCAGTGAAATGGAATGACGAATCTCCATCAAAAGATTCCTCGCTTCGTTACGCTTTGTTCAGAATTACAGTTTTTATTTCATTCTTCTTTTTTACATTTTCAATAGCACAGAAAAAAGAATATTGGCTCATCGACAAAGAAACCAACTCAAAAAAAATAGTTTCTGATTCTGCGAAAGCGATTAAATTTTTGGATTCTCTGGCAGAAAATTCTTATTTCTTTACAGAACTTAAAGACGTTAAAAAAATAGAAAACCGTACGGAAATCTATTACGACAAAGGTCCCAATTTCAACAAAGCGAATGTCAAATTTTCTGATTCTTTGATGACAGATTTGAAATTTCAGAAGAATGAGATTTACACCAAGAATTTAGATTCACTCAAGAAAAATATCAATCAAAAATACCGTGACAAAGGTTTTGCTTTCAATCGTGTGAAAACCAAATTCCAGAAAATGGAAAACGGAATTCCATCAGTCAAAATCTCGGTCATTCCTGCGTCGCAAAGGAAAATCGACGGCATTGTCTTCAAAGGTTACACGCGTTTACCGAAACAATTCGTTAAAAACCTCAACAAACAATATCTTGGTAAAAACTATGATGACAAGAATTTGGTTTCTATGAATCAGTCTTTGCAAAATCATCAGTTTGTTTCACTGGAAAAACCGCCTCAGACTTTGTTTACCAAAGATTCTACGCAGGTTTTTCTCTTCACCCAAAAACGAAAAACCAACACATTTGACGGAATGATTGGCTTCGGAAATGATAAAACCGAAAAATTCACAGTCAATGGAACGCTAAATGTCCAGATGAAAAATATGTTCAACAGCTTCGAAAGTATCGGCATATATTGGCAGAGAAATCCCGATAAAGGTCAGACTTTTGATATGCAAACCGACATTCCGTACACGTTTGGGAGCAATGTTGGTTTGAACGTTAATGTCAATATTTTCCGCCAAGATTCCACGTTTGCGAATGTCAAATTTCTGCCTGCGGTTTATTATCATCTTTCACCGAAGCAAAAACTCGGTCTCAAAGGTACTTTCGAATCTTCTGCAATTTTGGATTCCCTTTACACGAGCGGTCGAGATTATAGTAAAAAAGGGATTGGCATTTATTATCAATATCAGGAAGGAAGCGACATTCCTTTGTTCATCAACAAGAGCAACATCCGTCTGGAAGCCGATTTCCTCAAAACAACTTACGACGATACGCAGGAAAAATTTGATCAAATCCGGTATTTTCTCTTTGCTGAACATAATTTCAATTTGTCAGGAAATCACTTTCTCAACATCAAAGGAGAATCCGCTTTGCTCAGTTCAAAAAACGAATTATCTACAAACGAACTTTTTCGGTTTGGAGGCTGGAACTCGCTTCGGGGTTTCAACGAACAGAGTCTCGTCAGCGATTTTTACGCTTTTGCTGGTGCCGAATACCGTTATCTCGTCAATGACCAAGCCTTTTTCGATTTGTTTGCGCAATATGGGCAAATGTCCAACAAAGCCCTGGGAATCACGCCAAAACTCTACAGTATAGGCCTGGGGTTCAACTTTTTTCTTCCCGTCGGTTTGATGAGTTTTCAGATTTCCAACGGAAACGAATTTGGTAATCCATTCAAATTCAATGAAATAAAAATCCATTGGGGAATCCTCAGTAGGTTTTAATAAATGATAAGCGATAAATGATAGTTGATAGTTGATAGAAAATTAATTCATAATTAACAATTTATAATTAATTTGGAGCTATTTCCCGCTATCCGCTGTATCTTTTTTGATTACGACCATTCGTCATCAATAGAAATGGAGTAGAAAACAAAAAAGGATGTCGCTACTATCGGGGCTATGGGCTTGGTCATCCAATCATCATTTTTCTGAATATTAACTATTTATCAAATAAATTAAGAGATTTTCAAATTCCATAAAAATAGCTTAATTTTGCACAGAAAGTAAAGATGTCTATTCATAACAAAATTGTAGAGGCAGCCATCACTTTCGATGACGTTCTATTAGTCCCTTCTTATTCAGAAGTTTTACCTAATCAGGTTTCCCTAAAATCAAGACTCACAGACAAAATTTCGCTTAATGTTCCCATAGTTTCCGCAGCAATGGATACCGTGACAGAAGCAGATTTGGCCATTGCACTCGCAAGAGTTGGCGGTCTTGGATTCATTCATAAAAATATGACGATTGCAGAACAAGCCGCACAAGTCAACAGCGTGAAACGTTCCGAAAACGGAATGATTGCTGATCCAGTGACACTTTCCAAAGATCATACATTAGCCGAAGCAAAGGCATTAATGGCAGAATATAAGATCTCCGGTCTTCCTGTCGTTGATAAAAACAATTACCTTATTGGAATTATCACAAACAGAGATGTAAAATATCAGCAAAATCTGGAAGTGAAAGTTGAGGAAATAATGACGAAGGAAAACCTCATCACGTCTGATAAAACCACGAATCTGGAAACCGCCAAAGAAATTTTGTTAAAAAACAGAATCGAGAAACTTCCAATTGTTGACAAGAAAAATAAATTGGTTGGATTGATTACGATTAAAGATATTGATAATCAATTAGAATATCCAAATGCCAACAAAGACCAAAACGGAAGATTAATTGTTGGAGCCGGCGTTGGTGTTGGTGAAGATACGATTGAAAGAATCACAGCTTTGGTAAAAGCAGGCGTTGATATTGTTGCCATCGATTCAGCTCACGGACATTCGAAAGGTGTTTTGGACAAGATTTCAGAAATCAGAAAAACATTTCCAGATTTAGATATCGTTGGTGGAAACATCGTAACAGCAGAAGCTGCGAAAGATTTAATAAAAGCTGGCGCAAATGTCCTTAAAGTTGGTGTTGGTCCAGGTTCAATCTGTACAACTAGAGTTGTTGCCGGAGTTGGTGTTCCTCAACTTTCTGCAATCTATAACGTTTACGAATTTGCAAAAAAGAAAAACGTTGCAGTAATCGCTGATGGTGGAATCAAACTTTCAGGAGATATTGTAAAAGCAATTGCAAGTGGCGCTGGCGCAGTAATGCTAGGTTCGCTTCTTGCAGGAACAGATGAGGCACCAGGAGAAGAAATCATTTTCCAAGGAAGAAAATTCAAATCTTATCAGGGAATGGGTTCTCTTTCAGCTATGAAACGTGGCGGAAAAGAAAGATATTTCCAAAGTGAAGCTAAGAAATTTGTTCCGGAAGGCATCGAAGGACGAGTTCCCCATAAAGGAAAGCTGGAAGATGTGATTTTCCAATTGACTGGAGGTTTGCGTGCCGGGATGGGATATTGCGGTGCCAAAGATATTGAAGCTTTGCAGAAAGATTCGAAATTGGTAATGATCACAGGAAGCGGATTGAAGGAATCTCATCCGCACGATGTCATCATCACTCAGGAAGCTCCGAATTATTCTTTTTAAAATCTATTCAAAATACCAAAAAGGCTGCAAAATTTTGCAGCCTTTTTATTTATAAATAATTAGATAATGATTATTTTTTGATAAATTTTAAATCATAGGTCTGTCCGTCAGAATTAGTAATTCTAAGGAAATAAATTCCTTTTACAAGTTGAGTTACATTTAATCGATTTTTGAAATCAGTTTTTAAAACTTCCTGTCCTGCCATATTGGTAATCACCATATTTTTGGCATTATCTAATCCCTGAATATTAATATAATCTGTAACAGGATTTGGAAACATTTGTACTTTTCCTTTAGATAAATCGTTGACGGCTAATGTAGTTGTATGCACGTCTCCTGTCATAGTAGAATTGGACGAACTAAGATTTCCGCCACAACCATTTTCGGTGACTGCTGTATTCTCTACCCAAGATCCAACAGAATTACTTGGCGGATTAGTGGCAGAATTATTTCCTGTAGAATTATAATAAATTAAATAAGGACTAACAAAATCCCCGTTTCCGGAATCTGCTAAAAATTCCCAACGCGTTTGTGTATTGTTCCATAATATTTTGAATTCACAAGTTCCTAACCCTCCACAAGCCTGATTACCATCTACCGGTGTGGTAATATAAATCTTCTTTCCATTCCCATCTGTACCTGTATTATTAAACACAAAGTTCTGGTCATCAAACAAATTATGACATCCGTTGAATGTTATTGTTTGTGCATCTATTGTATTTACCGCAAACATAACAGTAAAAATAATGTATAGGTTTTTCATGACGTTAAGTTTTAATTTTGTGATGGAAATATGCCCTGCGTTGCAATGATACATTTGAAAATAACAAATGGCTGGATATTCGTATGAGCCTGAGAACCTCCAGCGGTTCCTACAACACTACTATTCATCAATACTTGGTTTGCACTGCTGGAATTCGCATATTCTTTATCCAAAACTTTGGTATCCGCTGGTAAATTACCTTCGGGAGAAGTTTTAGTTCCTGCTGAAGTTACAGCATTTACAAGATGAGTATGTGCAGGCATTTCATTGATTGTTAAAGTATGCGATTCCTCGCCACCAACAGATCCTAAAGGATAAGTAGAGTTATTACTAATAAGAACCCGGCTTTGGATGTTAGGTAAGGCAAAAGTCGTTTGTCCGTTTCCTCCATAAGTTGTTCCCAAAAGAGAAAACAAGGCCTGGTTCTGATTTATTGATAATAACTGACCATTACATTCCGCCCAACCTTTTGGAGCATAATTAAAAGAAACATATAATATCTGCCCAAGAAAAGGCGTACCATCTCCCTGCGCTTTCAATCCGTTGGAAGCTAAGCCCAAAAGGAAAAGCATTAAAAAAGTATATTTTTTCATGATGATTTTAAGTTATTGAGTTAAATCCTATGGTCTTTGTGGATACACACCCTGTAGAGCAATGATACATTTCAAAGTTCCATAAGGCTGCATATTATTATGCGGCTGACCACCTCCGGAAGGAGTTATCATCGTTGGACTCATCGTCGTATTAGCCGTTGCATCAGAGTATTCCGGATCGCCCGTTTTTGTATCTGCCGCGAAATTACCTGTAGGCAGATTCATATTACCTTCTACTTTTACTGCATTTACGGTATGGGTATGGCTAGGCATTTCCGAGGATAATAGTGTAACATTTGCGGTGCCATTCATTGTTCCTACCGGGTAAGAATCACTATCTCCCATCATAGTTCTGCCTCTCATATCCGGTAAAGCAAATGTTGACTGTCCATTCCCGCCAAACTGTGTTCCTAATAGTGAAAACAAAGCCGTATTTTGCGAAATAGGCAGTATTTGTCCATCACAGGAAGCCCAGTTTTTTGGAACAAAATTATAAGGTACCCACATTATCTGTCCAATAAAAGGACTACTTCCTTGTCCTGATAATTTAAGTGAAATCATTAGTAAAAGAACCAATGTTGAAATTTTAAATTTTTTCATGGTAGAAAGATTTGTAATTAATTCTGTGAAGGAAAAACACCGTACAGTGAGATGACACATTTCAAAGACAAAGTAGGCATCATATTATTATGAGGCTGATTGCCTCCCGTCGAGCCAAGCATACTGGCTTTCATTGTAGTTTTATTAGCTGGTAAGGTAGAATCAGAATATTCTTTATCCAAAGCCTTAGTGTTTGCAGGGATTCCACCGGTAGGAAGGTTTTGATTACCATCCGCTTCTGTCCCGACAACAGAATGGTTGTGCATAGGCAATTGATTAGCCGTTAATGTAACATTTTCTACCCCTCCAGTCTGCCCCAATTGGTAATTACTAAGACCGGGGCCTTGGCCGTCATCTATAACGACTTTTCCTTTCGCATCAGGAAGCGCAAATGTTGTCTGTCCATCTCCGCCATAAGTCGTGCCTATTAAAGTAAATAAAACTTCATTCTCTGATATTGACATCAGCGAACCATCGCAATCATGCCAGCCTACTGGCGCAAAATTGTATGGTACAAACATAATCTGGCCAACAAAAGGTTGTTGTCCTTTGATTAAGATAGAAAAAGAAAATCCTATCACAATACAAGCTAAAAAAGTAATTTTTTTCATTAGTATTAATTTTATCAAATGTAATAAAAAAATGAAACCACATCATTTATTTTTTTATTTTACACGGCTTTTATACATCAAAAATTATGACTGATTTAAAAACATCAACAACAATAAGTGTTCTCAGGTATTATAAAAAAATAACAGTTTTTAGCACCTGTTTTGACAAAAATTTCTTACTTTTACGACTGAATTTGAGCCGTGAAGAAGTCCACCATTTTTCCCCTGTTATTTATATCATTTTTTCTATTTGGTATGTTTTCATTCACTTCCAATAAGAAGGTGATAGCCGTTGTTTTCAACAAAGAAATGACAAGAAAAGACTTGATGAGTCTGCAGAAAAACCTTAAAGAAAAAAACATCATTTTGGTTTTTAATCAAATGAAGTTTACAAGAAATAGATTGAGTTATATCGATTTCAGTATTGATTTTGGGGATGGATTTTCTGGCACTTCTAAATCTGAAATCACAAAATCAAAAGAAATCGGATTTATGAGAGATTATAATGACAACGCCGAGCAACCTTTTTTAGTTGGCGATTTAAAATAAATAAAGCTTCCAGATCTGGAAGCTTTTCTTTTATGTATTATTCTGATTTTGTTTTCTTTCTTTTCTGATTTTCAGGTCATCTTCAAAATCATCAATTCGATAATCGGTTAATGAATTTCCTTTTGTAATTTTCTCCTTAGAATAAAGCTTGAACTCATTTTCCGTCTTTTCCAAAAGATAATCATAAGGTCCAACCGAAGAAATTAGTTTAATCAAAACAGGCGAAATTTCCAGACAAACAAACAATCCCATAATGAAACTTGCCGCCAAAGCAATGATGGCTGAATTTTTCCCTAATTCATCCAAAGCCTGTAATCTCGCTGCAAAACCATTGAATTTATCTTCAAAAACCTCAGTCGATTGTCTTTCTTTTTCCAGATTAGAATAGACTTTAGAGGTTTCTTTATCCAGATATTGCAATCTTTCCTGCTGTTGTTTTTGATAATTTTCCAGGTCAGCACGTTTTTGTTCCTTCAGCTCTGCTTTTCTTTTGGCATTGGTTCCGTAACCAACTTTTCCGCTGGTTAAGCCAGATTGTTTTCCGAGAATTTCTTTCTCCAATTCGACAGAAGCAGAGTCATAAGCCGATTGATAGGTTTTGATTTGATTCTGGATTTGTTTCTTTTCCAAATCAAAAGGTCCGGATTGTTGCAGAATTCGTCCACTCATTTCAGCCTGCAATTGTTTCTTATTCCTTTGAATAATTGTATTCAATTGTTTGTTGACTTCTTTCTCGAAGATTTTCAGTTCCAAAGGTTTTGAAATAATAATTCCGAGAAATGTCGCCAAAATCAAACGCGGAATCGTCATCAAAACCTGATTCCACCAAGTTCCGGTTTTTTTAATGGATGAAACGATATATCTGTCGAGATTGAAAATCATCAATCCCCAAAGAACCCCAAATCCAACCGCGGTCCAGACATCATCAAAAACTGTGAACATTGCATATCCAGCAGATAACGTTGCAAACACAGCCGTGAACAAAACGATTCCTCCGATACCTGCAAACTTGTTCCATTCCGAAGGTGATTTTCTCAGCAAATGAATATTCCCGCCGGAACAAATCATCAGAAAATGCTGAAACCAATTCATTTTATGTGAGTTAGTATTTTTCATTTTTAATTATATGTCATAATTTGTCATTTAAAACGTTAATTTGTTACAAATAGTATTAGGTTTTACCTAATAACTAAATCTATACCAATTGATTTTTATTGATATTAAATATTCAGGTATTATATTTGATGACAGATTCCAAAATATATTATGAAAAATCTTTTGTTCATAGCCACTATCGCAACGCTTTCTTTCTCTTGTAAATCCACGGTTAATCCAGATAATCTGCCAAAACCGCTTCCTGAAAGACCTCAGGAAAATCCCGACAACGGAAATTTGACGAAAGAAGAGTCACAGGAAATGGAGACTTTGAAATCTGAAATTACCGCAATGTCAAAAAGTGAAAAATGCACCAATGGTGCCGATTGGAAAACTGTCGGTTTAGGCGTTAAAGCTTGTGGCGGACCTGTTTCTTATATTGCTTATTCAAATAAAATTGATGAATTCAAGTTCTTGGAAAAAATCAATTTGTATAATCAGAAATCGACTGAATATAATAAAAAATACAATCTGGTGTCAGATTGTATGCTGATATTGCCTCCCGAAAAAATAGAGTGTGAAAACGGAAATCCTGTTTTCAAATATTAGCTTCCGGATTCTGGGGCGTAACATTTTGCGTTTCAGAATCTCTGTATAATTTTTGTTTGCTCCATTTGGCGTGTTTAGATGGAACAATGGTGTGTCCTTTTCTGTAAGCATAAATCTTGGTAAATTCTGCTCCAAAGAATATCAACTGACAAGAATAATTAATCCACATCATCAATAGAATTACCGTTCCTGCTGCACCAAAAATAGAAGTTGGTTTTGAAACATCGAAATAGAAACTCATGGCCATTTTACCTAAGTTGAAAAGTAACGCGGTAACAATAGCGCCAATCCAAACCGATTTCCATTTGATTTCAACATCGGGCAAGACTTTAAACATAAAAGCGAACAAAACCGTTACGATAGCTAATCCTAAAATAAAATTACTCGCCTGGATAATCACATAAGTTTCAAGCCCAAAATATTGAGTAATCAGATTATTCGCCAATCCAATTAAGGAAGACAAAAGCATACTTACCAAAAGCAAAAATGCGATTATCAAAATCATTCCCAATGAATTAGCACGATCAAGAATGAATTTTTGCCAAGCCTTTTTCGGAGCCGCTTCTACATCCCAAAGATTATTCAGTGTACTTTGCATCTGGAAAAATAAGCTTGTTGCACCAAAAACCAAAGTTCCGACACCAAGCGCTTTCATCCAGAAATTCTGCTTGTCCACCATTGCACTTGCAACTATATCCTGAATGCTTTTTGCACCGTCATAACCCATTATTCCCTGCAACTGACGACGAATTTCCCCATTCACAGCTTCTTCACCAAAAAAATGTCCTGCGGTCCAAATCACAATAATCATCAAACCAGGCAAAGAAAATATGGCGTTATACGCCATACTTGCACTGTCTTTGGAAGCCGAAGAAGACATCCATTCGTTAAATGTGGCCTTTAGAACTTCCCAAAAAGATTTTAATTTGTTCATAGAAATAATTTCTATGGAAAATCCAATCTTTGTACCAATTTAGTCCTCTTTGTACCAGCTGGAGTATTTAACATAATTATTTGCAATTCTGTCAATCTCGCCTGTAATAAGGTTTTGGGAAACATCTTTAACTTTTTTCGCTGGAACGCCAGCCCAAATTTCACCTTCCTTGATAATCGTATTCGCCGTCACAACAGCGCCCGCCGCCACAATCGAATTGCTTTCTACAATACAATCATCCATCACAATCGCGCCCATTCCAATCAGGACGTTGTCTTTTATCGTGCAGCCGTGAACAATCGCGTTGTGGCCAACAGAAACGTTATTCCCAATCGTAGTCGGGCTTTTTTGATACGTGCAATGCACCATCGCATTATCCTGAATATTGACTTTGTCGCCCATTTTGATAGAATTCACGTCGCCTCTCAAAACCGCATTGTACCAAATACTGCAGTCGTTTCCCATCGTCACATCACCGATAATCACAGCCGTTTCCGCCACAAAAGTATTTTCTCCAAGTTGAGGCGTTTTGCCTAAAAGTTCTCTAATAATTGCCATATTTTTTATAATTGATAATTAATAAATGATAGTTGATATATTTATTTGGGCGCCAAATCCCGGCTGTCACTACTCGCTTTTTTATTTTCCCCAACACCTAAGCCAACGCTGAAAAAATAAAAAGAGCTCAAACATGCCGTTCCATCCGGGGCGCAGTTACAGATTCCGTACAAATTTCGTGGCCGAATCGACGAAAATCAGTCTTATAGAAAAAATCGAAAATCCGTAAAGCTTCTCATAATCAAAACTTAACACAACATTGGGATTTATCAGCTTTTTTGTTCCACCAAATTACGATATTTTTGTAGTTCAATATACTTAAAATGAGAGAAATCATTATAGAACCTACGGAAAACAAGAAAGTGATGAAGTTCGTTACGGACTACACTTTGATTCCCGGTTCACTGGAATTGGACAGAGATTCTGACATTTCCGAAATTCCGCTAGCTCAGGAATTGTTCAATTACCCTTTTGTGAACAGAATTTTCATTACAGCCAATTTTATTGCTGTGGCAAAAGAAGATACTGTAGAATGGGAACACGTTGCAGAAAGCCTGAAAAACATCATCGAAGACGAATTGTTGGCAAACCCGAGAATCTATCTTCAGAAGAAAAAAGAAATGTATCAAATCTATTCTGAGATGACCCCGAATCCTGCGGTTATGAAATTCATTTCCAGCAAGATGCTGATGGACGGATTCATTGAAGTTAAAACTCGTGAAGAAGCGGACGAAGTTCCTTTGGCAAAAGAATTATATGAAGCTTTTGATTTTGTGAAAGAAGTCTATGTAAGTGATAATTTCGTAGCCGTAACCAGAGACAGTCAGTTTGAGTGGCACGAGATTATGAATCAGGTTCGTTCTTTCATCGCCGAATTTCTTCAGGCTGGAAAAACGATTTCGATTGCAGAACCTCATCAGCACGAGAATCCTGTTTTGAAAATCATCAACAGAGAATATACGAATGACGAGCAGAAAATCAGCGACATTCTGAATGAATATGTTGCACCAGCGGTAGAAAACGACGGTGGAAAAATATCTTTGATCGAATATGATCAGGAAAACAAAACGGCAAGAATGTTGCTTCAAGGCGCTTGCAGTGGTTGTCCCTCTTCCACAGCGACTTTAAAAAACGGCATCCAGAATATTCTCAAACAATTCGTTCCTGAATTGGTGGAAAATGTGGAAGCTGTAAACGGATAATCTATGAAAAAAATCCTTCCTTGTTTAATTTTACTCCTTTCTGTTTCCTGTAAAAAAGAAGCACAACTGAATGATGGCATTCACGAAGATCTGGTAGCTTCAAAATTGGCAAAAGACAGCCTTCAAAAAATGGATGTTGTTTTAGATAAGCTCAATAAGAAAAATACCACTTTCCTGGATTATTATGTTCATTATTATTACGGATTGGATCAGAAGGCGATAGAAGAGTTTCACAAGATTTATGGCGAGGATATTTATTATGGCGACAAAGGGTATATTACTAAATTTGATTCTATCAGCCATATTTTAAGCGACAAATACAACAAAGAAATTGGTCTTTCCGAAGATGAAGAAATGCTTGCAAGAGAGATCTACATCAATCATCTGAAAGCGAAGTACAACCCGACTGTAGAAAGTCAAATGAAATCAATTTACAAATGAAAGGAATTCTCCTAGTCAACCTCGGTTCGCCGAAATCGACGGAAGTAAAAGATGTAAAAGAATATCTGGACGAGTTCCTGATGGATGAAAAAGTCATCGATTACCGTTGGATTTTCCGTGCCTTATTGGTTCAGGGAATCATCCTTAAAACCCGACCTAAAAAATCTGCAGAAGCTTATAAAACCGTTTGGACGGACGAAGGCTCACCTTTGATTGTGATTTCGAAACATCTTCAAAAGAGACTTCAGGAGATCGTGGACGTTCCGGTTGGTTTGGGAATGCGTTATGCTGAACCATCGATCAAAACAGGGATTCAGGAGTTGGTGGACAAAGGCATTACTGAAATTACATTATTCCCTCTTTATCCGCAATATGCGATGAGTACAACTGAAACGGTGATTGATAAAGCAGAAGAAGTTCGACTGAAATTCTTCCCTGATATCAAAATCAATTATGTTGAGCCATTTTATGACCGTGAGATTTACATCAATGCTTTAGCTGAAAGCATCAGGGAAAAACTCCCTGAGGATTTTGATTTGCTGCAGTTTTCCTATCACGGTGTGCCGGAACGTCATATTTACAAAACCGATCCTACGAACACTTGCAATATGAATAATTGCTGTCAAAAGGAAGACAATCCTTCGCACAAATTCTGTTACAGACATCAATGCTATAAAGTGACAGAGCTGGTTTGCAAAAAACTCGGATTGCCAAAAGAAAAAGTAATGGTCACCTTCCAGTCCAGACTGGGGAAAGATAAATGGATGGAACCTTATACAGACGCTACTTTGGAAGGTCTTGGCAAAAAGGGAATAAAAAAGTTAGCGATTGTTTGTCCAGCTTTTGTATCCGATTGTTTGGAAACTTTGGAAGAGATTTCTGTGGAAGGTAAAGAGATTTTTCTACACGGCGGCGGCGAAAGATTCGACTATATCCCTTGTTTGAATGAGGATGCGGATTGGGTGAATGTGGTGAAGACTTTGAGTGAAGAGAAGTTGTCTGAATTTTAATTTAAACTCATAGAATTATGTTATCGCAAACCCTAATCTCACTTTTTGAAAGAGACCTCAACAGAGTGATTGATGAACTTAAACTTTATCAGTCAGAGTCTAATATTTGGGAAGTTGAAGGAAATATTTCTAATACGGCGGGGAATCTGGCTTTGCATCTGATTGGAAATCTCAAGACATACATCGGAAAGGGAATCGGGAACTTTGACTATGTGCGAAACAGAGATTTGGAGTTTGCGGATAAGAATGTTCCGAGAGAAAAAATCGTTGCTGATTTGAGTGATACGATTGCAATCATTAAAGATTCTTTGAAGTCTGTATCAGATGAGGATTTGAAGAAAGATTATCAGCTTTTGGTCTTGTCTGAAAGTACTTCGACGGAATATTTTCTGATCCATCTGGCGACGCATTTGAATTATCATTTGGGACAAATCAATTATCACAGGCGATTGATAGAAAAGTAAGCGAAATTATCTTAAAAATAGAAACCACTTCAACAATTTGAAGTGGTTTTTTGTTTGAGGTTCGACATTTTGACAGCATGCGGTTTCCGTTACCTCGGTGTTACATCTCTGTTACCTTCGATTATTTTTTTGAGTTTTAACTTAACAATGTTTATGTCAGTTTGGTAGAGTTGATTCTAGAAGAAAATTATTTACTTTTAGGCACTGTAGTTAGTTAAATATTCGGCTATAAACTGTGTTGAGATTCTTTCAGAATGACAAAATTGTCGGATAATATTTCTATTGGATTTTCAAAGTCGTTTTACACAGAAAACCCATAGCCCTGATTGTAGTGGAAATCCCACAGCAAGCGTTGGACAAGGCCGGCGCGAGGAATTGCAACGGAAAGCAGGTTCCCGGCTTCTTAAAATTATAAATCTGTTGCCGTGAATTTTATTCTTTGATTTTCCAGATACAAAATAATATCTTTACGGAAAATAAGTGGAACGAAAATGCGAAACAGGTAATAAATGGATAAGATGAATCTATTGGGTGTTGTGACGGTCATCTCACTGTTTATTTCGTTTTTTCTTGCATTTTTCTTGCTAAAGGTCAAAACGAAGCACAAAATCAGCAACTATCTTTTTGCATTGTATCTCTTTCTGACAGCGATTGACTGTAGCGAACCGTTATTTAGTTTGGTAACCGACGGCCCTTCTAATTTTGGAATGTTCAGAGGGACATTGGCATTTTTGCAACTTCCTGTTTTTTACCTTTATGTGATGTCGGTTTGTTATTCGGATTTTAGGCTAAATGTTAAACATCTTTTGCATCTGCTTCCTTTTTTTATCGCAAACATCACTTTGTTTCCGCATTTTTATTCTGTTGATCTGGCTTCCAAAATTGAGTTTGTTATCAATCGTAAGGAAATGATAGAGTTTCAATTCAATCATATTTTGATTAATATCCAATTGATCGCTTATATTATAGCGGTCTTTTTGATCCTGAGAAAAGCCAAAAAACTGTATCTGGAAAATTATGCCGGTGCTGACCTTCAATCTTATCAATGGCTGTTTCAATTTACGGTTGTATTGAGTATTTTATATTCGGTAGCTATTGTGAAGAATATTTTTAAATTTTCGGATTATACGGAGATTTCCGAGTGGATGAAAATTTTTGGCTTGGTTTTCCAAATGTTCATCGTTTGCTGGTACCTGTACAAAGCGCTGAATCATCCTGAATTATTCAGAAATATTGATTCAAAACTGAAATTAGTCTCCGATTTGGTTTTGGAAGAGAAAACCACAGAACCGGAAACTCTGCATGAAGATTTGTCGAAACTCAAAAAGTATATGGCAGATGAAAAACCATTTCTGAATCCAGCTTTGACGATTCAGGATATTTCAAGAGAAATTGGTGTTCCTGTTCGGGAATTATCAGTTCTGATAAATCATCAGTTGGGTCAGCATTTTTATGATTTTGTAAACACTTACCGGATTGAAAATGCGATGGAAATTCTTAAAGATTCTTCCAAATCTAAAGTTACAGTTCTGGAAATCTTGTATGAAGTTGGTTTTAATTCTAAATCTTCTTTCAATACTGCTTTTAAAAAACATACGGGAAATACGCCGACTAACTATCGCAAATCACTACAAAACAGCGTTTTGTAATTACTCGTACTTTTAATTTAATAACTCCTACTCATTTTTCGGATGGAATCTGACCGAATACATTTACTCGGTCGCACAGGATTCCGCACGTTCACATCTTTGTATCGAAATATTGATTAACCTATAAATAACGATACAATGAAAACACTTAAAATCTTCGTAACGCTGTTATTCATCAGCCAAATTTCTTTTGGACAGGACTTTTCCAAAAAGATTGATTCTATCATCAAAGATAATTACACTAAAAATCCGGATGTTGGAATCAGTGTTGGATTCATCCATAATAATGAAGAATTCTATACGTCTTACGGGAAACTGAGCAAAGAAAGTAAGGTGGATATTGATAAAAATTCCATCTTCGAGATTGCTTCTATTACCAAAATTCTAACTGCCAATATGATTGCGCAAGCTTCCTTGGAAAATAAATTAAAGCTTGATGATTACATCGACAGCTATCTTCCTAAACAATATGTTTTGCAGAAAAACCTTCAGCATAAAATCAGAATTTCTGATTTGGCTTCCCATCAGTCGGGTTTGCCCGATATTGATTTTCAGAAATTGATTGAAATCAATTCTCAGCAGCCGATAAACAGTGTCACAGAAGAGTCATTAGCCAAAATGATTAATAATTGCATAGACCTCATCGATTATGGAAAATACCGCTACAGCACAATTAATTATACTTTGATGGGGCAAATATTAGAAAAAGTGTATGGCAAAAGTTATGATGAAATCATCCGCGGAAAGATATTGAAACCTGCAAAAATGAATGGGACATTGACGAAAAATTTCGATGTGAAAAATAAAACAACGGGTTATAATCCAGATGGTGGCGCTCAGGAATTTTTGTTGTGGAATGTCACTGCACCAGCGGGATTGGTAAAGTCCAACGCTTCTAATATGGTAAAATATCTGAAAGTGATTTTGAGCAAAGGAAATCAAATTTCCAACGCAGAATTGCTGGCCGAAAAAATCTACTATAAAGATGCAAAGCGCGAAATGGGATTGGGATTAAACATTAATACCGAAAACGGAGAAACCATCTATCTGAAATCCGGAGATTCTATGGGACAGTCTTCAATCATCTGCTACAGCAGAAGCAAAAATTGGGGTATTATCATCCTTTTGAATAAACGGGATTCTAAAATGAGACAGAATCTTTTGAACGTCATCTATGAAAATATCCTGAAATAAATTTTAATCTGAACCTTCAATAACTATACAATGAAAATAATTTATCAAATCAGCTTTTTTCTATTTCTCTTTGCAAGCTTTCAGGTTTTTGCTCAGAAGAAAGATTATAATTTTCTTACAGATAGTTTGAAAATTGAAGAACAATTGGAAAAGTACAAACTTCCGGGATTTAGTGTTGTAGTTTTCGAGAACTATAAGATAGTTTACTCTAAACAGTTTGGGGTAAAATCTATGAATTCTCCCGAAAAGATTGACGAAAACACTGCCTTTTCGACAGCATCTATCGCCAAACCCATTACCGCACTTCTTTGTTTTATTTTGGAAGAGAAAGGATTGCTGAATCTCAATGAACCAATCGAAAAATCGCTGAAAAGATGGCATTTACCTAAAAGCAAATTCACAGAAAAGCACAGTCCAACCTGGAAACAGTTTCTAAATCACACTGCAGGAACAACCCAAGAAGGCTTCGAAGACCATTACGAAGGTGAAAAAATTCCGACTTTGGTGGAAAGTCTTCAGGGAAAAATCCCAAGATACGATAAAGAAATCGAGTTTTTCTTTGAGCCGGGAAGTAGATGGCAGTACAGCGGTGGCGGTTACACAATTATCCAAATGGCTTTGGAAGATAAATTCCACACATCGATTGCTGAGTTGTCAAAAGAACATATCTTTTCTCCGCTTGGTTTAAAAAACACGACGATGGTTCAGCCCAATGAAAATGGATTTTTAACGAATGTAGCTTTGGTACACGATAAAGACGGAAAAGTAATAAAAACCGGTTTGCCGATTACGCCACAAGTTGCTCCGTCCGGACTTTGGTCAACTCCGACGGAGTTAGCTGAGATTGCAATTGAAATCCAAAATGCTTTGCGAAATAAAAACAACAAAGTAATTTCCCATAATGCAGCCAGAAAAATGACTGAAGTCAGCATTCTGAAACACGCTGTCGGAGGCTGGAGTGAAGGCTGGCAAAAATCTTTTGCCTATAATAATTACGATTGGTTTTCCTGCAATGGTTCCAACACAGGCGTTGGCGGAAGTTTGATGGCAACGATGAAAGACGGAAATGGCTTTGCTTTTCTAGCCAACGGTGAAAAACCAAATCGATTTCCGGTAATGGGACAAACGCAGAAAACAATTTTGAGAGTGATGAATTGGAAAGGAGATTCTCTAAGTGAAGAAACGCAGGAAATCCCTTCTGATTTAAAAAGAAAATTGATTGGAACTTATGATGATTTCCTTTACGAACAAGGATTTGAAACGAAAATTGTAGAAAAAAACAACCGGCTTTACGTGGAATCTCAAATCCTCGATATGTTGAGAAGTGGAAAAGAGAATGAGTTGGTTTATTTAAGAAATGAATTATTTAAACTTAAAGATTATCCTAATTTATTGAAATTTGAATTTAAAGATGGGAAAGTAGTTTCGGTGACGCAGATTCGAGGTGAATTGATAAATAAAATCTCTGACATTAATAAAGAAAAATAAATTCTCTCTTTAAACAAATAAAAAACCGTCTCAAATCTGAGACGGTTTTCGTTTTTTTAGAAATTGCTATTATTTCTTGTTAAAATCTCCTGCAAAAACAGAAGTCATCTTGTCTTCGCTGATATATTTTCTGAGAACATCGTTCACTTGAGATACTTTCAGCGCAGAAACTTTCGCTTCCAAAGCATCATATTCATCCAAAGATTGCCCGTACTGAAGTTGGGAATTGACCAATCCCATCAAGGTATTGTCGTTCCCTAAGCCTGTTTTTCTGGAGTTGAGCCAAGAGGTCAAATTAGATTTGAATTCTTCTTCTGTGAAGCCGTCTTTTACTGCTTTATTCACTTCTTCCTTCAAAGCTTTGTTTACCAAATCTTTTTTAGTCGGGTTAAAGAAAGCGTACCAAGCCCAGGATGCTACGTTGTTATCGATTGGGATATTCACGTAAGAACCTGCGCCATAACTGATTCCTTCTTTCTCACGAAGTCTGGTCGGGATTCTGGCAGTCAGGAAACCACCGCTTCCCAACATTTCGTTGGCAATCACAAACGCTGGATAATCCGGAGACTTTCTGTCCATAGAGAAACTGATTTTCCCAACAGCCGCACCGTTTTCTTTGTCCGGCGTCAGATAATCTTTGTCCTGTTTTTTGGTGGCGAAAAGTTCCGGTTTGATGAACTCGTATTTAGATTTGGAATCCCATTTCCCAAAAGTCGATTCCAGCAAAGCTGCAACCGCTTTGCTGTCCACATCGCCAATCACGGTACCGACACCATTATTAGCACCCAAGATTTTGTTGTAGAAATCTACCAGTTGCTCTCTCTTCACTTTTTTGTTGTTATCAATCTGTTCCTGAGTAGAAGCCGTGTAGTAGATGCTTTCTTTAGGATAATTCTCCGTGATTTTCTCAATTTCTGTGAAAGCGATAGACTGCGGGTCGTTCAATGAGCTTTCCAAATACGTGTTGTACTCGTTTACTGTTTTCACCAATTCTGCTTCTGGGAAGGTAGATTCTGTCAGGATTTCTTTGATTAATGACGTGACTTTCTGTAAACTTTCTTTGTACGTGCTGAAGTTTACAAACAAGGTCTGACCACTGAATCCGAAGTTGATATTAGACTTCCACTCATCCAGCATATCCTGGATTTGCTCTTTGGTGTGAGACTTGGTCCCGGTTTTCAGAACTTGCGCCATCAAAGCACCAACATCGGATTTCCCCGTTAAATCTTTCGCATTACTCACTGGGAATTTGAAGCTTCCGAGGACTTTTCCGCCTTTGATATCTTTTTTGATTAAGCCATATTTCATTCCATTGCTCAGTTTGCCTTCTGTCAAATTAGCTTTCAGATTTTTGATACTCGCTTCGAAAGGTGCAGCATCTTTTTCCAAAGCTTTTCCTTTGTAATCTTTGGTCAAAGTTGCAATCTGCTCATCGGTGTATTCTACATTTTTCACTCTCACCTCATCTTTTGAAGGGATGAAAACGCCCACCGTCCTGTTATTGGTTTTAAAATATTTAGCCGCCACTCTTTGGATATCAGCAGCCGTCAGTTTCTCGACTGTGTCACGATAAATCATTCCCAATTTATAGTTTCCTGCGCCAACGATTTCTGTCAGGTTTACAGCATAACCAATCGTGTTATTCTTGGTATTTTCTATCTGTTTAAGGATTTTCGACTTCGCTCTTGCAACGTCTTGGTCTGTATATTTGATGGTAGCGATCTTGTCCAACTCAGCACGGAAGTCATTCTCCGTAGTTTTCAAATCTTTATCCGCTGGAATATCCAAACCAAAATACATAAAACTAGCATCTCGCACCAATGGCTGATAAGCATAAACAGAAGCTGCTTTGTGAGAATCTATCATCGCTTTGTAAAGATAACCGGAAGGGTCAGACGTCAAAATCTCCTGCAACGCATCCAATGCTGCATAATCTTTATCCGCATAAGGCGCAGTGTGATAAAGTGCTCCTACAACCTTGCTGTCTCCAGCACGCTTCAATTCTACGAAACGTTCGCCGTCCTGAGCAGGTTCCAAAGTGTAAGGCGTATCCAAAACTCTCGCAGGTTTTGCAATGGTTGAAAAACTTTGGGCAATATATTCCAGTGCTTTTTTCTCATCAAATTTACCCGCAACAATCAAAGTGGCATTATCCGGCTGATAATATTTTTCATAGAATTTTCTCAGCGTCACCGCTTTTACTCTTTCTACATCTTCCTTGCTTCCGATAGTGCTGTTTCCGTAGTTGTGCCAAAGGTAAGCCGCAGAAATAATGCGCTCCATCAAGACGCCGCTCGGGCTATTTTCCCCAATTTCGAATTCGTTTCTTACTACAGAAAATTCTTTGTCCAAATCAGACTGAAGAATTGTTGCATTCACCATTCTGTCAGCTTCCATATCAAGGAACCATTTTAGATTCTCATCATTGGAAGGAAAAACTTCGTAGTAATTGGTTCTGTCGTACCAAGTCGTTCCGTTTGCGTTGCCGCCTTTGTCAGATAACATTTTCTTGATATCACCTAATTTCTTCGTGCTTTTGAACAACATATGCTCCAGCAAATGCGCCATTCCTTTTTCGCCGTAACCTTCGTGCTTGGAACCGACATTATAAACGATATTTACAACAGCATTACTTTGAGATGGGTCAGACATCAAAAGAACTTTCATCCCATTGCTCAGGGAATATTCTTTGATTCCTTCTGTATTGCTAATAAATGTTGGCGTTTCGGCTTTTTGTGCAAACACAGGCGTATTAAGCCCTGCATAGAAAACGACTGCCGCAGTCAGTAGAAAATTTCTCATGTTTTAATAGTTATTTTTTAGGTTTCTAAATTTAATAACTTTCAATGAAAATATATTTTCTCTTTCGATATTTATGAAAATCTTAACGTAATTTTGCCGATATGTTAGTTGAAAAAGTTATTTTAGGGATTGACCCTGGAACAAGTATTATGGGTTTTGGAATTATTTCTGTGAAAGGAAATAAAATGGAGTTGATCGCTATCCACGAATTAATCCTGAAAAAATACGAGAATCACGAAACAAAACTCAAAGTAATCTTTGATAAAACCCTGGCTTTGATTGATGAATATCATCCGGATGAAACTGCTTTGGAAGCGCCTTTCTTCGGAAAGAATGTCCAAAGTATGCTGAAACTAGGACGAGCGCAAGGCGTAGCAATGGCAGCCAGTCTCCACAGAAATGTTCCCATCATCGAATATTCTCCCAAGAAAATCAAAATGGCCATCACCGGAAACGGAAATGCCAGCAAGGAACAGGTTGCAGGAATGCTTCAAAACTTATTAAAGCTAAAAGAATTCCCGACAAAATATCTGGACGCATCGGACGGTTTGGCAGTTGCAGTTTGTCATCATTTCAATTCCGGAAGTATTTCAACTGATAAATCTTATTCTGGTTGGGATAGTTTTTTGAAACAAAATCCTGATAGGATTAAGTAGGCTTTTAATTCTTTGGCTTTTAGATTTTTCCTCTTGAATTTTTTGCCTTTTTTCTTGTTTCTTATTCCTTGATTCTTGTCTCCTGATTCTTTATCTTTGAATCGATGAATGACTCTCTTTTTGAAATCGTAGAACACACCAACCGAAACATTTTTCTCACCGGAAAAGCGGGAACAGGAAAGACTACATTTCTCAACGACTTTGTGAAAAAAACCAAGAAAAAACACATTGTTGTGGCGCCGACCGGGATTGCCGCAATCAACGCTGGTGGCGTGACCATCCACTCTATGTTTGGATTGCCACTCCGGACTTTTCTCCCAACGACTGAAAGAATTGACCAGAATCTCGGCAACAATATTCCGGATTTGATGTCACATTTCAAATACCGAAAAGACAAGCTAAAACTTCTTCGCGAAATTGAAATTATTATTATTGATGAAGCTTCGATGTTGCGTTCTGATGTTTTGGATATGATGGATTTTGCGTTGAGACACGTCCGCCGGAATCAGCAGAAATTTGGTGGTGTTCAGATGTTGTTCATTGGCGACCTTTATCAGTTGCCTCCGGTTGTGAGGGATGAATATATCCTGGCAATGTATTATTCATCGCCATTTTTCTTTCACGCCAAAGCTCTGGAAGGCAGTAATTTCATCACACTGGAACTGACCAAAGTTTACCGCCAAACCGACGAACATTTCCTAGAAATCCTCAATGCCATCCGAGATGGAATTACCGAAGATATTGATTTTGAAACGTTGAACGAAAGATATCAACCTGATTTTAATCCGAAAGATGAAGCTTACGTTTACCTGTGTTCGCACAACAAAATGGCGGATGACATCAACCAGCAAAAAATAAAAGAACTCGGCGGAAGAGTGCATTCTTACAGCGCCGATGTCAAAGGCGAATTCAAGGAGACTCAATATCCGAATGATGAGGTTTTGGATCTAAAAATCGGTGCACAGATTATGTTTATCCGAAATGATACTTCGCCCGATAAAAAATATTACAACGGAAAACTCGCCCAGATTTCTTATTTGGACGAGGACGAAATTTCCGTGATTCTCGATGGAAGTGAAGAAGAAATCACGTTAAAAGCAGAAACCTGGGAACAGAAAAAATATTCTTTGGACGATGAAAAGAACATCAAAGAAGAGGTTTTGGGAAGTTTCAAACAGTTTCCGATTCGTCTCGCTTGGGCGGTTACGATTCATAAAAGTCAGGGTTTGACTTTTGACAGATTGATCATCGATGCGGGAAAAAGCTTCGCTTCCGGGCAGGTTTATGTGGCACTTTCGCGTTGCCGAACTTTGGAAGGGATCGTCCTGAAATCTAAGATTACGTCTGAAGTGATTTTCAGTGACAAACGCGTATCAAAGTTTCAGGATGAGACGCACGCCAATTCGAAAATCGAAGAAATTATTAATTCTGAAAAGTATGATTACAGCATTCAGAAAGTGATTAGAAGGATTGATTGCACTTGGTTTATTTCGGCTTTGGAGAACTTCAATGTTTCAGCAAAGACGGCGAAATTCATTGAGAAAGAACGAATGAATCAGCTGTATCAAGGTCTTAAACCAGAAATCACGAATCTGACAAAAATTTTCCAGAAGTTTGAAAGAATTCTGGTTCAGAAAACTCAGAAATTCCTGCAACAGGAGGAAGAATGGAGCGAGATTGAAGAGAAGGCAAAAGGTGCTGTGAATTTCTTTTTCAGCAACGTCAACGACAAAGTTTTTTCACCTCTGAAAGATTATTATTCTGAGACCAAAGGCGTGAAAGGTTTGAAAGCCTTTAACGAAGATTTCCGAGTTTGGCTGGATGATTTGGAGGAATACCTAAAGGATTTGAAAGAAGTTTATCTTCTCGACACGCCTTTGTTTGATAAGGAAAAAGACAAGGTAATTTCATTGGCCATTAACAAAGTACCGACACACGTTTTGACTTATCAATTGTTCCAGGACGGAAAAACCATTTCTGAAATTGCTAGAGAAAGAGGCTTGGTGAATTCCACTATTTTTGGTCATTTGTCTAAATATGCCGAACAGAATTTACTCGATAAAAATGATTTGCTAAGAATCTATCCTAAAGAAAAGGTGACTGCTTTTGAAAAGATTTTCAAACAAAGTCCAAAGGATAATATCAATGACTGGAAAGCGGCGTTGCCAGCGGATTTTGACTTTGGCGAGATTCGTTTGATTTGGAATTATTATTTGAATTTGAAGCGGGGATAATTTAAACGCAAAGTCCGCAAAGATTTTTTTCCAATATTGAAAATATTTTAAGGTTCGCAAAGACGTAAAACTCATCAAAGAAAAATTACGATTTTAATTTTTTTGTCATTCCGTAGGAATCTCAGAAGTTTAGATTCCTACGGAAGGACAAAATTGAGGTTAATAATAAAAAAAACAAAAAAGTCGCCAATTTTACTTTACGACTTTCATATTTAATTAGCATTGATTTTAATAAATCAATTCAAATCTTGCATATTCTGCTATTTTCTTTGGCAATTTGATACCGTCTGCGGTTTGGTTGTTTTCCAGAAGAGCGGCCATAATTCTTGGCAAAGCCATTGCAGAACCATTCAGGGTGTGAACCAATTGCGTTTTGCCATCGCCTTTGTAACGGCATTTCAAACGCGTTGCCTGGAAGGTTTCGAAGTTGGAAACAGAACTTACTTCCAACCATTTTTCCTGCGCTGCACTCCAAACTTCGAAGTCGTAAGTCATTGCCGCAGCAAAACCGGTGTCGCCACCGCAAAGTCTCAATATTCTATATGGCAATTCCAAATCTTCCAAAATCGATTTCACGTGCTCTACCATTTCTTCCAAAACAGCGTAAGAATTTTCCGGTTTCTCGATTCTTACAATTTCCACTTTCTCGAATTGGTGAAGACGGTTCAAACCTCTCACGTGCGCGCCATAACTTCCAGCTTCTCTTCTATAACACTGTGAAAAAGCTGTGTTCATAATCGGTAAATCTTTTTCATCGAACAAAACATTGCGGTAAAGGTTCGTCACAGGAACTTCAGCCGTTGGAATTAGAAATAATGTTTCTTCAGTTGTATTATTTGCAATTTCATACATTTGTCCCTCTTTATCAGGCAATTGTCCTGTTCCGTAACCAGAAGCTTCGTTCACAACGTGTGGCACGTTCACTTCCAGATAACCTGCATCTGTATTTTTGTCCAGGAAATATTGAACCAAAGCGCGCTGCAACCTTGCGCCTTTCCCGAAATAAACAGGAAAACCAGCTCCGGCTACTTTCACGCCCAATTCAAAATCAATCAAGTTGTATTTCTTCGCCAATTCCCAATGCGGGATTGCGCCTTCGCCAAGACCTTCTACCGTTGTAGATTCGTAAACAATCTCGTTGTCATCAGCAGAAACGCCGGCAACCACTTTTTCGTATGGAATGTTCGGGATTTGATAAAGGATTGAAAGAAGCGATTTCTCAACCTCAGTCAATTGATTTTGTAATTCTTTGCTGGATTCTTTATATTGCGACGTTTTGGATTTTGCCGCTTCAGCTTCCTCTTTTTTTCCATCTTTCATCAAAATTCCGATTTCTTTCGAAATTTTGTTCATCTCGGAAAGTTGTGAGTCCAGCTCAAATTGTAATCTTTTTCTTTCGTCGTCAGCATTAACCGCTGCATCGACCAAATCTAATTCTTTGAAGTTTCTTTTCTTCAAGCCTTCCAAAACGCGCTCTTTGTTCTCGCGCAAAAAATTAACCTGTAACATAGTTTGGTTGTTGGTTGATAGTTGTTGGTTGTCAGTTGTTGGTTGTTGGTCTTCCATCTTCCAGCATCAATCTTCCTGACTTTTTGTGCAAATTTAGGGATTTTATTTCACGATTGTGACAATGTTTCTCTGGCCAGGAACTTTTGTGAATTTAAGTTCATTATCATACCAAAGTTTCGATAATTGGAATAATGAAGGTGTCCATTTATATTCCAATTCAATTATATCATCGTCATTTACAACCTGCGAATTCACGTTTTTTGAATAGCGGATGATAAATCGTGATTTATAGGTTTTCAGTTCCGGGCTGATGGAATCTTTCAGTTGTCTGATTGCTCCTGCAGCATAATCCATATAAACTATTGTATCGGCGTCTTTCGGAAACGTTTGTCCAGAAATCGGTTTTTGAGCGACAATTGGATCCAGCAAATCAAGCAAAGTTACAGTAGAATAGGAATTTTTAATTTTAGGATTCAGCAGATCCTGACCATTTGTAGAACTTTTGACGTACATCATCAGCACCTGATCTATGATTTGCACATCATCTTCATTGTCTCCTCTACAGGAGAAAAGTAAAACAAGAGTTGCTAAAATTATGGATATTCTTAGTTTCATTTCAAATTATTTTTTCCGTATAATTTTTGGGTCATTATCTTAATTTCCAATCTAGAAAAGAAAAAGTCTTTGACTTTAAAATCTGTTATCTGATAAAATTTCCAAAATAATACGGACGAAGATAAGCAATATGAAATTGATGTAACGATGCACGCGCCAACAATTCCCCATTTTGGAATTACGAAGACGGAGGCAATCAATGTGAATATCAATCCTATAATAGACTTTACATTCAGAATACGAAGTTTATTAATTCCTGCAAAATAAAATCCAATAATGTTGCTGACAGCTATCGACAAAATACCTGGCGATAAAAGTAAAATTATCTTTTTTGTCTGACTAAAATCTTTTCCAAATATAAATGTATAAAATTGAGATGGCAGGAGCACCACAAAAATAATAAATCCTAAAGTGATTAAAAAGCTGATTTTGAGAGAAGTTTTAGCTTTAATCAGAATCTCATTTTCATTATTACTATTGACAACGTCTGAATAGAGAACCACAGACAAGCTTCTACTGACGGTCCAAATGGCTTCCGAAAATGCAACACCAATAGAGAAAATGCCAACACTGGCGATTCCTTTATAAAATTCTAAAAAATAGAATGACAATCTGTAATTCAGAAATTGTATAAATGAACTGAGTTGGGTTTTCCAGCCATAAGAAAAAATTAATTTCTGAATTTTACCAGAGAATCGAATTTTCGAGAATTGGCACTTCTTCAAAACCTGATAAGAACTTACCAAAAACAAAACTCCCAAACACCACATCTGGGCGATAAAGTAGGTTGTAACAGACAAATAATTAAAACCATAAATAAGGAGAGCAAGAAAAATGACATGAAGTGCTTGCTGCAAAATCGTATAAAGATTGAACATCTTGATATTTCGTTGCCCTACAAAAAGATTGATATTGGTTGTTAGAAAAGCTGATAAAACCGATAAACCAACAAGATAAAATGTATATTCTGAATCTTGAAATAAAGAAAGTGCTAATGGAACTAAAACGCCTACTATCAAAGACCAAATGTAGCCATATAGAAGAATCTGTTCCGTTTTTTGTTTGGAGGCAAAATAAGTAACACTACTTCCCGAAAAAATATTAGTAATGAAACTAATAATGGTAATATTGGCAATCACAATAGAAATGATTCCCTTACCATCACTTCCCCACATATTTGTAGAATAGATGACAAGACCGAAATTGAGAATCAATATCAAGAACCTGGAAATAAAAGTCTGAACAATATTCATTCTATATAGTTTACTTGATTGACTTTTTTGCAAAATCTACAAAAGAGTCCCGAATCTTATTCCAGTTATACTTTTCTTCATATAATTTTCTGGCATTGTCAACGTGAGTGTTATACAAAGTCGGATTATCAATATATTTTTCTATACAATCTGCAATTTGCTTAGAATTTTGAGGATCTACTAAAAATCCAAATTTTGAAACTTCTACAAACTTTCTGGTCGCCTTCAAATCTGTATAAATCACCGGTTTTCCAGAAGCAGCGTAATAGAATATTTTAATTGGTAAACAATGATGATTTTCCAGACTTATTTCTCTCAAATCAAAACAGATATCTGCATCGTCATATGCTTTTGTAAAATTTTCAAAAGTAGTTGGCTTTGCTAAATTGATATTAAACTGATTGTATTTTAAAAGTAAATTAGAGAAGTAAATCTCATCTATCTTTCTGCGAGAACTACCAATCAATGTGATTTCTATTTTTAGACCAGGTCTATTCTGTTGTAATTGATTGACAGCTTCGAAGAAATTGCCTATCCCTTTTTCTTCGGAGAAAACACCCGTGTAGCAGAGATTAATCTTATTTGGTTCTAAACTTTTTTTACTTTCCTGAATATAAACCTGATCCGGGTAATATGGAAGAATGATGCTTTTCTTGAAAGGAAAAAAATAAGCTAAAGGAAATTTTTTTGTTTCCTCACCAAAAATAAAATTATTACTTAAAAAGCCTGCGTAAATCTGGATGAGAAAAAATTTGATGGCATGAATAAATCTTAAAAAGAAAGAATACACCTCTAACATCCTAAAAGAAGGATACCATTCTGTAATATCGTAAGTAATATTTACCTTTTTTTCTTTTTTGAATTTTCCTGCTGCAATTACAGCAAGAGGTTCTGAACAAATAATCGAATCTGGCTGATAATGGTGACAAATTTTAAGAAAAGTGTCGACCTTTTCTTTTGCATCCGAACTTAAAATTGGATAAGACTCAATTTTAATATTATTAATTTCGCCTTGAAAATCTGAACAAAGACTACATATTTTCACATCAAAACCTCGCTTCACAAGTTCAGTTGCCTGATGATAAAATATACGATCATCATTATATTTGTGAGCCGTGGTCAGGAAAAGTATTTTCAAAGTCTTATTTTGAAATTAAATAAAATCTGTTGATGAAATTATGAAATTGATGAAGCCCAGCTTCTGTTAAAGGGTTGAATAAAATGGCTTAGAAAATCAAGGTATGTATTTTTCGAAAAATCAAAAACCTCAATATCTTTTGATATTTCACCACTTCTGATTTTGTTTTTGAAGTCTGATAGTTTCAAAGTTTTCACTTCACCATTTTCTATAAAACTCGCTTTCATTCTGTCAAATAACCCTAGATTGAATTCTGCATCCAACTCTCTCATTACTTTTCCAAGAGCATCAATACTACAACCTGAAGCTGCTTCTTTTTCTTCATCTACACAAATAATGATGAATTGGTTTTTTTCTACTTTGAAAGAAGAGGACAACTCTTTTCCGTGTGCAGCCCAATCACCCAAAAAATCGTACAATTTCTCAGCAATGACTTTGCTTTCTTTTGCTGTAAACGGTCTGGATGCTGGATATATAATAACACGATAATCGTTTGTTTCTACAAAACTTGATTCTTCTATTTTCATTGTCATGAATTTTAACAAGTAAAATTAAGAAATTTTATCGAGTTCCACACGATTATACCTTTGGCTGATGACGTAGAGCAGCATAATCAGCAGTAATAACATAAATCCAAAGAAAAACCTCAGTTCAGAAGAATGCGGAAAGAAGACGAACTTGATATAAATATTAGCAAAAATAAAAACCGAATAAAACCTCGTTCTTTTATCTTTCGACAAGTAAAAAATCAAGCCTAGAGTACTTAATGCGATTAAACTCACTTTTTTAAAGTAGATTATTTTTCTAAGTAATATCTGTAAATAATCCTTTACGCCAAAATCCGCAGTCTCTTCAGAAATAATCGGTCTTCTGCAAATAAACGAATCATAGAAAAGATTTTTCCACCCAGGATAATGATAAAACTTTAAAATAAAAATGTGTAGTAATAAAAGAATGCCTGCCTGCAATATAATTGTAAAATCTATCTTTCTTTTTTCATAAAAAATAAAAAGAAGACCGCTTACAAGATAAGTCAACGTAAACGTAATGTAGTCTGGCCTTATAAAAGTAATCGTAAATAAAATTAAAAACATAATCCATTTTCTCCAATGGTTAAATACACCAATCATAAAAATTAGTAAAAATTGCAGAATGAACATATCTGGCGTAGAAATCCTTGCCATATATGTCATAGGCGGCAATATTAGGATTCCTACAGTTGCAAAAAATCCTATTAAAACTTTTTTAGGGAAAATAATCTTGAATATAAAGAATAAGAGAATCCCTGAAAAGAAATACGAGATAATACTTAAAAAAAGCACGGACATTGGAGCACTGAAACCCATTTTATGCAAAAAGAAAATGGCAAGATTGTAACCCACTTTTATTTGAAAATATGGCAGTTGTTCTGAAAAAGCTTTTGTATCTTTTTCAAAATATTGTCTTGCAACGTCTTTAGGACTTTTACCAATTAAATCATTATAATGATCTGCTGGTGCTTCTTTTCGTATAGAATTATAGGTTAACTCTTTTACTTTTTGTGGATTATTAGGATATGGTGAAGTATAGATACTCCCGATGTAGCCCGGCATATCCCAATCATAAACTCTGTTTTTATAATTCCAAAAGCTCAGAATGGCTAAAATAGGCAATAAAAACACGAAGGAAAACTTCCATTTTTTTTCCATAAAAATCAGAGCAATTAGTTTTTTTAATTATAAATCTTCCGCTTCCGCCAAAAGTTCTACAATATCTTTAACTTCTACTTCCGTATTTTTATTGAAATGTTTAACGCCGTCTGTCATCATCGTATTGCAGAAAGGACATCCAGTAGCGATGATTTTTGGCTCGAATGATAGCGCTTCTTCCGTTCTTTCAATATTGATGTCTTTATTTCCTTTTTCCGGCTCTTTGAACATCTGTGCACCACCTGCTCCACAACATAATCCGTTGGTTTTGCAACGTTTCATTTCTACCAATTCTGCATCCAGTTTTTCAAGCAGCATTCTTGGTGCTTCATACTCATCATTGGCTCTTCCTAGATAACAAGGATCGTGGAATGTGATTTTCTTACCTTTAAAACTTCCACCTTCGATTTTCAATCGGCCTTCATTCATCAAATCTTTCAAAAATTGCGTGTGGTGCAAAACCTGATAATTTCCGCCAAGACTTGGATATTCATTTTTCAAAGTATTGAAACAATGCGGGCAAGCGGTTACAATTTTTTTGACTTCGTAAGCATTCAAAACTTCGATGTTGGTCAAAGCCATCATTTGGAAAACAAATTCGTTTCCGGCACGTTTTGCTGGGTCGCCTGTGCAAGACTCTTCCTGACCGAGAACTGCGAATTCTACGCCGATTTTGTTGAGAAGTTTACAGAATGCTTTGGTTATCTTTTTAGCACGATCATCGAAACTTCCGGCGCAACCTACCCAAAAGAGAACTTCCGGAGATTTGCCTTCAGCAGCGTAATCTGCCATTGTTTTTATAGTGAAATCCATTTGTTGTAAAATGTATTTTGTATTAATGTAAAATGTCTGCTTAGCTCAAGATTAATCATTCGCCCAATTCAAACGATCAGCCTGATTGTACTGCCAAGGTGCAGCATTGTTCTCTACGTTCGTCATCATCAAGTTTAATTCCTGTGGTGCTGCAGATTGCTCCATTACCAAAAATCTTCTCATTTCGAAAATGATGGACAAAGGATCAATCAAAACAGGACAAGCTTCTACGCAGGCATTACAAGTAGTGCAAGCCCAGAGTTCTTCTTTCGTAATATAATCGTTGAGTAATTTTTTACCATCATCCACAAATTTTCCGCCGTTTGCATTCAAATTTTTTCCGACTTCTTCCAGACGATCTCTGGTTTTCATCATAATCAATCTTGGCGATAATTTTTTTCCTGTGATATTAGCTGGACAAACCGAAGTACATCTTCCACATTCTGTGCAGGAATAAGCACTCATTAATTGATGTTGATTCAAATCAAAAATATCTTCTGCTCCAAATTTCGATGGAACTTCTGTTGCGCCTTCTGCCGGAGCAGCGTAAGGGTCTGCGTTGGGATCCATCATCAATTTGATTTCCGTAGTTACCGAATCCAGATTGTTGAATTTTCCTTTTTTCTCAAGATTCGCAAACCAGGTATTCGGGAATGCCAGAATGATATGAAGATGTTTTGAATAATAAAGATAATTCATAAAGAACAAAATCCCGACAAAGTGAAACCACCAAGCCGATTTTTCAACGATATGAAGTGTTTCTAAACTGAAATTCCCAAAGAAAGGAAATAAATGTTTCGAGATCGGAAAGTTTGAACTGAACCGTGCAGAATCTGCATAGAAATCTGCTCCGTTCATTGTGAAGAAAGCAACCATCAAAGCAAATTCAATAATCAAAATCCAATTGGCATCTTGCTTCGGCCAACCGAATAATTCTTTCATCGTCAATCTTTTGACACCGTAGAAATTTCTTCTGATAAAAAATATGACCACCGCAAAGACAACTAAAGCCGCTAAAATTTCTAAAGCTCCGGTGAAAAATGCATAGAAAGAATCTCCTAAAACACTTTGTAAAAACCGATGCGTTCCGAAAATTCCATCAATAATAATTTCTAATAATTCAATATTGATAATCACGAAACCTACATAAACGAAAATATGCAAAATCCCTGCGATAGGTCTTTTCACCATTTTGCTTTGCCCAAGCGCAACTCTGGTCATTATAGCCCAACGTTCAGCTTTTCTGTCGGTTCTGTCTATAGCTCTGCCGAGTTTTATATTGCGATATAATTCTTTCAGGCTTTTCGCAAACAAGCCGAAACCTGCAATTAATAAAATCAGAAATATTACATTGTCAATATATTGCATAGATTATTTTTTATCTGAATTTTTACCAAAAACGGAGAAATTGACATATCTTTTTGGATTAGCTTTTAGGTCTTCTACAAGCTTATTCATATTATCAGCCGTTTTTGTTAGATTGTTGTAAAGTTGATCATCCTTGGCTAATTTACCAAGCGAACCTTCACCATTTTGTATGCCGGCAATAACGCTATTCAGTTTGTTAGCTGTTTTACTGAATTCATCAATTGTCAAATTCAGTTTATCAACATCTATTTTTTCTGCAACAGTTCCGTATTTAGACACAGTTGCATTGGTTGTTAACAGCATCTTGTTAGCATTGTCAACCACTTCGTGTAAACCTTTTTCGTTGGAGGCAAGAATTCTGTTAGTCTGTTCTGCTGTACCTTTAAAAGATGCTACAGTTTGGTTGAGGTTTGATAACAACAATTTAATCTCTCTTCGGTTTTGCTCATCCACAATTTTGTTTGTACTTGCTAAAGTTGAATCTAACTTCAGTAATACATTTGACAATTGATCTTTTACCGGTTTCACCTGCGAAGAAAGTGAGTTCAACATTGATAGCTGATAATTACCCTTCAAAGTATCACCATCTTTCGCCGTTCCTCCACCATAGGCTAAATTAATTCTTAATTCTTTGCCGGACATCAAACCGGGTTCGAATATTTCAACCGTTGATTGTTTAGCGAATTCGTAATTATCATCGATAGTCAATTTCACAACAAAATGCAATCTTCCATCTTTGGTGGTTATTGGTTTAATTTCATCTACTTGTCCTACCTTTAATCCGTTTATAGAAACAGGATTGGAAGCAGATAGACCTTCTACATTATCATACTTGGCATAGAAAACATTATCTGTCGTGAAAAGATTTTTCCCTTTCATAAACTGATAAAGTACAACGAAACCAATTATGGCGAATATAGCGATTAATCCTGTTTTTAATTCTTTACTTAAATTCACGTTTTTATTTGGGTTTTACTAATTAGCAAATATAAGAATAATGGGTTTATAATTGATATAAATAAAAAACAACAAAAGCGACAATTATGCCGCTTTTGTTTATTCTGATAAATGTTGGGAAAATTACTTAGTTGCTTTATCCCAAACCTCGATTCTAAAATCTTTAATGTTGGCATTGTCCTGAAGGCTCTTCAAGAATGCGCCAGTAAATTGCTGAGAACTTTGCTGATTGATAGCATCCGTAATCTGCTTGATATCTCCAGGTTGTTTGTTCGTAGTTACTGATTTTTTCACTACAAGATAAACACCTGTCATACCTTCAATCGGTTGAGAAAGCTTGTTAACCGCAACTCCGAAAGCCGCACCGGCAACTCTTGGTTCCATAGCTCCGTTTACAGAAGGATTGAAAAGATTAACCGTTGCACTTCCTTTGGTTGTTCCAAACGCCTTTGCAGCCTGGTCAAGAGAAGTATATTTTCCAGCGTTGATTTTTTCTAAAATCTTCTTAGCAAGAACTTTATTTTTTACGATTGGCTCGATTTGATCTCTCACCGTTTCTGGATCAGCAAGACCTTCATCTTGTTTTCCTACAACGTAAGCTACGATTCTGTCACCAGTTCCTTCAACTGTAAAGATATCTGTATCACCGATTTCTCTTTTCTTGTCAAAAGCCCAAGCAATCACATCTGCATCTTTGTCAGTTCCTAATGATGGAAGTGTTCCTTGGAATCTTCCTACAGTCTTAGGATTGTCAAATCTGTATTTGTTTTTCTCTGCTAAACTTTTGAATTGATTGAAGCTTTTACCTTCAGTTTGTTGGATGAATCTTGTTGCCTGAGTCAGAACTTGATTTTCTGTTTTGTCAGAAGCTTTGATATTTTTAGCTAAGTGGGCAATTTTATAAGTCATTGCTCCAGATTTCTTATCCTCAACATTGATGATATGGTATCCGAAAGCTGTTTCTTGCAATCCAGTAGCTCCTTTTGGATTATTAGCTAAAAAGCTCAAATATCCTGGCGCAAACTGACTTGCTGGTGTAGTCCATCCCACGCTTCCGTTTCTTTCTACTGCATTTGGCTCGTCAGACAATTTCAATCCTTCAGCAAATTTTGCAGGATCCGCTTTGATTACAGCTAATAAACTGTCCGCTGTTTTCTTAGCAGCTTCTTTAGTTCTAGTAGCTGTAGATCTTTCTGCGCCTTTATAACCAATCAAAATATGTTTTGACAATGTAGAATCAGAAGCTTTTTTGTCCAATAATTTAGAAACCACATAAAGTGTCTGCTCTTTGTATGGACCGAAAGTCTGTCCGATGGTTGCAGTAGCTATTTTATCTTTTAACTCAGCTGGCAATTGTGCTGGACTTACATATTGAGGAATGAAAGGAACATCAGAGTTCAATTCTACGAACATAGAATCGTTTTTTGTATTTTGGAAATTTTCAGTTCCGTTAGAAGCGTCCGTTCCTTTCAGATATAATTTATTGATTTCGTTCAAAGTTGCAGCATCATCCTGAGCACTTGGTGCAGCTGGGAAATAAGCATAAGCTAAATTTCTGCTCGCAGTCGCTTTGAATCTTGTTGGGTGCAATTTGATATAATCTGCCAGATCTTGAGTTGTAACTTTTACATTATTCTTTTTAGAGAATTCTAAGTAATCTACCTTCACAAAATCGATATTCGCCATATCATCACGGAATTTGATCATCAACTCAGCTTCTTTTTTGCTGGTTGTGATTCCTGAAGTGATATTTCCGAAAAGCATTCTGGCCATCATTCTGTACTCGATTGATTTTTTGTTTTTCAACCAATAAGAATAGTTTTCAGGACTTGTAGACTGCGCTTTTTCAATCTCTGTCTGGATTTCTTTAAGCTTGAAATTACCTTTCTCGTCAAAATATTGTTGATTTTGAGCGAACATCGGATCATACTGCAACTGGCTCCAGAAAATCTCATCTGTTAACTTAAGACCCATTTTGTCAAACTGCTGTTTGATCAATTTGGACTGTACAAGAATCTGCCAAGCTTGTTCTTCAAGACCTTTGGTAGGCTGACCTTGCTGCTGAGCCTGCTGTTGCATAATGAACAACTGATCGTTGTACTCATCTCTTGTGACATCTTCGCCATTTACCTTTCCAAAAACGTTTGGATTCTTGGAGAACATCTTGTCAAAGGTATCTGCGTTAAAAAGAAATGCTAACAATCCTAAAGCTATTACGCCTAACAGAAGCCATGATCTTTTTCTAATTTCGCCTAAAATTGCCATTTTATAGTATGTATTTATAATAGTGTGCGAAAATACATATTTTTAAGAGAATAGGAAAATTATTTACAGACAATTGTTAATGTGGGATATAAAATAAAAAAAACCTCTAGATTTAGAGGCTTTTTGTTTACTTATCGTTTTTTTTATCGAGAACTTTTTCCCGCATTTTTCCTTCGGTTTGAAATAATTTCAAAACCTGTTGTGGCGTCAAAATTTTCAAAAATTTATCTGCGTAAGTTCTTCTGTTATTAAGAAGTTGCTGACCAACTTCAAAACTTTGATTGAGTCTTTTTGCAGCTTCTTCGTCCGAGAGATTTTCGATGTTGTTATCTACAAGAAATTTTTCTCTGATTTGTTTTTGATTAGCCTGATATTCAGCAAATAAAGCTTTGAATTCATCTTGTTTATCATTAGAAACATCAATATTATCAATCACAATATTTTCCTTCATTTTTTGCAGAAAAACAGAACGTTCTTTCGTGGACATATTACTCACAACATTTTTTTTCTCCTGCGTGTTCATCGATCTCCATTCAGAAGTTCGTGGAATATTGCTCTGTCTTTGCATTGTTCCCATTGGTGACAACGCTGAAGAAGAATTCCCTCTTAAAGTCGAACCTGCACTTGGGCTGGATGACCTCATGCCTGAATTATTGTTTGACCGCCTGTCCTGTCCATTAACTGTATGAGCAGAACATAAGCCGGCAATTAACATAGTCAATAACAATTTTTTCATTTCTCTCTATTTTTTGTTATTAATTATAAAGGTCAAGATAAACATCTTGCTCACTGTTTTTGTCCAAATCTTTCAATTGTTCTGGTGTGAAAGCTACTAAAACTTTCTCTACCTCAGAGTCTGATTTTCGGCTAGTTTCCACTACGTAATCTTGTCTGTCATTATTGCTAAAATATTGAACCTCTGCAACATTCATTTTTTCAGAAGCGATGTGATTTGCTTTATTAGTTTTTGTTTTGATATCTTGATGATGGTCTTCAACCACACTATTATCTGCTAATTGCTCGGGAGAACCCGATGCTTTGACCTCATTCATATTATAAACAGAATCTACAATCGGTTTCTGGTTGGCAAAAGTTTGCGTCTCAGAAGAATTATCAAATCCTAAAAAAGCAGTGATGCCTCCAATTAAAACTACGGCAGCTGCAGCCATCCATTTGAAATTCAGAGAGAAAACTTTAGCTTCTTTCTTTTCTACAAGAGGTGTTTGTCCAATTGTTTTCGAAATCACATTATCCTGAAGTGTTTTAAAAAACTCATCCGAAGGTTCCGGATAAGGCATTTTTCTGTTCAGTTCTTCTATATCGATTTTCATTTGTTCCTATTTAATTTTCACTATAAAATAAAACATCAGCGACATTTCATTTCCTTATTTTCAATCTAACTAAAACTCTTCCGAGTAATTATCTTTAATATATTGTTCCACCTTATCTTTGGCGTAATGATAATTGGTTTTCAAAGTTCCGACCGACATATCTAATATCTTGGAAATCTCTTCGTAAGGCAAATCGTCATAATATCGCATATTGAATACCAATTTTTGCTTTTCCGGCAAAGTCTGTATTGCTTTTTGGAGCAATAGAACAATCTCATCGCCATCTTTCCCATCGTTATCAGCCACCAGATTCTGCATATAATATTCTGCATCTTCATCTGTCTTTTTCATCCGGTTCATCTTGTTGAGTTGCTGCAAAGATTCGTTGGTTGCAATCCTGTAGAGCCACGTGTACAATTTGCTATCACTCTTGAACTGATGAATGTTCTGATACGCCTTGATAAATGTATCCTGCAAAACATCCTGCGCCTGGTCGTGGTCCACAATCATCCGCCTGATATGCCAATAAAGGCGACTTTGGTACATATCCATCATCGCGCGCAAACCTTTTTCTACAGTCTGAGGTGCAGTTAAAAGCTTTACAATATCCTCATCCTTGAGCTTCATTCAGATGTTTCGTTGTTTTGATTAAAAAATAAGACCAAAGTTAAATTATTTTTTCAATTTTCTCTCGAAACCTCCATCCAAAATCAAGCCTTTCCGATTAATAAATGGTTTCAATTCATCAAATTATTACCTTTGTTAGATGCAAACAGTAATTATCGGTTCGGGAAATGTAGCTTACCATCTTGTGAAAGCTTTTAAACAAAATAATCTTGAGATCCATCAAATTTTTGGACGAAATGAAGGCGAACTTTCGAAAATTTCCAATGAATTTCACATTCCATATTCAACGGAAAAATTAGAAGATGCGGAACTTTATATTATTGCAGTTTCAGATTCTGCTGTGGAAAATGTTTCAGAATTAATTAAAAATGAAAATGCTTTAGTTGCTCATACTTCTGGTTCATTACCAATGAAAATTATGAATGGTAATTACAGAAAAGCCAGTTTTTATCCTTTGCAGACTTTTTCAAAAAACAAAAATCTCGATTATTCCAAAATTCCTTTTTTCATAGAAGCCGACAATCAAATCGATGAAAAATCATTGATGGAATTAGCTTCCATCATTTCAGATAATGTAGAAGTTTCAACTTACGAAAAGAGAAAATATATCCATTTAACAGCCGTTTTCGCTTGTAATTTTGTGAATCATCTTTTTGCAAGAGCCAAAGAAATATCGGATTCTCAGGATTTGGATTTTAATTATTTTATTCCTTTGATTGATGAAACCGTTGAGAAAATTCATCATCTTGACCCGAAATCTGCTCAAACCGGACCAGCCGTAAGAGGCGACGAGAGAATTTTACAACTCCACGAAGAACTCATCAGCGATGAAGAGCATTTAAAAATTTATAGGTTGATGAATGAATCGATTAAAAAAATGTACGAAAAGTCAGAATGATTTTTTCACTAAATTTGTTTAATAAAAAAAACAATTATGAGTACAACAGACTTAAAACCAATCCTTATAAAACCAAAAACCGCTCAGCAAAAATTATTAATAGAAACATTTTTGAAAGCTTTGAAATTAGAGATTTTCAGCTTTGATGAACCTTCAAAAATGAGCAAAGCTGAATTTGAGGAAAAGCTAAAGAAAGCCAAATCGGACTCTGGAACCATTCTTAAATCCCAAAAAGACATCAATTCATTTTTTGATTCGTTATGAGTTTTATAATAGATTTCAAAAACGAAGCAAAGCAGGATATTTTAAAACATCAAAAATCTGGACAAAAGAAACTTGTTGAAAAAATAAAGACTTTTACTTTGGAATGTCAAATTAATCCTAGAGTGGGCACAGGAAAACCAGAACGTTTAAAATTTATGGAATCTGAAATTTGGTCAAAAGAAATCAATAAACAGCACAGATTTGTTTACGAGATTGGAGAAAAAACGATTTATATTCTTTCAGCTTGGGGACATTATGATGATAAATAATTTTTATTGTAACATTTTCCAAAATCTTGCACTAATTATTTGAAAACAGAAAATATAGAAATTATGAAATCTCTCAAAAAATTAGTCATTCTTCCTTTGTTGTTATTAGGATTAATGGTTTCCGCGCAAGAAACAGCCAACCGTTTTTTTTATGAATTAAGCTTCAAACCGAAAAAAGATTCGGCAAAAATCGATAAAGTGATGGCAACGCTTGACATCGTGAAAGATAAATCGATTTATCAGGATTTTACCATTACAGCTCAGGATTCTATCATCAAAATGGCGGTGGAAGAAATGCAGAAAAGCAAAACCTGGAAAGATTTATCTAAAACGATAAAAATGCCAAAATTTTCTTTCAAGATATATAAAATATATCCTGATATGAAGGAGCAATACGTGGATAGAATCAGTAAAAATCTTTTCGCTTACGAGGAAACTATCAAATTTGACTGGAAAATCCTTTCTGACAAAGAAAAAATCGGAGCATACAATACGCAAAAAGCAACAACGGAATTTGGTGGGCGACAATGGACAGCTTGGTTCTCAACTGACATCCCGTTTCAAGATGGGCCTTATAAATTCTACGGATTGCCTGGATTAATTGTAAAAATCGAGGATGAAGGCAAAAATTACTCCTGGTTATTATCCGGAAACAAATCTGTAAAAGACTGGAAGGAATTCTCTTATGTAGAAGAATTGCAGGCACAATCCGGAATGGTAAGCAACGAGAAAAAAGTGATTCCTAAAGATAAATTCGATAAAGCTTTTGCTGCTTTCAAACAAGACCCAATGGCAGAATGGCGCGCTCAGGTTCCACAAAATATGTTGACAATGAAAATGCCCGGAAGCGATATGACCATTGGAGAAATGATGAAAAATCAGGAAAAAATCGCTAAAGATTTCTTCAACGCCAATGACAATCCTATTGAGATTGTTCCTGTCGCAGAGAAAAAGAAAAAATAAATACTGAACCGGAAATTAACTTCCGGTTTTTTTATGATTTTTATCCTTATTTAGATTTATTTAAAACAAGCTATATTTGTACTTTCAAAATAGTTAGTCTTGCAAAAACATACCAATAAACTCTGCTGTTTTCCGAAGAATAAATCAGGCATTATCAAAGATTATGATAATGATGACTTGCAAATGCCTACGAAAATCATAGAAATGGGACTGTTGCCGGAAACACCTTTTAAGATTCTTTATCAGGCTCCTTTTGGCGGACCTCTTTATATAGAATATGGTTCTGACAAAACCAGAATTGCCCTGAGAGAAGCAGAAGCAAGATTTATAAAAGTAGAAGTTTCTGAGTAATGCAGGCGAAAAAACAAAAGCAAATTTTATTGATTGGGAATCCCAACGTTGGGAAATCTACTCTTTTCAACATTCTTTGTAACAAAAAACAAAAGACCGGAAACTACGCTGGTGTTACCGTTGCGAGCCATTCCGGGAATTATATTTACAAAAACGAAGCAGTCGAAGTTATCGATTTGCCAGGTTCTTACAGCATCTATCCGACTTCTGAAGATGAAGCGATTTTCTCAAGATATTTGATTCAGGAGCAGGAAAATTATTCCGGTGTTGTCTATATTGCAGACGCGATTAATATGAGAAGAAGCCTGCTTCTTTTCCAGCAGATTCAGGATTTGGGGATTCCTGCTATAATGGTTGTCAATCAAATTGATGAAGCCGAAAAACGAGGAATTAAAATCGATGTTTTAAAATTGTCTCAGATTCTGAATATCCCGGTTTTTCAAACGAATGCTAAATTAAATATCGGAATAGAGACGGTTCGTGAAGCTATTCTTAATAATGATTTCAAAGTTTCGGAAACCAATTCTTTCGAAATCCCGACTGAGCAAAAAGCTCTGGTTTATAAAGTCTCGACCAATACTTCAGAAAAAAATCTATACAAAATCTGGACGCTTCTGGCCGCAGATACTTATCTCGGAAAAATCGAAAATATCCACGAAATTATTTCCCAGGAAGATTCCAAATGCAGTGTTCCAAAACGTTTACAAATTCAGGAAACCGTAAGAAGATATCAGAATATTGATAAAATCACATCTGAAATCACGGAGAAAAAACCTCAAAAAAAACAATTACTGACGGAGAAATTAGACAAAGTTTTAGTTCATCAGGTTTGGGGTTATTTGGTTTTTCTTTTCATTCTTTTATTGATTTTCCAAAGCGTTTTCCTTCTCGCAGAATATCCGATGAGCTGGATTGAAGATTTCTTCAGCTGGCTATCCGATTTTTCTGCCCAAAATCTCCCCAAAGGTCCCATTAATTCTTTAATTTCAAGCGGAATTATTCCAGGAATTGGCGGAATTATGGTTTTCGCACCACAAATCGGAATTCTTTTGTATTTCCTTTATCTTTTGGAAGATTCCGGATATATGGCGAGAGTTGTTTTCCTGATGGATAGACTTTTGCGGCCTTTCGGACTGAACGGAAAAAGTATCGTCCCATTGGTTTCCGGAACAGCCTGCGCGATTCCTGCGATAATGTCCACCAGAAACATCGAAAACGTCAAAGAAAGATTGATTACTATTCTCGTAACGCCTTTTATGACGTGTTCCGCAAGACTTCCGATTTACAGTATTATTATCGGTTTGATTATTCCCGACGAGAGTTTTTACAGCATCAAATACCGAGCGATTGCCTTAATGATAATGTATCTATTGGGATTCCTGATGGCATTATTTTCTTCATTAATCCTGAAAAATTTCATCAAAACCAAAATCAAAAGTTTCTTGGTAATGGATTTGCCAACTTACAAAATGCCGTTGTTTGGTTATGATTTCAAATTGGTTTTAGGTAAAGTTTGGGAATTTATTTCCGGCGCTGGAAAAGTGATTTTTACAGTCAGTATTATCCTTTGGGCTTTGAGTTATTTTGGTCCGCCACAACATAAAAATGAATTTTTAGCCACCAATTCTACACTCGACCATTCGTATTTGGGAAGAATCGGAAGAACGATAGAACCAGCCATTGCTCCGCTTGGTTACGACTGGAAAATGGGAATCGGAATTCTGACGAGTTTTGCGGCGCGGGAAGTTTTTGTAGGAACACTATCAACGCTTTACAGTCTGGACGATGAAGCTCCTGAAGGAAAATTAATAGAAAAAATGAGACTGGATGTAAAACCAAATGGCGAAAAAGTTTTCAGTTTTGCAACCGGTGTTTCGATTTTACTTTTCTATGCTTTTGCAATGCAGTGTATTTCCACAATTGCCGTCGTTTACAGAGAAACCAGAAGCCTGAAATGGACAATGTTACAAACTGTTTCAATGACAATCTTGGCATACTTTTCGGCTTTGATTGTTTATCAAATTTTAAAGTAAATTTAGAATGGACAATTCATTAACCTTACAATACGTAATTATCGGACTTATCGTTTTAACGGCTGTTTATGCGATTGTCAGAAGGCTTACAAAAACATTTTCCAAAAAAGATAACGGGAAAAACTGCGGTCCGGATTGTGGATGTTCTTAAGATTTAGAAATTGATTAGAGATTAGAAGGCTCTTTTTTATTTGCCCAAAAAGATACAATTTCAACAATTGTTTTATTAATTCTGTAATGCAGAGAATAATTATCGAGAACCAAAACTCTTATAACATTATCTTTTGCTCCAATAATCACAGCTCCAATCAGCGGATTTTGAGCGATTAGTTTTTCTTTACGTTCTACTTCTGTAATAATTTTCAGAGAATAAACATTGGATTTATTATGATTAATCCAATATTCTAAAGTTTCAAAATATAATGTTTCCGCCTGCGTTTGCCGGATTAGGAAAAAAATGGAGCAATTCCCAATCTGACATTACTCAATCCAATAAAGAAAAACACAATTTCTTCACGCAAAGTTTCGGCGCTAGTTTGCATCTGGGTTATAATTCTGACAAATTTTTCTTCGGTTCTAAGGTCAATTATTCCGGTAATCATTATGATGACAATGGTTCAAACATTACAAATAATAATTTCTACGTCCTTTTCTTTTTCGGTTACAGATTGAATCCACCTTCGAAAGTGAAGAAGGCTTATGAGAAAATTCAGGACAAAATTTCTACGCTTTAATGTTGAGTTAAACACAAAACAACTTCTTTTTAATACATTTGCAATCAGAAAAAACCTTAAAATTTATTAAATGTCATTAATAAAATCAATCTCCGGAATCCGAGGAACTATTGGCGGAAAAGTAAACGACAATCTCACGCCGCTCGACGTGGTAAAATTTGCTTCTGCCTTCGGAACTTGGCTTCAGAACAATAAAAATAAAAAAAATTTAACGCTTGTGATCGGTCGTGATGCGAGGATTTCCGGTCAAATGGTTTCTTCTCTTGTTGCTTCAACTTTGCAAGGTTTGGGAATTAATGTGGTGGATCTGGGACTTTCTACAACACCAACTGTAGAAATTATGGTTCCTGAATTGAAAGCTGACGGCGGAATCATCCTTACCGCTTCTCACAATCCAAAACAATGGAACGCTTTGAAATTATTGAATGACAAAGGCGAATTCATCAGTGGAGAAAATGGCGCCGAGGTCCTGGCTTTGGCAGAAAATGAAGATTTCGATTATGCGGAAGTTGATGATTTGGGGAAATATGAAACGAGAGACGATGCTTTTGATATTCATATTAAACAGATTCTGGATTTGCCAACAGTTGATGTTGAGGCGATAAAAGCTAAGAAATTCAAAGTTGTTTTGGATGCTGTAAATTCTACCGGAGGAATTTCTATTCCACCACTTTTGGAGAAATTGGGCGTTGAAGTTATTAAGCTTTATTGCGAACCAAACGGACAATTCCCTCATAATCCAGAACCTTTGAAAGAGCATCTTGGCGACATCTGCGAGTTGGTCATCAAGGAAAAAGCTGATATGGGAATCGTGGTTGACCCGGATGTTGACAGACTGGCTTTGGTAGACGAAAAAGGCGAAATGTTTGGCGAAGAATACACTTTGGTTGCCGTTGCTGATTATCTTTTGAAAGATAAAAAAGGCGTGGCAATTTCCAATCTTTCTTCCAGCAGAGCATTGAGAGATGTTGCGAAAAACCTGGATTCAGAATATTTTGCAAGTGCTGTTGGCGAAGTGAATGTCGTGACCTTGATGAAAGAAAAAAATGCCGTCATTGGTGGTGAAGGAAACGGTGGAATCATCTACCCGGAGCTTCATTACGGACGTGATTCTTTGGTTGGCGTAGCATTATTCTTAACTCATTTGGCTAAAGAAAACAAAACCGTTTCTGAACTGAGAGCAACTTATCCAAGTTATTTTATGGGTAAAAAGAAAATCGAATTGACACCGGATATCGACGTTGATGCTTTATTAATCAAAGTTCAGGAAGAATATAAAAACGAAGAAATCTCAACAGTTGACGGTGTGAAAATCGATTTCCCTGAAAATTGGGTTCACTTGAGAAAATCTAATACTGAACCGATTATCAGAATTTATACTGAGGCATTTTCTCAGGAAGAAGCGGATAAATTGGGTGATGATATGATCGCGAAGATTAGAAGTTTGATATAAAATATTTTTATTAATTTTAATAAAAATTACAAAATGACAATTACTATTAATCCAAAAAATAAAAAAGAACTGGCTAAAATAAAGACCATTCTTAAAGCGATTGAAGTAGATTTCGTTGAGAGCGAAGAACCTTACAATTACAATAAAGATTTTGTCAGCAAGATTGAAAAATCTAGAAAAGAAATCTCAAAAGGGGAAACAAAAAAAATTGCTCTCGATGACCTATGGAAATAGAATTCACCAAACAAGCTGAGAAGGATTTAGAATTTTGGAAGAAGTCTGGAAATAAATTAATTCAAAAGAAAATTTCTGACATCTTAAAAAGCATTCAACAAAATCCGTTTGAAGGAATTGGCAAACCAGAACCTTTGAAATACAGTTTGAGTGGATCTTGGAGCAGAAGAATCAATTTGGAACATAGAATTGTTTACGAAGTAATTGACGAAATTATTTATATCGAATCTCTAAAAGGTCACTATTAAAACAAAAATCAAGGAAGCAAAATCTGCTTCCTTTTTCATTTCAATTAAATCGCTTCTTTATAATAAGCCACAAACTCTCGAAAGATTGAGTAGAAATCTCTGAACTCAAAATAATCTGCACTTGCACTTTCAATATTTTCAAAACCTTTGTTGTGGAATAATTTCTTAGTTCTAGTCTGGTGAAAATATTGGGAAACAGAGATTGCACTTTTGAAATTCATACTATCCATAATTCTTATCGAATTCTCAACCGTTTTTTCAGTGTCATTTCCGAAATTATCAACTAATATTTTGTCTGCTGGAATTTTATTATCAACTAAATATTCACGCATTTTCTTTCCTTCCCAATAGCCTTCTTTGCCCAGACCACCGCTGACGATAATTGATTTAACTCTATTTTGATTGAATAATTCGATGCTCTTATCAAGACGAGCGTTCAATCTTTCGGACAAAGTTCCATCTTCATTCACTTTATTACCGAGAACAATGGCGACATCGGCATTGGTCTGTTTATCAGTTAATCCATCAATTGTAATGTAAATTGAATGCGCCAGAAACCAAACAATCAAAATAACAGAAATCGATTTAATAAAAGTGAAAATTCTCTTCATTAAGATTTGGATTTAATATTCCATTTTCCTCAATTTCTTGGAAGTCGCTCCAATAAACAACGCTGTCAAAACCGTCATCGCTCCGCCAAAAACCACAGAACGGACAACGCCCATCAACTTGGCCGTCAATCCACTTTCAAACTGTCCAAGCTCATTACTCGACATTATGAAAATAGAATTCACACTCAAAACCCTTCCTCGGATTTCCTCAGGCGTTTTCAACTGAACAATCGTTCCTCGGATGACAACGCTGATTCCATCCAGCATTCCGCTCAGAACCAAGAAAGCAAACGACAGCCAGTACATTTTCGACAATCCAAATCCAATGATACAAAGTCCAAAACCTGTTGCCACAAAAAGCAATATTTTCCCTTGATTTTTTCTCAATGGAACCAAAGAAAGTGTAATGATAATCAACATCGAACCAATATCAGACGCCGCGTTCAGCAATCCAAAACCTTCCGACCCGACTTTCAGAATATCACTCGCAAAAACCGGAATCATCGCCACGGCACCACCAAAAAGAACCGCAAACATATCCAGCATTTGAGCCCCAAAAATTTCCTTCGTTTTATAAATATAAGCCAAACCTTCCTTCATACTTTCGAAGACTTTCACGTCCTTTTTCGTATTCTCAGAATATTGCTTGTTGATGGTCCAGAAAAATAAAGACGCGATAAACATACAAAAAACAACGACCACCAAAGTCCATTTTATCGTAATCAACGCAATTAAAAATCCTCCCAAAGCGTGACCAGAAACGGATGCAATCAGAAAAGTCGCTTGGTTCAATGTTACAGCGTAAGGCAGATTTTCCTGCTTCACAATCCTCGGAATCATACTAGGAACCAACGGCCCCAAAAACGAACGGGAAATGCCCGTAAAAAAGATAACCGCGTAAATAAAATAAGTGATTTCGTGTCCCGAAAAATGCATTCTGTGCCCTAGAAATGCAGGAATCAGAAGCAGACTAATCAGAATGACATAAGCATAATTACAAATCAAAAGCAGTCTTTTCTTCTCGTTCATATCGATAATATGACCGGCATAAAGCGCGCAGGAAACTGCAGGAATTACCTCAGAAAGACCAATCAATCCAATGGAAAAAGGATCTTTTGTCAACTGATAAACCCACCAACCTAGAAGCGTTGCCAGCATCCTGAAAGCAATAATCAGAAAAAACCGGCCAGTTAAAAGATGACGAAATTCTATATTTTTTAAAACGCGGAGTGGTGTAAACGAAATCATTATGCAAAAATAGTCGTTGCCAAGCAATTACATCTTAATAATCCTAGAAAATTTTTGGAGTTATTTGACTACGTCGAACCGTTTTATTTATATCTTTTTTTGGAGCTGTTTCCCGCTATCCGCTATATCTTTTTTGTTTACGACCATTCGTCATCAGTACAAATTGAGTAGAAAACAAAAAAGGATACCGCTACTATCGGGGCTATGGGATTTGTTTTTCGATTGAAATTTTCAATAACATCAGTAACATTCTAAAAATCTTTGATAAATCTTCGACTCCGCTCAGACTGACAATTTTGAAACATATTTTTAGTAAATGTGTCACACTGAGCGGAGTCGAAGTGTTTTAATTATTCTAGATTATGCGATTTACAATTTAAATTCAGACAAAAAATCTCCAATTTTTCTATCATTTGCCAATCTTGGAATTTTATTTTGTCCCCCTAATTTACCTTCAGATTTGGCATAATTCTGAAACGCATTTTTCTTCAATTTCGTAATGACCAAAGGTTGCAGAATATTTCCTGAAATCAAATCGTCGTAATATGTATTTCGTTTTCTGAGTTGCAAATCCAATTCAGATTTAAAAGCTTCAAAATTAGTCGGTTCCTTTTCAAATTCGATGAACCATTCGTGGTAAGGTAAACCTTCGGACGGATTCACTTGAGGCGCGAGATGGAATTCCGTAATCTGAGTCGGGAATTTATCGACGGTCACTTTCAAAGATTCTTCGACTTCAAACGCAATCACGTGTTCTCCAAAAGCAGAAGTGAAATGTTTCGTTCTTCCTGAAACCAAAATTCTATGTGGATTTTTATCTATGAATCTCACAACGTCACCAATCGAATAAGCCCAAAGTCCGGAATTGGTCGTCAAAATCAATGCGTAATCTTTGTTGAGTTCAACATCTTTCAGCGTCAATCTTTCTGCATTTGGTTTTCCGTATTGTTCTAGTGGAATGAATTCGTAGAAAATCCCGTGGTTAGTTAAAAGTAACAATCCTTCTCTGGTGTAATCATCCTGAAAGGCAAAAAATCCTTCTGATGCTGGAAAAGTTTGAACAATGTCGATTTGTTTTCCCAACAATTCGTTCATCTTTTCACGGTATGGTTTGTAGTTCACTCCGCCTGTTATGATTAATTGAAGATTCGGGAAAATTTGTGTGATTTTTTTTCCTTTTCTTTCAATGAGTTTTTCGAAATACATTATCAGCCAAGGTGGTATTCCGGAAATCAAGGTCATATTTTCGTTCTCGGTTTCTTCCACGATTTTATCGATTTTGGTTTCCCAGTCTTCGATGCAGTTGGTTTCCCAGCTTGGCAATCTGTTTTTTTGGAGATAATTCGGGATGTGATGCGCGACGATTCCTGACAATCTTCCGTTTTTGATGCCGTTGATTTCTTCCAATTCGGGCGAACCTTGCAGGAAAATCATTTTTCCACTGACGAAATCTGCATTATTTTTCTTCTCGATGTAATGAAAAAGTGCGCTTTGGGCGCCTGCAACTTGGAATGGCATTGCTTCTTTGGAAATCGGAATGTATTTGGAGCCGGAAGTTGTTCCTGAGGTCTTCGCAAAATATTCTGGTAAATCTGGCCACAGGATTTTGGATTGCCCTTTTTTGATTTTCTCGATATAGGGTTTCAAATCTTCGTAATCTGCAACGGGAACTTGCTTTTGAAAATCTTCGATGGTTTTGATATTTTCAAATTGGTGTTCTCTTCCGAATAAGGTTTTCTCCGCCGTTTTTATCAAATCCAAAAGTAAATCCTGCTGATTATGAATTGCATTGGTTTTGAAACCTTTTGATTTTTCGATATGTTTTTTTGCCCAGATGAGTGCAATATTTTTCTTAATGAAATTTAGCATTGATGAAATTTTCAATTGTCAAATTTATAAGTAATCTTTTATATATGTTAGTTTTGGATGTTAGATTTTTTTGTTGAATTTTTTGAACACAAAGCGCGCGAAGATTTTTTTCTGCTAAGTGTTTTAAGTTCACGAAGGCGCAGAGCTTATAAAAGTTAGAATTCTAATTTTCTTGCAAATTTTACAGATTTTAAATTAAATACATTTAATATCATTCCGAAGGAATCTCAGAACTCTAGCTTCCTTCGGAATGACAAAATTGTGTTAAAAGATGAAGGTTTCAACTTTGCGAAGCGCAGCCCGACTTGAGCGGAAATCCTTTTTTGCGTGTACTTTGATTTCTAGTTATACTGAAATCGTCTTGCAAAAAAGATTGGGAGCGGAAGGCGGAAATAGCTGCCAAAAATAAGATTAAAAGATTCTGAAATTCAATTATTTAAAAATCTATAAATTATGTTGTTATTTCCAAATAAAATAATTACTTTTGCACCTCGAATAATAATAAAATTTATAAACAATGTTTGCAATTGTAGAAATAGCAGGGCTTCAATACAAAGTTGAGCAAAACCAGAGGTTGTTTGTGAACCGTTTGAAAGGAGACAAAGGAACGAAAGTTTCTTTTGATAAAGTTCTTCTTACTGTAAACGGCGCAATCACTGTTGGTGCCCCGGCTGTAAGCGGTATCACCGTAGATGTAGAAATTCTTGACCACGTTCAAGCTGACAAAGTAATCATCTTCAAAAAGAAGAGAAGAAAAGGTTATGCTAAGAAAAATGGTCACAGACAACAATTAACTCAAATCGTTGTAACTGGTATTACTGGTTTTGACGGTGCGAAAAAAGAGGCTAAAAAAGCAGCTCCTAAGAAAGCGGCTAAAGCTGAAGCAGCAACTGAAACCAGCGAAACTGCTGAATAATTTTTAACCCAAAAAGCTAAAATAAAATGGCACATAAGAAAGGAGTTGGTAGTTCCAAAAATGGTAGAGAATCTCATTCTAAAAGACTTGGTGTGAAGATTTTCGGAGGACAATCTGCAATTGCAGGTAATATCATCATCAGACAAAGAGGTACGCAACACCACCCAGGTGAAAACGTAGGGATGGGTAAAGATCATACTTTACACGCTCTTGTTGACGGTACTGTAGTTTTCAGAAAGAAAGCAAACAATAGATCTTTTGTATCTATCGAGCCAAACGCATAATCATAAGCGTTTTATAAAATAAAAAATCCCGGCTTTTCAGTTGGGATTTTTTATTTGTTTATTTTATTTAATGACCTTTTAGAGTGCTTCCATTTGCGCTTCTGTGAATTCCATATTATGGAAAACGTTTTGAACGTCATCATCTTCTTCAAACCTTTCCAGCATCTTCATATTGGCCTTGAACTGGTCTTCTGTCATTCCTTTTGTGTTATTCGGAATTCTTTGCAATTCTGCGCTCTTTGCCTCAATTCCTAAGTCATCTAACTTATGTGACAATGAACCGAAATCCTCGAATGCTGTTGTTATCATTACTTCTTCTTCATCCTTCTCTACATCCTCTGCTCCACCATCAATCATTTCCATTTCGAAGTCATCCCAATCCATTTTGATTTGAGCTAAATCTATGGTGAAAATTCCTTTTCTGTCGAAGATGAATGCTAATTCACCATTCTTACCAAGACTCCCATCAAACTTATTGAAAATAGCTCTTACATTGGCAACAGTTCTTGTTGGGTTATTGGTTGTGCATTCTACAAAGAAAGCTACTCCACCTTGTCCGTAACCTTCATAAGTGATTTCCTCATAATTTTCTGCATCTGCTCCACTTGCTTTTTTAATTGCTCTTTCGACGTTATCTTTGGGCATATTAGCACCTTTAGCATTTTGGATGCATCTTTTTAAGGCTGGATTGGAATCTGGGTCAGGACCGCCAGCTTTTACCGCCAATGCGATATCTTTTCCAATCTTTGAAAACGTTTTGGCCATCTTGTCCCATCTGGCCATTTTTGAAGCTTTTCTATATTCGAATGCTCTTCCCATTACAGTTTTGTTTTATACTACAAAAGTACAGAAATCTGAAAACAAAAAAAATACCTCCAATAAAATTGGAGGTATTTATATTTAGAAAATTAATTATTTAAAATTATTTTTTCTTTTTAGCAGCAGCTTTTTTCTTAGCTGGAGCTTTTTTCTTAACTACTTTTACTGGAGTTGGATCAGCATAGTCTCTTTTTTGGATAGCACTCCATTGAGCAGCATCTTCAATAGCTGTTACAACTACTTTTCTGTCAACTTGTCTTTCAGCATCTGATGCAGTAGCAGGAACAGTAGCTTTAGCTTTACCTACACCGATTGATTTAAGAGCATCAGCATCAACACCTCTAGCATCTAGGGCAGCAACTACAGCAGCAGCTCTTTGTCTAGATAGTTTCAAGTTGTAAGCTTCAGAACCTTTAGCATCAGTTCTACCTTCTAATAGATAGTTACCTTTATCAGCTTTGATCAAATCAGCAGCAGCATCTAGAGCTCCTTTAGACTCAGCTTTAATTGTAGCTTTGTTGAAGTCGAAGAATACACCTCCAAATAATTTTTCAGCTTCTTCAGCAGTTACTTTTTTAGGTTTTGGACAACCTTGGTATTGAGCAAGACCAGGAACTGTAGGACAAGCATCATCTTTGTCTAATACACCGTCTCCGTCTGTATCTGGCCAAGGACAACCTTTGTTTTCAGCTGGACCAGGAACATCAACACAAGCATCATCTTTATCTAACACTCCGTCTCCGTCTGTATCTGGCCAAGGACAACCATTGTTTTCTTTAGGACCTGCTACATCTGGACATTGATCGTCTTTATCTGGAACTCCATCTCCATCTGTATCAGGACATCCTTGGAACTCAGGTAAACCTGGAGTATCTGGACAAGCATCATCCTTGTCAGGAATTCCGTCTTTATCTCTGTCAGTATTTCCAAATCTGAACAATAATGAAGCAGAAGCTTGCCAGAAGTTAGCAATGTTAGATTTATCAACAGGAGTAGTTACATAATCTCCTTGAACTCCTAAACCAAAGTTTTTAGTTACCCAGAAATTGATACCTGCACCTGTACTTACTGTGAAGTGATTAGCTTTACCCATGTCACCGTCCTCATTATAAGCTGTGTAAACCTCACCAGATTTCGTATCTCTAACCGGGAAATTTAACGCAGTATAATCGTGTCTTAGGTAGTTAGCTCCCACTCTCAAATATGGATCAAACCAAGACTCTTCGTCCCACAAAAGACCTGCAGCTTTGAATTGAACACCAAGACCTGTCATTAGGAAAAATTCCTTATCCATAGCAAATCTCTTGTTATCAACGTTACCTACAGTCGTTTGCCAGTCAAGCACGATACCTTTACTAAGGCTTCTTGCAACTGTCAATTTAGAAAGTGGTGGAGTAATTGAATATTTGGAAACTCCAAATAAATTTTCTTTAAAATTGTTGAATGAGAACGTATTGCTGAAATTACCTCTTTGAGCAACGTGATTCACTCCATGAGCACCTACACCGATAACCCACTTATTGGTCGTAGTTTGTGCAAAAACAGTAGAAGCAACAGTAAGTGCTAATGCTGAAATTCCTAATTTTAGATTTTTCATAGAATTAAATGATTAAATAATTGATAATGCAAAATAAATATAATTTTTCTTTATAAACAAAGTTTTTTTAACTTTTCTTTAATATACGCTGGATGTTAACCTTATTCTCTCTATCCTTTATCGCCTCCCTTTTATCAAAGAGTTTCTTCCCTCTAGCTAACGATATGAGTAGTTTAGCTTTACCTTTGTCATTAATATATAACTTCAATGGTACTACCGTATTACCAACATCTTTTAACTTTTTTTTAAGTTTTTGCAACTCGTAATGATGCAGTAACAATTTTCGTTCCCTTTTTGTTTTGTGGTTATAAAAAGTTCCTAATTTGTACTCATCTATCATCATATTAATGACATAGAGTTCATCATCTATAAATTGGCAGAAGCTTTCTGTGATTGATGCTTTCGAGGATCGGAGGGATTTTATTTCTGTTCCCGTCAATACAATTCCAGCTTCGTATTCATCCAGAATTTCGTATTCGAAACGGGCTCTTTTATTGAAGATATTAACAGTCTTTTCTATTTTCATTGTGTTAAATTAATATAAGAATTGGCTTTTCATCATCCCAACTTATTTTCGTATTTTTGCACAAATTTACAAAACTATATGTTAACAGTATCCAATATATCATTACAGTTCGGGAAAAGAGTACTCTTTGACGAAGTTAATATAAAATTCACCAAAGGAAATTGCTACGGCATAATTGGTGCCAATGGTGCAGGAAAATCGACGTTTCTTAAAATTTTAAGCGGAAAACAAGATCCAACTTCAGGTCACGTTTCTCTTGAAAACGGAAAAAGAATGTCTGTACTTGAGCAAGATCACTTTGCTTATGACAACTTCACTGTTCTTGAAACGATTCTTAGAGGTAATAAAATGCTTTTTGAAATCAAAGAAGAGATGGACGCTCTTTATGCCAAAGAAGATTTTTCTGATGCAGACGGAATCAAAGCTGGAGAACTCGGCGTAATCTACGACGAAATGGGCGGATGGAACTCAGAAGCAGATGCTCAAACTTTGCTTTCAAACGTTGGTATTTCAGAAGATATGCACTATCAGTTGATGGGCGAATTGGAAAATAAAGACAAAGTAAGAGTCCTTCTTGCTCAGGCTTTGTTTGGCAATCCGGACGTTTTGATTCTGGATGAGCCTACCAATGACTTGGACATCGCTACAATCGCTTGGTTAGAAGATTTCTTGGCAGATTATGAGAATACGGTAATCGTAGTTTCTCACGACCGTCACTTCCTTGACACGGTTTGTACGCACATCGGAGATTTGGATTATGCAAAATTGAACCTATATACGGGTAACTACTCATTCTGGTATCAGGCTTCGCAATTGGCAACGAGACAAAGAGCTCAGGCTAATAAAAAGGCAGAAGACAAGAAAAAAGAATTACAGGATTTCATCGCGAGATTTAGTTCCAACGTAGCGAAAGCTAAACAGGCAACGGCTCGTAAAAAGATGATTGACAAGTTGAATATCGATGATATCAAACCTTCTTCCCGTCGTTATCCAGCGATTATCTTCGATACAGAAAGAGAAGTTGGAGACCAGATTTTGGACGTGAAAGGTCTTGAGAAAACCAAAGACGGCGAATTGTTGTTCACGAATGTTGACCTTAATCTTAAAAAAGGCGATAAAGTAGCAGTTCTTTCCAGAAACTCATTGGCCATCACAGAATTTTTCGAAATTTTAGCCGGAAATATCGAAGCTGACAAAGGAAATGTAGCTTGGGGCGTGACCACAAACCAGTCTCATATGCCTTTGGACAACACCAAATTCTTCCAAGATGACATTAACCTGGTAGATTGGTTGAGACAATTTACTAAAAATGATGAAGAGCGTCACGAGGAGTTTATGAGAGGTTTCTTAGGAAGAATGCTATTCTCCGGAGACGAGGCTCTGAAATCTTGTAAAGTCCTTTCCGGAGGAGAAAAAATGCGTTGTATGTTCAGTAGAATGATGCTTCAGAAAGCGAATGTTCTTTTGCTGGATGAGCCTACCAACCACCTGGATTTGGAAAGTATCACGACCTTGAACAACTCTTTGAACAACTTCAAAGGAAATATCTTGCTGGCTTCTCACGATCACGAATTGCTGGGAACGGTTTGTAACAGAATCATCGAGTTGACGCCGAAAGGAATCATCGACAGAGATATGACTTATGACGAATATTTGACGGATAAAAAAATCAAAGAATTGCAGGAGCAGATGTATTCTTAATTTTTTTGATTATAAAATAATTTATATAGGCATCCCGAGTTTCGGGGTGCTTTTTTTGTGTTTTTATGTGGGCAATGTCTTGTCGAAACGGTGGCTAGTAGTTTTGTGTCGAAGCCTTGTTGATTCTTGCATAAGGCTTGTTAGCCTCTGAATAAGCCTTGTTGATTTCTGAATAAGGCTTGTTGATTTGTGCGGAAGGCTTGTTGGTTTTAGAAATTTTAAAAAAAATTAAAATAGTTAAAAAACTTTGTGTGGCTTTTTATAATTTTAAAGAAATATACAGACCTTATGAATTCATTAAAATATCTTCTGTTTGTTCTGATGATTCCATTCCTGGGATTTTCTCAGACCAAAGATCCGCGTTATCAACCCAAACCTTATGTAGAAATCAAACATCCGGAATGGAGCAAAAACGCAACCATCTACGAGGTCAACATCCGACAATACACCAAAGAAGGGACTTTCAAAGCTTTTGAAAAACATTTGCCCAGACTCAAGAAAATGGGCGTTGATATACTTTGGCTGATGCCCATTCACCCCATTGGAGAAGAACATCGCAAGGGAAAATTGGGCAGTTATTATTCAGTCAAAGATTTCAAAGGCGTTAATCCGGACTTTGGGACTTTGAAAGATTTTAAGAGTCTGGTGAACAAAATCCATTCGATGGGAATGTACGTTATCATCGACTGGGTAGGAAATCATTCGGCTTGGGACAATCCTTTGACGAAGGAACATCCGGACTGGTACACCAAATCGAGAGAAGGCAATTTCCAGCCGACGCCTTGGTACGATTGGGATGATGTGATTGACTTTGATTACAACAATCCTGATTTTCGGGAATATATGACGGGCGCATTGAAATATTGGGTAAAGGAAGCGAATATCGATGGTTACCGATGCGATGTGGCGGGTTTCATTCCCGTTGATTTTTGGGAAAATGCGAGGGAAGAAATGGTTGAAATTAAACCAATTTTTATGCTTGCAGAATGGGAATCGCGGGACCTTTACAAGAAATCTTTTGATATGACTTATTCCTGGACGCTTTGGGATAAATTAAAACTGGCAACAACGGGCGGAAAAGGCGCCAACGCCTTGTACGAATATATGGCGCACGATGTCGGGAGTTTTCCGCTGGATTCTTACCGAATGTTGTTCACGGACAATCACGATAAAAACTCGTGGGAAGGCAATCAATATTCGAACTTCGGAAAAGGTTTGGAAACGGCGATGGTTTTTTGTTCCACAGCCAACGGAATGCCTTTGGTTTACAGTGGACAGGAAGCCGGACTGGACAGAAGTCTTGAGTTTTTTGAGAAAGACGAGATTGTCTGGAAAGACTATAAGTTCTACGGAATGTATCAGAAATTATTCAATCTAAAACATAAAAACCAAGCGCTTTGGAATGGCAAAGCAGGCGGAGAAATGATTCGGGTAACCAATAATCAGATGAGTGATGTGCTTTCTTTCTACAGAGAAAAGAATAGCGATGCGGTTTTATCGATTTTTAATTTCTCGGATAAAAGTTTGGCCACTTCTGTTGACACTAGATATTATTATGGTCAGTATAGAGAATTGTTTAGTGGGAAGATATTTAATATCAATACTGAAAAGACTATTATTAATCTGAAGCCCTGGGAATATTTGGTTTTGGTAAAAAACTAAAAAAAAGCAACCGATTGGTTGCTTTTTTATTTATTATTTAGTCAATTTTGTTGTTGGTATCGATACAGTTCCAGGGTCTTTCCAAAGTCCGTCTTTCTCTGCTCTCTTTTTAATTGCTTCTGCTCTTTTGTTGCTATCAGGATGTGAGTTGAACATTTTCTGGAATCCAGATTGTGCAGAACCACCTTCAGATAATAAAGCTAATTTCTTGAAAGCTGTGTAAGCACCAACGACATTGTAGCCATTGGCTTTCATAAAGTCATAAGAATAAGTATCTGCCTGAGATTCTTGTTTTTTGCTGTGTGAAGCATCCATAATTGCATTCGCCATTTGACCTAATTGACTGTCATTAAGTGTTGCTACCGTTTTTGAAGAAGAAGATGCTGCATCTAGTGCGGCCGCTTTTAGGTAAGCAGATTTGATGGCGTCTTTAGTATCCTCATTTTTCACGTGACCGATTTCGTGACCAATTACGGCAAGAAGTTCATCATCTGTCATAATATCCATCAAAGATGAGAACACTCGAACGCTACCGTCCGCGCAAGCAAAAGCATTGATATCTTTTACTTTATAGACTTTGTAATTTAAATTCAGTCCGTCCTGAGATTTGTGTTTTGCAAAAAGCTTGTTGAGACGAATGGTGTATGGATCTTTTGGACCTGCAACTGCATTATGCGTGTCCATATATTCCACAGATTCTTTAGACAATTTGATAGCATCGGCATTGGTAAATGTTAAAGCAGAAACGCCTTTTCCGGCTGCTTTTGTGATGTTACCAAGATTAAGTTGAGCATTCATAAAACCCATCGTTCCAAGAAGGAAGATAGAAAGGATTGATTTTTTCATAAGCTTTTTTAATTTTAAAAATAAGTATCAAAAATTCAACCAAACTTTATGAATTGAGATGAATAATTTGGAATTTACACCAAACTATTTTTATCTGCGTAATTGAGTTTAAAGAAAATAAATGTCATTATAGAAAATGCTAAAAGGGAACTTCCTCCGTAACTGAAGAACGGCAGCGGAATCCCTACAGTAGGAAATAATCCCATAACCATCCCAAGATTAATAACAAAGTGAATCAATAAAATAGAAGCAAAACAATAACCGAAAACCCTGTTGAATGTCGATTTCTGATTCTCCGCGAGATAATAAATTCTGCCTATAAATACAGCGTAACAAAGAATCAAAATTGTACTTCCTAAAAAGCCCCATTCTTCTCCAACGGTACAGAAAATATAATCGGTTTCCTGCTCGGGAACAAATTTACCTTGTGTTACAGAACCTTGTTTATAGCCTTTTCCCAACATTCCGCCGGAACCGATTGCTGTTTTGGAATAAAGTAAGTTGTAGCCTGATGTATCACGGAATTCTCTTTCACCTTTATACAAAACTTCTATCCTTTCCTGCTGATGTTTCGGTAATTTTTCAAAAACGATGGGCGAAACGATTGATAATCCTGCTAATAAAATGATGATTCCAACTGCTGGCAACAAAGTGTAAATATTCTTGCGCAGCATCGCTACATTGAAGACAAACCATATCACACCCAAAAGTAATATGACACCTGTGAAATACCAAAGATTGATTTTCAATGGATCATTAAGAAAATTAGCAATAAGGAAAACACCAGCGAATAAGGTTCCGACTAAAAATAATTTACCCGACAGACCTTCTCTGTATAAAGCAATGACAAATGCAACAAAAACTAAGAGTGATCCCACATCCGGAATCATCAAAACCACAATTCCAGGAATGGCAATAATAACTAAAGAAGTGATCAAAGACCGTGTGTTATTAATATTAAAATCCTGATTCGAAACATAATTGGCGAGCATCAGCGTGGTTCCGATTTTAGCAAATTCTACCGGCTGCATCGTGAATCCTCCGAACTTGTACCAGTTTTTCTGTCCCAGAATTTCAGTCCCGAATGGAAATAATCCAACCAATAATAAAACGCCACCCACATATATAATGGCCGACATATTCTCGAAAAACTTGGTTCTCATAAAGAAAATCATCATCCCCACGAAACAAGAAATCCCGAAGAATATCAATTGCTTTTGTCCTAGTTCTGCCTTAACACTGTAAATATTAAGAATGGCGAAGACACACAGCAGAACGTAGAGTGTCATTCCTAATTTGTCAATCCCTTCTGCCCACTTCATTTCACTTTGGATTTTAGAGGTTTAACTTTAGCGCTGTCTTTTTTTAATTTTTTATCCTGAATAGCCTTCAGACTGTCTTTAATTTTCTTGATTTGAATAGAATCTTTCGGTGGCTCTTTGTACCAGCCCTTTCGCTTCATATCCGCAACATACTGTCGTTTATATTCAGGCATAAAGCTGGAGGTAATCATCTTTTTGTAGAGGTTTTCTCTTTTCAGTTCACCAGTGATGTATTTTTCAGCAATCGTTGAACAAGCAGGACCTGCCCAAGTAGCTCCAAATCCTGCGTGTTCCATAACAGCCGCTACAACAATTTTTGGTTTGTCAGCAGGTGCAATTAATACAAAAATCGAATTATCTTTCCCTTGCGGAACCTGCGCAGTTCCTGTTTTTGCCAATTGGGTAAAATCTTTAGACATCAGACTTCTTCCGGTTCCTCTCAGCATTACCGCTTCCATCCCTTGGAGGATAACATTATAATAATGAGGATTCTGAACCAAAGTCATATGCTTTTTCTTAAATCTTGGATCCGGATTAGGTTTTCCATCAATAGATTTAACCACGTGAGGTGTGTAGTACCAACCTTTGTTTGCGATTGCTGCTACAAAATTGGCCATTTGCATCGGTGTCAAAAGAACATCGCCCTGTCCCATACCATTGTAAATAGCTCCGGTTGGCATTTCGTCCCAATTTTTAAAATCTGTACGTTTAGAACCACTCGCTTTATAAATGGATTTCATTCTCTTTTCATAAAATTCTCCAGACGGTATTCTGCCTTTTGCACCAACAGCTAAATCGTTATTTAAGAACTCTCCAACACCAAAACTATTGAGGATTTTTTTCCATTCATCAACACCTTTTGACGGATTTCCCGGATATTTTTTTATGATCGATATATAAGCATAAGTAAAATAACAGTTACTGGAAACTTGAATCGACGGTATCAACGGATCTGCTCCGCCGTGACCTTTGATACTTTTTCCACGATAAAAGAATCCTCTTCCACAAGGAAAAATCGTTTGATCTGTCATCACGCCCATTTCCATAGCAGCCAAAGCTGTTAATAATTTGAACGTAGAACCTGGAGGATAAGCGGCCTGAACAGATCTGTCAAACGTTGGCTTATTCTCAAAAATAGTATCGTTGGCTAATCTGTAAAGATTTCGGGATTTGTTGGGGCCTGTGAAAAGATTGGGGTCAATATCTGGACCTGTTGCCATCGTAAGTATTTCGCCATTGTTAGGGTCTAATGCTACAATAGCGCCGTGTTTGTTGACGAGCATTTCTTCAGCCATTCTTTGCAAATCGTAGTCAATGGTTAAAGTCAAATCTTTACCTGTAACCACTTCTTTATCCAATTCTCCATTTTTATAGGAACCGATGCTTCTCTGACGAATATCTTTTTGGATGTATTTCATTCCCTTTTCGCCTCGAAGATCCTTTTCGTACGCTTTTTCAATGCCACTTTTTCCTACGATATCGCCAGGTAAATAGTACAAAGAATCTTTCTTGATATCAGCATCATTCACCTGATTGGTATAGCCCAAAAGGTTCCCGGAAGTATTGATTTCATATTGTCTTTGCGGACGAGGAACAATGGAGAATGCCGGATATTTGAAAATCAACTCCTGGATTCTTGCCATTTCTTCACGACTTAGATTTTTCATAAAAGTCATTGGCGTCAGCTTGGAGTAATATTTTTCTTTCTCAATATTTTTTATGGTCTGAGCAAATTCAGCCTGAGTAATTCCCAATAATTTACAAAAACCAACCGTGTCAAAATCTGGTTTCAAAAGCGCAGCCGTGTAAGAAATCTCAAAAGCAGGCTGATTACCTACCAAAATCTTTCCGTTTCTATCAAAAATAACGCCTCTTGGCGGAATCACATATTCGATTTTAATTGATGTATTAGCAGCGTTCAGCGCATATCTGTCGGTGAATAACTGCAAATAGGAAAGCCTTGCAATAAAAATTAATGCAATGATAGAAAGTGCGAGTATGATTCTTAAATATTGTGACTTCATATGTATTTTGCAATTTTTTCAGAGGACATATGCAACCTCTTTTTAGAAAGTAATTTTTGTTCGTTGACAGACATTCTTTTCGGTTTCAGACTTTTTGTTTGATCTTAAAGGCTAATGTATAAGCTAATATAAATACAAACGAAATTATACTGGTAACTATTACATTAAATAAAATTTCAAAAAATCTGTCGAACTTAAAAAACTCGATGTATTGCACCAAAAGCTGATGAATAAAAATACTGGTGATAATAAAGAATAAAAACTGTGTCCATTGAATACTTTGAAACGAGAAAAAATCCGTCGTTGTATCTGTAGAAGTTCTGAAAATGATGGTTCTAAAGTATGCTACAACTGTTGTTGCAAAAGCGTTGATTCCCCAAGTTCCGAGAAATGCATCCACACATAATCCTAAAATAAAACTTAAAGCTAAAAAATGAAATCTGTTTCTGAAAAAGGGATAAAACATCACGAAAACCGGATAAAGCACGGGAATGTATTGTCCAAATAGCGCAACTCTATTCAGAATAAAGATTTGAAAAGCCGTTAAAATTGCGATCAAAGCAAGATCTGAGGCAACGTTTCTACTGACCATCTTTCGTAATTTGAACTTTTAATGAATCATCGATTTTCTGAACTTCTGATTTTTTCAGATTACGAACCACATACACTTTGCTTAGTTTAGCAATTTTCTCACTCAGTTCCACAGAAATATCCCAGAAACCAGTTTTGCTATCCACTTCATAACCAGCAACGGTTCCTACCAGAATTCCAGCTGGGAAAATAGAAGATTTTCCGTCTGTCACTACCGTGTCGCCCACTTTTAGCGGAACATATTTAGGAATATCAGAAAGCGTCATCGTTCTCGTATCATCCCCTTTCCAAGACAAGGTTCCGAAGTAACCAGACTTTTTCAGCGATGCACTGATTTTAATTTTATTAACACTTAAAATTGATTTAACCAATGAATAATTATCCGTAGTATTAATGACAATTCCGGCAATTCCTCGTGGCGCAATAACACCCATATTGGAACTTACACCCTGCAAACGTCCACGATTGATGGTGTAATAATTATCTCTTCTGTTGATACTGTTGAAAACCACTTCACCATCTACAAAAGTATAGATTTGTCCGCCACCAATGGTATCATAAACTCTTCGGAAATTAGGTTTTTCAACTTTGTCTTTTCCGTAAAGTTCAATCATCAAAGCTTTATTTTGAGAAACAAGGTCTTCGTTGATTTGTTTTAATTTCAGATAAGAAGTTCCTTCGTCAATATAACCGGAAACCCAAGAATTGAAGGCCGCTGTTTTTGCTGCCAAGAAACTTTGTTGCATAGAGTTTTTGCTGAATATCAATACAATTGACACCAATTGTAAGAATATAAAGAACACAAACAATGCATTCTTGGAAAAAAATCTCAGCAAAGCACCCATCTAAGTTATAAATGATAATTGATAAATTGTAAATGATTTGATATTAAGTTTTATCATTAATATCAAACCATTAAATCTATTCAAATTTTAGAGAAAAATTATTATTTGATTAGGAAATTGAATTTATCCATATTTTTAAGAGCAATCCCAGTTCCTCTTACAACCGCTCTCAACGGGTCTTCTGCCACGAAAACAGGAAGTCCGGTTTTCCTGTGAAGTCTGTCTGCCAAACCTCTCAAAAGAGCACCACCACCAGCAAGATAGATTCCTGTCTTGTAGATATCCGCAGCCAATTCCGGAGGCGTCAAAGATAAAGTTTCCATCACCGCATCCTCGATTCTGATAATCGATTTATCCAAAGCTTTGGCAATTTCTTTATAGTTAACCATAATTTCTTTTGGCTTCCCGGTAATCAAATCCCTACCTTGAACAGGAATATCATCAATTGGAACATCCAGTTCTTCAACAGCAGAACCAACTTCGATTTTAATTCTCTCTGCAGTTCTTTCTCCGATATATAAATTATGATGCGTTCTTAAATAATAAGCAATATCATTGGTGAAAACATCGCCTGCGATTTTCACAGATTTGTCACAAACAATTCCGCCAAGTGCCACTACAGCAATTTCCGTTGTTCCACCACCTATGTCGATAATCATATTACCTTCTGGTTTCTGAACATCAATCCCAACTCCTATTGCAGCAGCCATTGGCTCATAAATCAAACGCACTTCTTTTGCATTCACTTTTTGAGCAGAATCTCTAACCGCTCTTTTCTCAACCTCAGTAATCCCGGAAGGAATACAAATCACAATTCTAAGTGCCGGCTGAAAAAGCTTCCCTTTGATGCCCGGAATTTGTTTGATAAATTCCTTAATCATATGTTCTGAAGCGTGGAAATCTGCGATAACACCATCTTTCAAAGGACGTACCGTTTTGATATCCTCGTGAGTCTTCCCTTGCATATGTTTTGCTTGCTCACCAACCGCAATTGGCTTACCAGTAGAGCGCTCTATCGCCACGATAGAAGGCTGATCCACAACTATTTTGTTATTGTGAATAATAAGCGTGTTCGCAGTTCCTAAGTCAATCGCAATTTCTTGCGTAAACATATCCAATATACCCATTTTGTTCAGTCATTATTAAGTTTACAAAGATATAAATTTAGACTCATTCTCTGTGTTCATTTCAAAATAATTTGGTTAAAATTTCCTTAAAATTTGTCAATCGAAAATTCTGAATTCCAATCAGAAATCGAAAATTATTGTTCTTATAAAAAATCTTTCAAAACTTTATTGTTCTTACATCATATTGAGTTGAGTTTATAGATTTTGTCAATTTTTGAAAATGATATTCAGAAAGAGTATTTGGTTAAAAAACCGTAATTTTGCAAACTGAAAATGAGTCCAAAAAATAAATTTCATCAAACATCAGATTTTGCCGTTCTAAGTATCAGCTACGAAAAAGCCGATGCCGAAATCCGTGGGAAATTCGCTTTTTTTGATGACCACATAAAATCTTTTGCCAACAAAATTCACGAAGAGGATTTGGGCGATGCTTTTGTGGTTTCCACTTGCAACAGAACCGAAATCTATTCTACGACCAAAAATTATCTTCACATCGCCGAGTTGTATTGCAACACAGTTGGCGTTCAGCTTTCAGACTTTTTGAAATATGTGAATGTCATTCAGCGGGAGGATGCTTTGTTTCATCTTTTCCGTGTCGCGGCAGGTTTGGAAAGCCAGATTATTGGAGATTTTGAGATTGTTTCTCAAATCAAGAATGCTTATCATCGATTCAAAAAGTATAAAGATTTTTCTAATCCCTATCTGGAACGCGCGATTAATTCATCGATTCAAATTTCGAAAAGAATCAAAAACGAAACGGGAATCAGCACTGGTTCTGCTTCCGTTTCTTACGCGGCAGTTCATTACATATTGAACAACACCAGACATCTTCACGAAAAAAATATTTTACTTCTTGGCGTCGGTGAAATTGGACAAAACACAATTGAAAATCTCGTGAAACATGTTTATCAGCCGAAAATCAAAATTGCGAACCGTTCTTTTGAAAAAGCTGAGAAAATTGCTGACAAATACAATATTCCTCAAATCGATTTCAACAGTTTCCCGGAAGAGTTGAAACAAACCGATGTTCTGATTGTTGCAACCGGCGCTCAGAAATACATTATTGATGAATCTAATTTTCCTAAAGACAAAGAAATGCTGGTCATCGACTTATCGATTCCGAACAACGTTCAGAAGGAAGTCGGTAATTGGGAAAACGTGACTTTGATAGATGTTGACCAACTTTCGCAAACCATCAAAGCAACGATGGAACAACGCAAGAAAGAAATCCCAAAAGCGGAAGGAATCATCAAAGAAATGGCGAAGGAATTTGTGGATTGGGAAAAGAAAAGAAAACTGGCTCCGAATATCAATCATTTCAAAAATTCTTTGAAAAAAATAGAGGAACACGAAATGCATACGATTCATAAAAAATTCAATTACGCTAAAATTGAAGATATGGAGCTCTCTAATAAACTGGTTCAAAAACTCACCAACCGATTTGCAAAATACATCCTGGAAAACCCTTCCCGCGCAGACGAAATCACAAAAATGATGGAAGATATTCTGGACATTCATAAACAAGAATCCGATGAACACAATAAAAATAGGAACGAGAAATAGTCCGCTTGCACTCTGGCAGGCTCACGAAGTTGAATCGAAACTGCAGAATCTTGGTTTCCAAACCGAGATTGTTCCTATCCTAAGTTCTGGCGACAAAAATCTGGACCAACCGCTTTATGCCTTGGGGATCACAGGCGTTTTTACTAAAGATTTGGACATCGCTTTATTGAATGATGAAATTGATATCGCCGTACATTCTTTGAAAGATGTTCCGACGCAATTACCGAATAACATTCAGATTTCTGCAGTTTTGGAACGAGATTTCCCTGAGGATGTTTTGGTAAGAAACAGCGATTCTGAACCTTTGGATCTGGAAGTTCTGAAAATCGCTACCAGCAGTTTAAGAAGACGTGCTTTTTGGTTAAAAGAATTCCCAGAAACCGAATTTACCGACATCCGAGGAAACGTTCAAACGCGTTTGAAAAAACTGGATGATGGCGTTGCCGATGCGACTTTATTTTCTTTGGCCGGAATCAAGAGAATGAATTTGGATGTTCATTATGAGCAAATTCCGTTTATGTTGCAAGCGCCGTCGCAAGGTGTTGTTGCGATTGCCAGCAAAATTGATAATCCAGAATTATCATCGATTTTAAAATCAATTTCACATCAGGAAACTGAGATTTGTGTTACTATAGAAAGAGAATTTCTGAAAACGCTGGAAGGTGGTTGCACAGCTCCAATCGGCGCAAAAGCTGAAATCCTGAACAATCAAATCAGATTCCTTGGAAGACTTTGCTCGCTTGACGGCAAAAACTGCATCGAAACCGATGAAATTTTTGACTGGAACGATTCTGAAAACTTCGGAGAAAAAATCGCTTTGAAGGTTTTGGAAAACGGCGGGAAAGAATTGATGGAAGAAATTAAAAAAAGTCTGTAATTGATTTAACGCAAAGGCGAAATTAATATTCATCTCAAATATTCAAAGTCGCCAAGTTGGAAAATTTGCAACTTTCTTTTTAATCTCAATTTTAAATATTTTTTTGCGCCTTTGCGATGAGAACAAAATGAAAATCCTTTTTACAAAATTACTAGACAAAGAAAAAGTTTCTGAGAAATTGGGAACGGAGTTTTTGGTTGATTTTGTTGAAGTTATTCAGACTGAAATTTTAAAAACTAAAACTTTCGGTTTAAAAAACAACTCATTGATTTTCACAAGTGTGAATGGCGTAAAAGCTTTTTTTGAAAATGGATTTTCTGCCAACGAAAATTTTGCCGAGCCGAAAAATTATAACAAAATTTATGTTGTAGGCTCGCAAACAAAAAAGGAATTGAGAAAACATAATTTCGGGACTTTTAAACTTTGTAAGAATGCCAACGAACTTTCGCAGTTTATTGTTGAAAACTCAGCGAACGAAAAGTTTTTGCATTTCTGCGGAAATATTGCACTTGATATCTTAGATGAGAAATTGCCATTGCAAAATATTTCCTACAAAAAAATCCCTGTTTATAAGACAAAACTACTCTATCCGAAAATCAATGAGAAATATCAGGCGATAGTTTTTTTCAGTCCAAGTGGAGTTCGTAGTTTTGCGAAGTTCAATGGTTTGGATGATTTGAAGATTTTTTCGATTGGAAAAACGACGACCTCGGAATTGAAGAAACTCACTGAAAATAAAATAATTACAAGTCATAAAAATACATTATCCGATTTGTTGAATTTGATTAAAATTAATATTTAAAATTAAAGATAACATCTCGCAGATTATTCTGATCTAGCAGATTTTTATTTGTTTGAATCTATTAATAGAAAAAAAATGAGTTGTTGCGTATTTTGCAATAACTGAATTGAAGAAGCTTCGAACTGTTGCATTTTTTACAACAGTTCAAAAAAATAAATAATTTAAAACTGCTTTCTAAGCAAAGTTCAACTGCCGGGAAAGCTGATTTGGAAAACTAAAGTTGAAACTTTGCGAAGCGCGCCCCGACTTGAGTGGAAATCCTTTTTTGTGGCTGGAAAAGCTGAGGCAAAAAGATTGGGAACGGAAGGCGGAAAAAGGCGCCCAAAATAATTTAAGAAAATGATAAAGAACGACTTATATTTAAAGGCCTTGCGAGGCGAAACCGTGGAAAGACCGCCAGTTTGGATGATGAGACAAGCCGGAAGATACTTGCCGGAATTCATTGCGTTGCGCGACAAATACGACTTTTTCACAAGATGCCAAACGCCGGAATTGGCTTCGGAAATCACGGTTCAGCCGATTAGACGATTTCCTCTGGACGCGGCGATTTTGTTCTCGGACATTTTGGTGGTTCCGCAGGCAATGGGCATCGATTTCAAAATGAAAGAATCGGTTGGACCTTGGCTGGATGAACCTATCAGAACTGCTCAACAAGTTGACGACGTGATAGTTCCAGACGTAAACGATACTTTGGGTTACGTTTTCGATGCGATAGAAATGACTTTGGAAAAGCTGGACAATGAGATTCCGCTGATTGGTTTTGCCGGTTCGCCTTGGACGATTTTCTGCTATTGCATCGAAGGCAGAGGTTCGAAGGATTTCAATATTGCCAAGTCTTTTTGCTTTTTACAAACAGAATCAGCACATAAATTATTACAAAAAATCACGGACACAACGATTGCTTACTTGAAAAGAAAAGTGGAAAAAGGTGTTTCTGCCGTTCAGGTTTTTGATTCTTGGGGCGGAATGCTTTCTCCAGCCGATTATCAGGAGTTTTCCTGGCAGTATATTAATCAGATTGTTGAGGCTTTGGCGCCGTTGACGCACGTTGTGGTTTTTGGGAAAGGTTGTTGGTTTGCGTTGGAAGATATGACGAAATCTAAAGCTTCCGCACTTGGTGTTGACTGGACGATTACGCCGGAAAATGCGAGAAAATTCACTAATAATGCTGTGACTTTGCAGGGAAATTTTGACCCTTCGAGATTGCATTCAACGCCGGAAACCATCAGAAGAATGGTTCACGAGATGATTGATCGTTTTGGGAAAGACCAATATATTGTGAATCTCGGACACGGGATCTTACCAAATATTCCGGTTGAAAACGCGGAGGCTTTTATCAAAGCTGTGGTGGAATGGAAACCATAAAAAACTAAAAAGGAGCAAAATAATTTGCTCCTTTTTCATTCTAATTGTCCAGGCGCCGGTTGCGCTTGCGGTTTTGTTGCTTCGTCTGTTAGACCATCTCTTCGTGGCATCGCTGGTTGAGCCACTTTTTCATCTGCCTCTTTTTGCCTTTGTTCAATATTCGCGGTGTCTACCATTTTTGGTTGATTCTTTTGTTGAACAGAAGACTTTGATTTCATTGCTTTGTTGGTAGCAGATTTTTTAGATAATTTGCTTGTGCTATCTTTTGTAGTTTGGGCGGTCATAACTACAGTTCCAAAAACCAGAAAGCTTGCTATTGCGATTATCTTTTTCATAATGCTTATTTTTTAATGATTTGAATATTAAACCCAAATATCAAACCAACTTTAAAATAAAAAACCAAAGTTTATATTTATCTGGATGGTTTCGTCGGCTCAACCGGACTCACTGGCTGTAATTGTGGTGTTGCTGTCGAATTATTTGGATTCGTTGAGTTTGAATTTTGCAAAGTTCCGTTGTTTGGCAGCGTTGTATTTGGGTTTTGCATTGTTCCGTTATTCGGCACAGTTTGGTTTTGTTGTAATCTATCCGGATTACCCTGCATCTTCGACTTGTTGTTGATGGTTGTTGTATCAACAGTTCGGTTCATTCCGTTGGGTTGTACGGAAGTGTCCATTTTCATTTCTGTACTGCTGGCAGCTTTTTCTGACATTTTTCTTTTAGCATCTGTTTTCTTTGTAGTTTGAGCACTCATAAATAGAGTTCCTAAAAACAGAAAGGCGGTGGTTGCGATTAACTTTTTCATAAGACTTTATTTTTATTTATTTGACAATCAACGACAAATATCAAACCGTTGACTATTAAAACTCAAAATAAAGCAAACTTTAACTTAATTGGTAAAATCAATTTTTCTCCAAAACTTTCCTTAATTTTTCCACGAAAACGTATGTCGCAGGGCAAATCAAAGTGTTTTGAATCGTCAAATTATTAATCTGATAAATCTTCTTCCGATCTGTGTGAGGATATTCCCGACAAGCTTTTGGACGAACATCGTAAATTGAGCAAGTATTATCGTCATTCAGGAAAAAACAAGGCAGGTTTTGAAGCACTTTATCTTGGTCTTCATCGACTCTCAGGAATTTGGATTCAAAATCGGCAGGTTTCATTCGAAGATGTTTGGAAATTCTATCGATGTCTTTTTCTGTGTAAAGCGGACCTGTTGTTTTACAGCAATTGGCACAGCTGAGACAGTCGATTTCCGCAAAAGTTTCTTCGTGTTTTTCTACCACGAGATAATCCAGATTTTTGGGCGGTTTCTTTTTCAGTCCGTCCAGAAATTTTCTGTGTTCTTTTTGCTTGAGTTGGGCTTGTTGTCTATAAAAATCGAGGTCCATAATTAAGAATTGTTTGGTAATGTTACAGGAAAATTACTATTAATCAAATCCAGATTCAGGACAGTAAATCGATTGGTTTCATCTGGCCCGTACATTTTTTCAAACTTGGCTCCGTAAATAATTTCGTCAGAAGTATAGCTCGTTCGCTGAACCACGTCGCTGGAAAATATACTATCAAAAGCCTTGACGTGAACTATGATTTCGATGTCCGTATTTTTCAGGTCCTCGGCATTTAATCCAAAAAACGGAGATCCCTCATCTATATAATGAACTATGGTCCAATTCAGAATCAGTGACGTAATTTTTGTGACTTCGAGTTTCAGATTGTAGAATGAACTTTTTGTCTGTCCATTTTCAGTAATTTCGAAGGAAGTCAAAACCGTAATACTGGCGTCTGTAAGTGAGGTATTTTTGAATGGCGCCATCCTAAACATCAATCCTGTTTTGTCTTTGTAAGGCGATATCAAAGCAACATCGCTAAACTTCAGAAACGCTCTTGGACGGGAAAAACGCCCGTAAAAAAGCCCCGTTGCAATGGCAAATGCCAACAATCCCAAGAAGGCTTCGAAGGTTGCAACCAAACTAGCCAGAAAACCGACAGGCGCAATCCGCCCGTAACCCACTGTAGTAAAGGTTTGGGAGCTGAAAAAGAAAACGTCTGTAAACTCATTCTGGAAATTACTTTTGTCAATTCCTGTCAAATGTTCGATTCCGATTGAATAATAAATCAGGGCAAAAATAAAATTGACAACAATATAACTCCCGACCAACAATCCAATAAACTGCCATCTTTTCAAATTCAACATCGTGTGGTACCAGCTGTAACGATTCAGGATGTTGATGCCTTTCTTCTTGATATTCGGATAACCGTCTTTGTTGATAAATCTGCCTGAAAAGTTATCTCCAAAACCGGTGTCTTTGGTTGAATTTAATCTGGAAAAACTGAATTTTGACATAAGTGCAAAATTACATTTTAATTTGTTTTAATTTTGAAAAATGAAAGATATTCAGACACGCGCCGATGTAGAATTTTTGATCAACAGATTCTATGACCAAGTCATCAAAGATGATTTGATTGGGTTTTTCTTTACCGATGTTGCGAAGATTGAATTGAATAAACATCTTCCGAAAATGTACAATTTCTGGGAAAGTATTTTGTTAGGAAATCCAGTTTATGAAGGCAGTCCGATGCGTGTCCATTTCCCAATTAATGAGGTTTCTGCTTTGGAAGAGAAACATTTTAATCGCTGGTTGCAGATTTGGGAGAAAACGATTCACGAAAATTTCGAAGGCGATAATGCTGAAACTGCCATTACAAGAGCTCTGAATATCGCCAGAATTATGAGCTTTAAAATGACGAATGCGAGAAATGGTTAGAATTACATTTATGAATGCTAAAAATTCAAAATATGGAGTTGCCAATCTATCCAGTCCGTGAGCATATGAAATAACAATCCAATGCCAATAATCCTGAGATTTCCTTTGAAAAATAAGAGTAGAAAAAAAACTCCCATTGCCCAAAAGGTATGAAGTGGATGAAAATTGATACTGCATCTGTCAGGAGAAAAAATGGGCGAACTGAGTAAATGGTCTGCATCTACGACCATCGTTCCCAGCATTATGACATACGCTTTTTTCCAGTCTTTTCTGAAGAAAACATAGGCAATCACGAGAGGAAAAGCCAAATGTAAGAAATAATGAACGACCGTTCGAAAATGGAAAAATTCTAAATACTGCATCAAATCTTTTTCAATTTATCATCTTAAAATAAGTGGTAATTTCTCCTTTTTAAAATTAATTTTCAGGTAATAATAATCGCCTTTGTTTCCGTAAAAACAATAATCAATTTTTGAAAACGCTTTCTTTTTTGAAGCGGAAATTGAGTTGAATGAATTAACTAATAACGGATTATTTTTCACGAAAATATAATTACCAGAAAATTTTTGTCCAAATTCTATTTCCTTTCTTGTTGACTTGACTGTAATTTGGCTGCCACTTTTCTGAACAACATTGGGTTGAAAAGGAATCTCAGTGAACTGGTTTTGTGCATTAATCCATCTTTTACTTTCAAAATAATTCCACGTTTTATCAGCTTCCCAAGTTTCAAGATTTATGGAATAATTGGGTTGCAAAATCTGCTGATAAATTACTTTTTCGACTTCATTAAAATTGTCGTCATAACCGTAACTGATGATTTTATCTTTCACCATTTCCAAGTCTGCAACAGCAGAAGTCGAATTGATATTGATAGAATCGCTCAGTTTTTTATTGAATAATTGGCTGGCGATTTTAACATTGCTTGAATCTAAATTCAGTTTTAAAAATGATGTTTGCTTATCCAAATCTGAAATCATTTTTAAGAAAATATCATCCGTTGTTTTCGTTTTGATTTCGATATTATCATCATTCAGATAAACCGCAAATTTTTGAATCTTAGAATTGGCGAAATACGAAACACTTGCCACCGAATTATTAATGAGTGCATCTGCGTATAATGTCTTTGTTTTAGAACTTAGAATTTCAGCCGTCGACTTGTCAAAATTGACATTTGAAAAGCCAATTACACATTTCGAAGCTTTGATTTTTACCGAAAATTCATCTTTTGTGTAGATGTTATTTTTGGTTAATTTAAAACCTTTTTGCTTTAGAAAATTAAGAAATTTATCTTGATTAGAAATCTCGAAAACACTGTACCATCTGGAGAAACCTGAATCTTTCAAATGAAAAACCTGAACATAATCCGGAATTTCTAATCCATTATTTCCAGAAGAATTTTTGGAGGATTCAAACCATTTGGACGGATTTTTTAGCAATGTCAAAATATATTGCCGTTTCAATCCTTTAACATCAATCAGAACGACAGCGTCTGCATTGACAGGAACCGACTTCAAATCTTTATCTTTCAAAGACCACACAAAATAGCCGGCGATGGCCAACAAAAAAAGGACTGCGATAAAGACCAATATTTTTTTCATTTATAAGGCTTTCGCTTTTTCCGGCTCAGAAATTTTAATCAAATCATTACAAAAATCGAAAAAATACATCAAACTGTTTTCGGAAGAATTTGGTGTCGTGTAATTGAATTCGGTTTCTAAACTGTCGCCTTTCACATCGGTTTTAAAATAAATATCACCCACATTTTTCCTGAATAAATCCAGTGCTTTTTTCTGAGAAATCGTTTTGAATTCCTTTTCCAAACCACTCATCAATCGTTGCATATTGATGTTGCCGGAAAGTGGATGTTTGCTTGCATCTTTGGCCCATTTTTCAGAATTTCCGGATTGTTTCTTCGGCACCAAATTCTCCAAAGAAGTCGTCAAATAAACGATTCCGTCTTTGACCGTGAAATACAATTGATCAATGTAAGCGCCATTTTTCTCATCTTTTTTCAGGTAAAAAATATCGCCATTTTTGGCAAATTTCTGAGACAATTCTTTGTTGGTCGTCAATACATTGAAAATTCTTTTCCAGTAATCGTCGTTAGCAGTTGCAAAAGCGAACGTGAAATCCGGAACCACAACATCTTTCGTTTTTCGGATTTCTTTGCTGTTGAAATTCTCATCGTAATCATAATCTGTATATTCTACTTTTTTAGCATTCAGCGAATTAAGAACAAAAATTCCGTTGCCTGGTGCAATTTTAGAAATAGCTTCTTCGTCCAAAACTATCTTTACGGTTTGCACCATCAAGTCTAATTCTTTTTGATATTTTCCGTTACCGGATTTGCTCTCGAACAAGTTGTACATCAAATCAAAATACTTGTAACCATCGAGGTTCATCGCATAGTAACCAATGCTTTTATCCGGAATCAACGCCATCAATTTCTTATTCTTTTTGCCTTGATAAACCGCCGAAATATGTTTCTGAGTTTCGGCATTTTTATGTTGATAAGAATTTACTAAACGCACTTTGCTCTTGTCAAAATACAAATTGTATGACGAATTGGAATTGTAAAGATTGTCCAGCAAATCACCGAAACTGTAAAGCTTCATCAAATCCTTGTACAATCCAGTTTTGAAAATTTCACCGTAATTAGAATAAACAAAAACGTCAGCATTCGGATCCAGAAATTTTACCATTTCTCTCGGCGTTTCAACCTCAAGATTGGAATCAAAAAATCGGTCAAAATCCTTTTCAGCAAAGGCTTTCACAATTTTGAAATCTGCCAGTTTGATGGAATCCATTTCCTTTTTATATTTCAAATCCTCCGCTTCTTCGTCATATTCTTCCGTTGGTTTTGCAGAAGCCACTTCATCGGCTGGCGTTGTTTCAGCCGGCATCTTTTCTTCCGGATATTTGTGGTATTTTTCCAGATACTTAATGTCTTTTTGCAGACGAACAATTTCTTCCTGATGTTCTTTGATATCCGTTTTTTGATACTTGATTTCGTCCTTCAAATATTGGATTTCATCTTTATAATTGAAAGGTTTTTCAGGTTCGTTATCAATTGAATCCATTTCTGTTGCGATGCTATCAGTCGGCACATAAGCAGAATCTATAACCACAACTGAGCTGTCTGCGTCATCTTTATAATTAAATTTTGGCAATTTTTTCGTGTAACCAATGCCAGTCAAAATCGCACGTTTTCCGTCCCAAGCGATGAAAGTTTCATCATTCAAATTGGTAAAAGAAAATTTACTTTTCTTTGTGATTTCCAATTCTTTCTTCGCAGAAACCTTGATAAATTCAACAAATTTTGCAGCATCTTCCAAAATCAAATGCGCAGTGTAAGTTTTGATAGTATCATTGAAACTCACATAATGATATTGCTTCGCATCTTTCTGGATTCCTGTGTCTGAGAAATCTTTCCACGTCGGTTTTTCCTGCTCATTTTTGTTGAGACTTTGCAAAATCGGATTCAGTTTTTGCCAGTTGGTTTTCTCATTCAGCTGTTTTCCATTCACTTCCATGTAAAAAACGGCGTTGGCTGGCACCTGAATTTTGTTTTGAGTGTAGAAAAAACTACAACAAAATAAAAGGCAAAAAAGGAAAAATTGATTAGCTAAAGATGGTTTCATAGTTATGTTTATTGAAATGAAATGTTGTTTTGAATCTGTTTTTTCTGAAGGATAAAATCCAGGATTGTCCCGTCCAACTTGATTGCTTTTTTGTTGGGCGATATTTTATATTCAGAATTAGTTTGAGTTTTTATTGTGTTTTCGAATTGTAAAATCGATGTGTAAGTCGCATTATTAAAGACTTCTTTGTCTGCTGAACTCATTTTGTCATATTCATTTTTGAAACTTGCAATTTTATTTCGAACGAACATTTTCTCTGACAAATTGTTTTTATAAAGTTGAGTCGGAACCATTTTTCCGATGATATTTTTAGCTTTCAATTGTTCCAAACCAGCATTGATATTTTCAATTTTCTTGAAATTACAACTCAGTTTAATGATATAATTTTCCGCATCAAAAGACGTTTTCACATTGCTGATTCCTGCTACGGTTTTGAATATTTCCGAAGCGTCACTCAGTTTTTTATCAATTTCTGATTTCTTGGGAACTTTTTTGCCGTTGACGGTTTCCATTTTCGAAATAGACTGCAAGCGGGTTTTGCTTTTGCTGGCATTCAGAATCACGGCATATTCTCCACTTCCATCGGCTTTCAGACTGATTTTATCGATGATATCGAAACAACTTGTAAGACTGACAAAAACGCAGAGGATGAGAATGTATTTTAATATGATTTTCACAAAACTTGGTTTTTAAACAAAGGTAATTTTTATAATTATTTTTCTGAAATTGTTTTTTTTATTAAGAAATCTCAAATTCTGCCTTTCAAATAATCTTGGCGCAAATTTACATCCAACTTCTCAATCGCATAACGAAGGCAAGTTCTTGGCATTTTTTTGTAATGAAGATTGAGGAAATTTAACAATTCTTGTTCATTCATTTTCCCCATTTCGCGGAGAAGCCAGCCATTGGCTTTGTGAATCAGATCGTGTGGATGATGGAGATTTTTCAGAACGAAAATTTTCGTTAAATCAAATTGTCTTTTTTTGATGTGATACATTGTTCCGACAATCGCCATTCGTTTCTCCCACATATTGTCTGAATCTGATAATTTTTCCAGCAACTTAGAATTCTGATTTTCAAAACAATACCGACCCAAAATTTTGTAACAAGATGTATCCACCAAATCCCAATTGTTGATATATTTTGTGTTCTTCAAATAAAAATCCACAATTTCTTTTTGCTGAATTTTATCTTTAGTTTTCTCAAATTTATAAACCAACATCAGCAAAGCCGTCAAACGATGTTCGTGAATTTCTGAAGACAATAAGTCGCTAAGTTCTTCGAGAGAAATCTTATTGTAAAATTCTTTTGCAACGCTTCTTTGGTCTGGAACAGTAACGCCAATAAAAATATCACCTTCGCCATATTCGCCTTTTCCTGTTTTAAAAAACCTTGGGAAGAATTCGGCTTTCTCTGGAATTGATAAATCGGATAAAGCTTTAGAAATTGTTATTGCGAGAGACATTATTTCAAATTAAGTTGATTCTGAAACGCTTCCAAATACTGCGCAAGATGAAAACCATCCATCAAACCGTGATGCGCTTCCACAGAAATCGGCAACATTTTTCGACCATTTTTTTCACTGAATTTGCCAAAAACAATCTTCGGAATCGATTCTTTTGGGTCGAAATCTGTTGGATGCAATAAACCTGAAAAATTGGTCCAAGGCATTGTGGAATGTCGAATATGATTGGGTGGTAACGCTTCGTTTTTAATTCTTAAACCTGTAGAAGTTTGAACCTCATCAATTTCTTTCTTCAAATTTTGGTTAAAGATTTGAAAATCATTGGAATACTCGAAATAAGAGAAGCCAAACGTTCCGTCATTTCTCGCAATTGTAGAACCAACGTGAACGATATCAAACGCTATAACTTCATCATTGACAATCCTATAACCAAATTCTTCAACAGAATTAATTGCTTTCATCGATTTATGAAGATAATGCGCAAAGAAAGATTCTTGGTTGTCTTTTGCCAATTGATAAGTTTCGGTACAATCAACTTCTGTAACAATTCCAAAATAAGGACTTTTCATTCCTGAAAAGAATTGATAATGCTCTTTTCTCTTCCAATTTTCTACATCAATAATTTTCATTTTCAATTGAGATTAATGCGTTTCCTCCTCTAAAATCACTTCTTCCAATATTTTTTCTTCAGTCGCAATTTTCTTAGGATTCGCTACTTTCGCTATCGTAAGTCCTTGAACTACAATTGAAAAAACGACAACACAATAAGTAATACTGATGATGATTTTATTGTATTCATTTTGTGGTATCGATAAGGCTAAGGCGATGGAAACTCCACCTCGGATTCCTCCCCAAACCAGAACTTTCACGGTTTGCGGACTGAATCGGTATTTGAAAGCCATAAACTTCGTCGGAACGAAAATCGCAATCCAACGTGCCAATAAAACTATTAAAATACAAATTCCACCTGCAATCAAATATTCATTTAAGTCTTTGATTAACAGCAATTCAAAACCAATAAAGAGAAACAGAACGGCATTCATAATTTCGTCAATCAGTTCCCAGAATTTAATCAAATAATCCTGCGTTTCGGATTTCATTTTGAAACTTTCACTGAAATTCCCCATAAATAACCCCGCTGCAACCATTGCCAAAGGTGCAGAAATATGCATTTCGTGAGCAATCAAATAACCGCCCATAACTACTGATAGTGTGATAAGTACAGAAATAATATAATCATCAACCATTCGCATTGCTCGTGAAGCAGATAGTCCCAAAAGAACGCCTAAAAGCAATCCGCCGCCTGCTTCTCGCAGAAGAAGAAGTCCGATATTTTCAACATTCAAATCGACTTCTGTTCCGATTGCCAATTGTAGAACGACTGTGAAAACGACAACGGCCATACCGTCATTAAACAAAGATTCCCCAGCGACTTTGGTTTCCAATGACTTAGAAACATTAGCTTGTTTCAATATACTAAGAACCGCAACCGGGTCGGTCGGCGAAATCAATGCACCGAAAACGATACAGTAAATCAGAGGCATTTGAATTCCGACTAAAGGCAAAAGATAATAAACCCCAAAACCAACGGCAAAAGTTGAAATGATAACACCAACCGTCGAAAACATCACCACCGGACCAAATTGCTCCTTCAAATCTTTGATATTAATATGAATTCCTCCCGCAAAAAGAAGGAAATTCAACATCGCTCCCATCAGAACTTCGGTGAAATCAAAATTGTTGATTAATTCGGTGAGATGCGTGGTGGTTTTCGGTAAAAAACTATCTCCAGAGGCTACCAATGTTACTGAAACCACGATGGCAATTACCATAATTCCAATTGCGCTTGGCAATTTTAGGATTCGGTGGTTGATGTAAGCAAATAGAGATGCTAATACGATTAAGACTGAAAATGAGTAATATAACTCCATTAATATTATTTGTAGGTTGAAAGTTGATGGATTTCTTATTTAACCGAATTTGACTTTTTTGATTAATTGATTAATTTTCCTCTTCGTCCTCAAAATATTCGAACAACAAATCATTATAAGGGAAACGCGAAATATGAATCCTGTGAACCTCATCATAAATCATTTTCTTCATTTCCGGGAAATTCTGTTTGTTCAGCGCAGAGATGAAAACCGTTGGATGCTTCGACTTGGCCATCCACGTTTTTTTCCATTCTTCGAGGGAAATATTCTTTTTGGAAGACGGCGTCAAATCGTCTTCATCCTTTTTCTCATAACTGAAATCATCGATTTTGTTGAAAACCATAATCATCGGTTTCTGATGCGCATCGATTTCCTGAAGCGTTTCGTTCACAGAATTGATATGGTCTTCGAAACTTTCGTGTGAAATATCGACCACGTGAATCAGTAAATCCGCCTCACGAACTTCATCCAAAGTAGATTTGAAAGATTCTACCAACTGCGTCGGCAATTTTCTTATGAAACCAACCGTATCCGTCAAAAGGAAAGGAAGATTTCCAATCACGACTTTACGAACTGTTGTATCAAGCGTTGCAAACAACTTATTTTCAGCAAAAACATCGGATTTTGACAAAGCGTTCATCAAGGTGGATTTCCCAACGTTGGTGTAACCGACCAAAGCCGTACGCACCATTTTGCCACGGTTTTGTCTTTGGGTTCCCATTTGCTTGTCGATGATTTTCAATTTATCCTTCAGCAACGTGATTCTGTCGCGGATAATCCTTCTATCGGTTTCAATTTCCGTTTCCCCAGGTCCACGCATCCCGATTCCCCCTTTTTGTCTCTCAAGGTGAGTCCACATTCTGGTTAATCGTGGTAAAAGATATTGATACTGAGCCAATTCCACCTGCGTTCTCGCATAAGAAGTTTGTGCTCTTTGTGCGAAAATATCGAGAATAAGATTGGTTCTGTCCAGGATTTTGACTTCCATCTCGCGCTCCAGGTTTTTCAATTGGGAAGGCGATAACTCATCATCAAAAATGACAGTTCCTATTTTTTCTTCTTTACAATAATCACGGATTTCCTCCATTTTCCCTTTCCCAACGAAGGTTTTGGAATCTGGCTGAGTCAATCTCTGGGTAAAGCGCTTGGAAACTGTTGCGCCGGCTGTGAAAGCCAAAAACTCCAGTTCGTCCATATATTCTATCAGTTTATCTTCGCTTTGGTTTTGGCTGATTAATCCAACTAAAACTGCTTTTTCGTACTGATGTTCTTTTTTTTCTAACATTTAAAATTTATAATTTCTGATTCTCACAAGATACTATTTTTATACAAAAAAACCAAAGGATATCTTTGGTTTTATGTATTTCGGATTTAATTTAAAGGTAAATTTCAAATTAAACCAAAGTTGCTGTCAACGTTTTTTCGAAGCTGAAAGCCTGACTTACAGGGCAATTTTCTTTGGCATCTTTTGCAATTTTCTGGAAATCATCTTCTGAAATTCCAGGGATTTTTGCAGTCAATGTCAATTCTGACAACGTGATTTTTCCATCTACCAAACTGATTTTACAATCTGTTTCCAAAGTCTCAGGATTGTAACCCGCTTCTGATAACAACGCCGAGGTTTTCATTGTAAAACATCCTGCGTGAGCTGCAGCTAGCAACTCTTCCGGATTGGTTCCCACGCCATCTTCAAATCTGCTTTTGAAGGAATATTGCGTGTCATTCAGCGTTGTACTTTGAGTCGTTAAAACTCCGCTTCCATCTTTTACTGTTCCTTTCCAAACAGCTTTTGCGCTTCTTTTCATAATTAATTTTATTTTGGATTTGTATTATTTTTATTTTTTGAATCTTTCGTCTTTTTTCTTGAGTCTTTTCATTAATCCCAATCCGCAGCAATGAATTTCATTTTGCTTCCGTTGCTATTGGATAAAGTTAAGAAATGTCCTTCGATTTTGTATTGATTCATTGTTGGTAATTCTTTTCCAAACAATTCTTCCAATTTCATTCTGCCGTCACAATACATCATTGTTGAACCCACACCAGAAAATTCAGCTTTTCCTTTATTGAATTCTGCTGTGAAAAACATTCCGTTGCAACCCATTTTTGCACCATATTGATTCGGAGCTTCAGCTCTTTTCGTCAAATCCATATTAGCTTCGAGTTTGGTCAGTTCGGCTTTGGTAAAATCTTTATACTCAACCAACATCCATTTTCGGTTGATATTCTCCATTGATTCTGACACTTTTTTTGATGAATTACAAGAAATTAGCAAAAGCATTAATAATGACAAAACACCGATTGATTTTAGAAATTTCATTCTTTTAAATTTACTGCATCTCTCTACCAAATTCATACCATTAGATCTAAAATTATTATTAAATTAGCCCCATAAATAAGTCTTAATGTAATTGCTTGACCAGATTTGATTCAGTTCAAAATGGGATTCAGCGATAATCATTCAGAATTAATAATTTTTTATCTATGAAAAAAATATTACTTGTAATGACCCTGATTTTGGGTTATGCTCAAATGAAAGCCGACGAGGGAATGTGGCTTCTGATGCTTGTAAAACGCCTGAACGGCGTGGATATGCAGAAAGAAGGTCTGCATTTGACACCTGAGGAAATTTACTCTGTGAACAATTCCAGTTTGAAAGATGCTATCGTGAGTTTCGGTGGTTTCTGTACCGGAGAAATGGTTTCTGACCAAGGTTTGATTTTTACCAATCACCATTGTGGTTATGACGCTGTAGCAGCGGCCTCTACACCGGAAAAAGATTATTTGAAAAACGGATTCTGGGCAATGAAACCTAGTGAAGAATTCAATGCGAAAGGTCTTTATGTGAGATTTTTGGTAAGAATGGATGATGTTTCTGAGAGAATCAACGCCAAATTGAACAACAATATGTCTGCAGCTGACAGAAAAGCAATCATCGATGCAGAATATAAAGCCATTCAAACAGAAAACTCTGAAAACGGAAAATACACTGTTGTGGTGAGAGATTTCTTCAACGGAAATGAGTTCTATTACTTTGTATATCAGGACTATAAAGACATCCGTCTGGTTGGAGCGCCGCCTTCTTCTTTAGGAAAATTTGGTGGTGATACAGACAACTGGGAATGGCCAAGACATACTGCAGATTTCACAGTCTTTCGTGCTTACGGTGACGCAAACGGAAATCCAGCAGAATATTCTGAAACCAACGTTCCTTTAAAACCAAAACACCATTTACCGGTTTCTCTTAAAGGTTACAAACCTGGAGATTTCACAATGATTCTTGGATATCCTGGAAGAACCAACCGTTATTTGACATCTTATGGAATCGAGCAAATGGTTGACAAAGATTATCCGGCTTGGGTAGAAGCATCTAAAGTAACTATGGATGTTTTGAAAAAGTATATGGATAAAGACAAAGCGACTCAACTGGATTACGCTTCTCAATACGCAAGTGTTGCCAACTACTGGAAAAACAGACAAGGAACAATTGACGCCGTAAAGAAAAACGGAACTGTTGCCGAAAAACAAAAATTGGAGCAGACGTATAACCAATGGGCAGCGCAATCTCCAAACGAACAAACTTATTACGGCGTTTTACCAGAATTGAAATCTTACTACAATCAGGTTTCTGGTAGAAATGTAGAAAAAAATTACGCTTCTATCCTTCAAAGAAACGCACATTACATCGCAACAGCTTACCAACTGGGAAGTCTTTTCAAAACGTATGCTGACCAGGACGATGCCGGGAAAACAGCAATGAAAACTAAAGTTTTGGACGCAGTTGACAAAGCATACGACGGTTTCCACGATAATGTAGAAGGCGAAATGCTGAACTCATTGGCTAATCTTTACAAAACAAAAGTTGCTAAAGAATTTGCTTCTCCAACTATTATGGCTGCTGACGTGAACTCACTTTCGACGATGGCTTTTTCTTCAATTTTTGCTAATAAAAAATCAGCTTTGGCTTTCATCGAGAATCCAGATAGATTAAAAATCGATGCAGATAAATTGAGACAATTTGTAAACGGTGTGGTTGAAGACCAAAAATTAAGCACTGAAAAATATGCGAAGATCGATGAGAATTTTGCTAAAAACAGCAGACTTTTCTTAGATGGACTTAGAAAAGCGCAGCCTGATAAAAAATTCTATCCGGATGCTAACTCTACAATGAGACTGACTTACGGAACCATCGAAACGCTTCCTGTAAGAGAGGATAGAAACTACAAAGGTATCTCTGAAAACTATTACACAGACATCAACGGAATGGTTGCCAAATACAAAAAGGGCGATGAGGAATTTGACTTGCCGAAAAAAGTTTTGGACTTGGCTAAGAAGAAAGATTACGGACAATATGCTGATAAAAAAGGATTTATGCCAATCAACTTCTTGTCAAATAATGACATCACAGGAGGTAACTCCGGTTCGCCAATCATTGACGGAAACGGAAACTTAATCGGTCTGGCTTTCGACGGAAACAGCGAAGCTTTGAGTGGCGATATCGTTTTCGAACCAAACTTGCAGAGAACAATCAATGTAGACGTTCGTTACGTTCTTTGGGTTATCGACAAGTACGCTGGCGCAACAAGACTAATCAGCGAATTGACTTTGGTAAAATAATTTTATCATCAAAATATCAGTCAAGCCACCAATTTTGGTGGCTTTTTTGTTGCACTTATTTTTTGTAAATTAGAGAAATCAATTTTTATGAGTTTAAAATCTTTACTTCACTGGTCGTTTATTTTTCCACTTTTATCACTTGCCTATTACTTTCTTGGCGTTGTAGATGACAATGGTTGGTTCGCCGGTTTAGGAAGTTTATTGTTGATTTCATCAGTTTTAGCCGCCGTTCATCACGCCGAAGTTGTCGCACATAAAGTGGGTGAACCTTTCGGAACCATCATCTTAGCAATCGCCATTACAGTTTTAGAAGTTGGATTGATTGTTTCATTAATGGTAGCCGGCGGAAAAGAAACCCACACACTTGCAAGAGACACCGTTTTTGCCGCCGTAATGTTGATTCTAAACGGAATTCTCGGTGCGTGCCTTTTAGTTGGCGGCATCAAATTCAAAGAACAATTCTTCGCCAGAACTTCTGGGAATATGGCTTTAATAAGTCTCGTTGCAATCGTCGTAATGACTTTGATTTTGCCTAATTATACTACCAGCGAACTTTCCGCCACATTCAGCAAAGCGCAGTTGATATTCTTCTCCATAGCTTCTCTCGTGATTTACAGTACATTTTTGATGGTTCAAACCGTGCGACACAGAAATTACTTTCTCCCGGAAAATGATGATGAGCCACACGCCGAACCGCCAACCAACTTCGAAAGTACAATGAGTTTGATTTTCCTGATTATTTGTCTTGGCGTCGTTGTATTTTTAGCGAAAGCTTTATCGCCAAAGATTGAAGAAGTCGTTCACAACTTCGGTGCGCCACAAGCTTTAGTCGGAGTGATTATTGCCGCAGTCGTTCTTTTACCGGAAGGAATGGCAGCGATAAAAGCAGCCAGAAGAAATCAATTCCAAACAAGTTTAAATTTGGCGTTAGGTTCAGCCATTGCCAGTATTGGATTGACAATTCCGTGCGTTGCGGTAGTTTCCATAATGTACGAAATGCCATTATTACTCGGCCTCGACATCAAATCAATGGTTTTACTCGCACTGTCGCTTTACACGGTAATGTTATCCTTAAACCGAGGAAAAACCAACATTCTTTACGGCGTCGTTCTTTTAGTCAACCTTTTCGCTTACATCTTTACAGTTATCGTTCCTTAAATTTTATTTTACTGAATGAATCTTCTAAAAAGGCACAATCAACTTTTTGAAATTTCACCTTATCTTTTCAATTTCCTTTTTCAGTCTGAGGCTCACGAAGACCAATAAAAAACTCAAAAATATTCAGATTTTTCCATATAAATCAACACCGCTTTCTGAATAGTTTAAAGTGAAATCAAAAAATAATATCCTCATATTTTTGACAGTAAAGGACCGAAAACCTTACATTTAAAAACTTAATTAAGACAAAACCAAAATGAAAACCTTCGAAACCGAAAGATTAAAAATGAAACTCGCCGACCTAGATGATGCGAATTTCTTTCTGGAATTATATAATTTACCATCATTCATCAAACATATCGGCGACAGAAATCTTAAAACTAAGGAAGATGCAGAGCAATACATCAAAGACAGATTCTTACCTCACATTGAAAAATTAGGTTATGGAAATTACGTAGTCATTCATAAAGAATTGAACAAAAAAATCGGTGCAGTTGGCGTGTTTGTTCGCGACGGTATTGAAATTCCGGATATTGGTTTTTCTTTCTTTCCAGATTTTGAAGGGAAAGGTTTTGCTTATGAATCCGCATCAAAACTGAAAGAATTGGTTGCCGAAAATTTTGGTTTGGCAAAAATCTCCGCAATGACTTCTGACGAAAATGTGTCTTCTCAAAAATTGATTGAAAGATTAGGATTGAAATTCCAGAAATATGTGATTTTCCCTGATGACAATGAGGAATTGAGATATTATGAAAATTAAATAATTCTAAAACTAATGTCAAAAACTTACGAAACAGAACGCCTCATTATCAAAATTGTTGATATGAATGACGCTGATTTTCTCTTAAAATTGGTCAACACCGAAAAATGGATTAAGAATATTGGCGACAGAAATATTCACAATCTTGAAGACGCACAAAAGTACGTTTCTGAAAAGAATCTTCCTCAAATAGAGAGACTTGGTTTTGGAAATTGTGTGGTGATTCTGAAATCGGATCATACAAAAATCGGAACTGTTGGTTTGTATGACAGAGAAGGAATTGAAGGTGTTGACATTGGTTTTGCCTTTTTGGAAGAATACGAAGGAAAAGGTTACGCTTACGAATCTGCCAAGAAATTGATGGATGTCGGAATCAATGAATTTGGCATCAATAAAGTCAGCGCGATTACTTTGCCGGAGAATTTTTCATCCATCAAATTAATTGAAAAGTTGGGATTAAAATTCAAAGAAGTGGTCAAAATCCCGAACGATGATGAGGATTTGAATCTTTATGAACTCAATTTATAAGTAATGAATTTACCACACCGCATCGAAATTATCGACTCTAAAAAACTAATTGGATTCAGCGTCAACACTTCTTTTCAGGATGATAAAACACCGATTGTCTGGAGAAAATTAATGATGAGAAGAAAAGAAATTCTCACTCGCATTTCGAATCGATTATTTTCGCTTCAAATCTATCCTGAGAATTTTACACCCAATCAAAATTTCACAAAATATGCTTTGGCAGAAGTTTCTGATTTTGTTAATATTCCTGAAGAATTTGAAACCTTCGAATTAGAAAGTGGAAAATATTTGGTTTTCACTTATGTAGGAAAGGCGGAAAACGGTCCGGAACTTTTCCGATATCTGTTTCAAAATTTCATTCCGGAAAATAATTTCGAGATTGATAACAGACCTCATTTTGAAATTTTCGGAGACGCTTATAATCCCAATAATGATTCTGCCGAGGAAGAGATTTGGATTCCGATAAAATAATTATTCCGTAATCTCGATGATATTATTTTCCGGGTCTAGAATAACGCTTTCGTAATAACCGTCGCCAGTCGTTCTCGGTTCACCGATAATTTCGAAGCCGTCGTTTCTAAGCCTTTCAGTCAAAATATCAACTTTTTCTTTACTTCCTGTCGAAAAAGCGAGATGAATCAATCCTAATTTTTGGACTTCATTATGATTATTAGCTTCGGTAATGTCCGGACGAAACATTATTTCCAAACGAGAACCATTTTCAAAACTTAAGAAATAAGATTCGAATTTTTTAATCGGATTGATATATTTTTCGTTGGAAACTGCATCAAAATAAGTTTCATAGAAAGACCTCATCTTTTCCAAATCCTTTACCCAAAAGGCAATATGCTCTATTTTCATTTTTATATTATTGAAAATTAATTACTCTAAAATCTGAGAAGCGTGGTCTTTGGTTTTCACTTTATCAATAACCTGAGTACAAATCCCATTCTCATCAAAAACAAAAGTCGTTCTCACGATGCCCATAAATTCTCTTCCCATAAATTTCTTCAACTGCCAAACCCCGAATTTGTCAATAACATCGTGATTTTCATCTGCAATCATATCAAAAGGCAATTCATTTTTTACTGCGAAATTCTTTTGTTTCTTCTCAGAATCTGCACTCACACCGATCAACTTAAAACCTTTTTGTTTCAAGACCGAATAATTGTCTCGCAAGTTACATGCTTCAGCCGTACAACCCGGCGTGCTCGCTTTTGGGTAAAAGAATACGACCAGTTTTTTGCCTTTCAATTGTTCTGAATTAATTTCTTTCCCGTCTTGATTTTTTCCAACAAATTCCGGTAAAGAATCGCCAAACTTCAACATAATTTCTATTTTTGTTGAGACAAATTTACCATCAAAATGACGAAAAAGCAAAGAGCAAAAATAGTTCAGGAAGAATTAGAAAAATTATATCCCGAAGTTCCGATTCCCCTGGAACACAAAGATGCTTATACTCTGATGGTTGCAGTCGCACTTTCTGCACAGACGACAGACAAAAAAGTGAATCAAATCACGCCAAAGCTTTTCGCCGTTGCTGATACGCCAAAGAAAATGGCGAACTTGGGTGTTGAAGAAATCAAGGAACTCATCAAAGAAATCGGACTTTCCAATTCTAAAGCTAAAAATTTGAAAAAAATGGCGGAAGTTCTGGTTGAAAAACACAATTCTGTAGTTCCTCAGACCTTCGAAGAATTGGAAGAACTGGCTGGTGTGGGACATAAAACCGCTTCTGTGGTAATGAGTCAGGGATTTGGTTTTCCCGCATTTCCCGTTGATACGCATATTCACAGATTGATGACGCAATGGAAATTGACCTCTGGAAAAAACGTTGTTGAGACTGAAAGAGATGCAAAAAATCTTTGGGATGAAAGTGTCTGGAACAAATTGCATCTTCAGATTATTTTTTACGGACGAGAATATTCTCCTGCGAGAGGCAATAAGGAAAAGGATTTTATTCCGAAACTTTTGTTTGAAAAATAAAAATCAGTTTATATTTAAGATATTTGTAAAAACAAATAACTAGATGGGAAGCATTGCAACAACAGTTGATGAACAATTAAAAATATTAACGGACAGAGGGATGACTTTTGATTATGAAGAAGTTAAATTAAAAGAAATTCTACTTGATATTGGTTATTATAAATTAGGATTTTATTGGCATCATTTTCAAAAAGACAGAAATCACAATTTCTTTGAAGGAACTAAAATTTCTGATGTAATAAAACTTTATTATTTAGATGTAAATTTAAAAACAGTTCTTGCAAAAGCAATTAATAGGATTGAAGTTAATTTTAAAACTAAATTAATCTATTTTGGCTCCAACAAATATAAAGACAATCCTTTTTGGTTCTGTGACACATCTTTGATTGGAGATTATTTCACTGATGAATTTCCTAGAGTTTATACAAATAAATTCATCAACGACAACAAGCCAATTAAAAGTCATCATAAAAAGTACCCAAAGCAAACCTATGCTCCGGCTTGGAAAACATTAGAGTTTTTAAGTCTCGGAACTATTATCGTTCTTTATAGCTGCCTAAAAGACATAAATCTAAAAAAGGAAATAGCACTCTGTTTTGGTGTAAAAAAACCTCAAATATTTGAAAATTATTTAAAAACAATTGTTTTTATAAGAAATATTTGTGCTCACAATGATTTACTTTATGACTCTAATACGGCTAAAGAAATCGAAACAACACCGCTGATAATTTTCAATAACAACAATAGGCATTCGCTGGATTCGTCAATTAAAGTTATTCTATATTTTCTTGGACAGGTTTCAGAAAACAGAAGAAAGGAAGTCCAAAAAGAAATTGATATTATTTTTAGAGAACATCAAAGCAATCCTATCATTTCAACAATTCTTACAGAAAAAAGCAATTATAGATTTTAACTTACATTTTTGTATATACCAAAAATGTTATATATTTGCAGAACAAAAGTGCCCAACTTATCATTTGCATAAGTGCTGCACTCTAAAAAATTAAAATTCGTCCCAGACTTGCTCTGGGATTTTTTATTTTCAATATTCAAAAGCTAATATTTCCTCTTCAACATCCGTCTCATATGGAAATATTTATTCTGCTTGATTCGATGCGGATATTTTCTCCCTTTCGGAATATTATTGAAAATCAAAGCCATTACCAACAAAATCAAAACGCCACTCAAAACCGGCGACAAAACGTACCAATATCCTAATGCCTGAATTTTTCCCGCGGGAAGAACTGCAATCAAAGCTGTTGCGCCACCTGGTGGATGCATCGTTTTTGTAATTTGCATCACGACAATCGATGAAGCAACTGCAATAGAAGCACTTAACCAAAGAATATCCGGTAATAATTTATACACTGTCACACCGATTAAAGCGGATAAAACGTGTCCGCCAATAAGATTTCTGGGTTGTGCCAAAGGACTATTCACTGCGCCATAAACCAAAACGCTTGAAGCTCCGAATGAGCCAATCAGAAATACATTTTCAATCTCAGTCAAATGTTGAGACTGCAAAAAAGCAATCAATCCAATCCCGAAAAAAGCACCTAGAAATGACCAAAAATGGTCTTTGAAATCGACTAAGGTTTCCTGGTAAAAAATATATTTGGTTTGTCTGAATCCTTTTTTAAGTTGCTTTTTCATTACTTTTTGTCATTAGCCCAAAGATTCATTTTGCGCTCCAAAACTTCTAACGGAAGGCAACCCTGACTCAACACTTCATCGTGGAAAGATGCCAAATTGAATTTTTTTCCTTGTTCTTTTTGATATTTATTTCTCAGTTCACGGATTTTCATTGCGCCGGTTTTGTAGCTCAAAGCTTGTCCAGGCAACGCCATATAACGCTCCACTTCTGCGGTTGCGCCAGCTTCGTCATAAGCGACATTGCTGAGAAAATATTTAATGGCTTCTTCCCGGGACATTTGTCCAGTGTGGATTCCTGTATCAATCACGAGACGAACCGCGCGTAACATTTCATCACTCAAAGAACCCATTTTCTGATACGGGTCGGTATAAAGTCCGAATTCCGGACCGAGTGATTCGCAATACAACGCCCAACCTTCGCCATAAGCGCCAATCCAACCGAATCTCATAAACTTAGGCAATTTGGTATTTTCCTGTTGCAGAGAAATCTGATAATGATGACCAGGAATGGCTTCGTGTAGGAAAAGAGATTCCATTCCAGAAGTCACATTAAATTTCGACGGGTCAGGAATTGGCGTGTAAAAAATCCCGGGACGCTTGCCGTCTGCGCTTCCCTGGATATATTCTGCGCTAGCGCTGGCTTCACGGTATTTTTCAGTTTGTCGGATTTCGAAAGGTGTTTTCGGTGTGATGTTGAACATCGTTTTAAGTTTCGGCGTAATTTTATCCAAAATGGATTGGAAACCTTCGAGCACTTGTTTCGATGTTTTGTAAGGCATTGCTTTCGGGTCGGTTTTCACATAATTCAGGAATTCTTCCAAAGAACCTTTGAAACCAATTTGATTTTTCACTTTTTCCATCTCACTGCGGATCCTTTCAACTTCAGAAAGACCTGTTTTATGGATTTCCTCTGGCGTTTTATTCGTCGTTGTCCAGCTTTTGACGTAATAAGCATAGATGTTATTTCCGTTGGGCAAAGCTCCATAGCCGTCAGTCGTTCTCGCTCTTGGCAAATATTCTTTTTGTAAGAAATCTGCCATTTTCAGATAAGCTGGAATCAATTTATTTTTGATGGCATCTTGGTAAAGCTTGGTATATTTATTTGCAATAACGGGTTTGAAATTTTTCGGAAGATTCTTTATCGGACCATAGAAAATATTTTTCTCGATGTCGAAAGTGGTGATTTCTTCGGCTTTCATCTGTGGAATCATTTTCAGGACTAATGATTTTGGAAGCACGACATTATTTTTAATTCCTAATCTGAAATTTTCAATGGCGGAATCCATCCAAACCGGGAATTCATCTACTCTTTTAAGCCAGTTATCATAGTCTTTTTCGGTTTTGAAAGGCTGAATGCCGGTTCCACTTCCCAACATCGGAAATGTCAAAGGCAAACCGTCGAATTGTGTGAAAGGAATATATTCCGGATGATATGCGTAACGTTCCTGTTTGTCAATCAACGTGTATTCCAGAACATCAAAAATCACTTTTTGGTCATTGCTCAAAGAATTATAATCGATTGATTTTAATTGATTCTGAACCGAACTGTAGAATGCAATTTCTTCTTTGATAAAATCAGAACTCAGATTATTCGGAAGTTGGTCATTGAATCTTTCATCGCCTTGTGAAGTGGCTTCCAAAGGATAAAATTTCAGATAACCTTCATAATAATCCGCTGTGATAGAATCCAAATCAGAAGAATTGAAACCGACATTTTTCACCATTGGCGAATCCTCTTTTTTGCAGGAAATGACATTGATGAAAAATCCGATGAGCAATAATATTTTGTAAAAAGGGTTCATATTGTAAATTTTGCAGTGTAAATATAATATTTTCTGATGAGGAATCTACCTTGATAATTTTGGGGTAAACCGTCTAAACATTAATAAAACATCAACAAATGCATCAATTCTTATCATCATCGACAAAAATAATTGATAAAAATTTTTCAAATTCATTCTATTTTTTATCTTTGTTCAGCACAATTAAAAATTTATAATAATCTATTATCCTTAAAATGAAAGGAATCTTAAAGATTTATCACCCAGAGGAAACTCTGAAATATTTCATCGATAGCACGTACTGTAAATCCGTTTACATCAACTCACAGAATTTTCTTGAAGTTGAAATCATAACCAACGACTCATTGGACCACGTGGACGATGATTCTTTACAATATAATTTCCCACAATTGTCTTTGGATGTTATAGAATTTCCGGTGGATACGGCTGAATTGGAAGGGCAAACTTTCATCATTGAGGATACGGATGACGAAGTTTTTACCGAAGTGGATTTGTTTGATGATGAAGAAGCGTTCCTATTTGAGAACGAACTGAAATTTGACACCAATGAGACGGGCGACCTTCAGCTTTCCTGGAAAGGTCAAATCACAGATTTCTACACCGGCTCCGAAAACCCAATTCCTTTTAAATTAAAATGTCACTTCCGTCCAGACGAGATAGTAGTTGACGATTAATCTCTTCCGAAAATAATATTTATATTTACGAATCGTTATAAAAACAATATTATAACGCTAACAAGCCATTGCCAATGTATCAGGACCTGGATGATATTATTTTCGAAGATAAACATAAAGCTTATGGCGCCTATGCCATCCGCAAACATTATGATTTTACGCTTACCAAAGCTTTGGTAGTCGGTATTTTCATTTTCTCTGTTTTATTTTTTCTTCCAGCTTCTTTTATCAAAACGAAAAAGGCCACTGCTGCTAATAGTGAAAAAATAATTCCTGTTGAACTCACGGAAATGCGCATCAATTACGGCGATAACCGAAACGGAAAAGGAGTTGAAGAACCGAAAGAAGAAGCAGGAAGTCCTGCGCCAATCGTAGAAAAGAAAGAGGAAAAAGAAGTTGTAGCAGAAGTTGCGAAACCATCTAAAGAGAAAATTGACAAAGAGATTCTTGAAAACACAGTTCCTATCCCAACAAGAACTAAAAATCCGCCCGTAGCAACGAAAAAATCCACCGAGAAAACCAATTCTCCCGCAGTTGCCAATTCTACAAAAACGACAACTGGAAAAACCAATGCAAAAGGCGACATCAAAAAAGAAAATGCAACCGGAGACGGAAAAGGTAATGCGGCTATCGGAAACTTACTGAAAGGACGCGGAACAAAATCTGGCTCACAAGGCAATGGAACCGGACCAGGAAATTATGGCGACCCGCTTGGCGGAGACGGCGACGGAAACAGTTTAATCGGAATCGATAGAAAATTAACAGCTTTCATCCCTGGAACAATGGGAAGAGGCGGCGCACAACCTAATCACGATTGTTCTGCAAGTGGAAGTATTACAATATCTTATACTGTTGATAAATCCGGAAAAGTAATTTCTGCCAGACGACTGAGCGGCGTTTCTGACCCTTGCGTGGCAAATACTGCTGTAAGTTGGGTCAAGCAATATGTGAAAGCGGAAGCTGCCAATGTATCGTCCAAGGGAACTTACAAGATTACTTTTTAGAATTCCTACTAATAATCATTTTTCTTAAATTTCTCCGTAATCTGTTCGGATAAATCATCAAGTAATTCATAAATTTGAAACTGTAAACAACAAATTAAACTATGTCAAATCAAAATATCTCTGTTTGGGAATTCCTTTTTGGTGGAGGCTTACTGAGCGTTTCTCTTATCATCATCCTCATATTTTCAGGAATTGCAGCCTTGGTTTTTTTCGGTCAAAAATTATATGCGCTCAATAAAGAAAATCAGGTTGACCCATATTTGCTTAAAAATGTCAACGACCTTTTGAATGATGGGAGAATCCAGTCTGCTGTAGATTTTTGCAGAAGAGACAATTCGCCAGAATCCAGAAGTGTAGAAAAAGGACTTTCCAGATTAGGAAGACCCGTGAGCGAAATTGCTAACGCAATGGAAACACACGCTCAGATAGAACTCAACAAAGCAGAAAAAAACATCAATTATCTGGCGACACTTTCCGGTGCTGCACCAATGCTGGGACTTCTCGGCGGTGTTTTGATTTTGGCTTCCACTTTCGGAACTTTATCAAAAACTGATACTATTGTTGCACAGCATATTTTAGCCGCTGATTTTTATAAAGCTTTGGCTCCGTCGGCTGTTGGTCTTATCGTTGGATTTTTGTCTTATATTTTTCATAATGTTTTGGTTGGAAAAGTGGATTATCTGTTGATGAAAATTCAGTATCACACCAATGAGTTTCTAGACATCATCAACAAACCTTCTTAAGATGGAATTTCGCAGAAGAACAAAAAAAATATCCGGATTACCAATTGCGTTTTACGTGGTTGCGCTTCTGTTTTTTGTGCTTTTATTTTCCCTCAATTCTCTTTATTACAAAGCTTCCGAGCAGCCAAAACCTGTCGTTGCAGAAACTCCAAAACCAACAGAAGAACCGAAAGCAGATTCTGTTTCAAAACCAGAAATCTATGTTCCAGATGTGGAAGTTTTGCCCGTTGACACCGTTTCTGTTGCTAAGGAAACTTCAGTTCTGAAAGAAGAAAAAACGGAAAAAGACGAAAAGAAATTCGCCAAGAAAGACGAGAAAAAAGAAACTGCAACTCCAGATTCTAAAGACGATAAAATCACTAAAATTGGAAAAGACAGAGTTCTCACAGGTTTCATTCCGGGAACGATGGGAAAAGCGGGAAAATTGCCGTCTCACAACTGTAAAACCAAAGGTCAGCTTGTAATGTTCATCACGGTTGATAAAGCTGGAAATGTAACCAACGCAGGACGCAGCAGCGGAATCAAAGACGTTTGTAATGTTACCGCCGCAGTGATTTGGATAAAGCAATACGTGAAAGCCAAAAAATCTCAGAATATTTCTCAGGGAACTTACACGATTGTTTTTTAGTTTTTTATCTTTTTACTAATCCTAATTTTTAAATTTGTATTTCATTTTGAAATATGACTTCACAAGAATATCAGGAAGCTGTAGAATGGCTTTTTGTCCAGGCTCCGAATTATCAGACTGATGGCGAAAAAGCCTACAAACCAGGACTCGATAACATCAAAAAATTATGTGATTTCTTCGGGAATCCACAAGATAAAACCAAAACCATTCATATTGGCGGAACCAACGGAAAAGGTTCTACCAGCAATATGCTGGCTTCAGTTCTTCAGGAATCTGGTTACAGAACCGGACTTTATAATTCGCCTCATTTGATTGATTTTACGGAAAGAATCAAAATCGATGGACAAAATTGCGATAAAGAATTTGTTTATCAATTCATTCAAAAACTGAAAAAATTACCTTCTGAAATCCAACCTTCCTTTTTTGAATTCACAACCATAATGGCTTTTGAATATTTTTATCAGAAAAAAGTAGATATTGCAATTATCGAAGTTGGTTTAGGCGGGAGATTGGACTCCACCAACATTATCAAACCTTTGGTTTCAGCGATTACGAATGTCCAACTCGACCATCAGAATCTGTTGGGTGACACGATTGAAGAAATAACGTTTGAAAAAGCTGGAATTATTAAGGAAAACGTCACAATAATTTCTGGAGATGAAAATCCTATTGTAAGGCAAATTATTCAACAAAAAGCCAATGAAGTAAAAACTAATTTCGTAGATGCATCGAAGTTTAAAACCGATTTAGTTTCAGATTTAAAAGGCAATTACCAAAAGAAAAACATCCGAGTAGTTTTAGCTTTGATTAATGAATTACAGGATCAAGGCTTTGAAATCAATGATGAAAAACTGAACTCAGGACTTTTAAATGTCCATCAAAACACCAATTTTATCGGACGTTGGTTTGAGTTCTCCAAAAAACCGTTGACCATTTGTGACACAGGACATAATCAGGCTGGATTGGAAGAAGTTTTCAATCAACTGAAAGAATATCCACAACAAAAACATATTATTTTAGGTTTTGTGAATGATAAGAAAATAGATGATTTGATTCCAATGTTGCCCGTGGAAGAACAATTTTATTTTGTAAAACCCAACATCCATCGAGGCAGACATCCGCAGGAATATGAAGATTTATTAAAAAAATCGAATCTTATGTATAAAATTTTTGATTCTGTCCAAGCTGGCTATCTTACTGCAAAACAGAATTGTAAAGAGGACGAAATGATTTTTGTGGGCGGAAGCAACTTTGTAGTGGGAGATTTTTTAGAAAAAAATTTGTGAATATAGTTATAAGTTGTATATTTGCACCACTCAAAACGGTAACACGTTGCGGGCTCTTAGCTCAGTTGGTTCAGAGCATCTGGTTTACACCCAGAGGGTCGGGGGTTCGAATCCCTCAGGGCCCACAAAGGTTAACTGAAACCTTTTAAAAAAATTCAGGGCTCTTAGCTCAGTTGGTTCAGAGCATCTGGTTTACACCCAGAGGGTCGGGGGTTCGAATCCCTCAGGGCCCACCTTTCAAAAAAATCTCAGAGAAATCTGAGATTTTTTTATTTCTAATTGCTTATTTATTCCATTATCATTACAATTCAAGCTTCATCTCTTAAAATTATGACCATGTGGTTTAACATTATGTTAAATTTCCCATAAAAAGTTAATCATCTGTTTAATATTCATTTTTTGGAAAGATATTTGATGCTAACAGCAAATAAAATTGTTGCAACCTAATTTTCTGGTATAAAACTCTTTTAATTACTAATCCCCTCAAAAGGAAACCTATGAAAAGATATTATGCGGTGTTAATTCCCTTTTACACTATTTTCCTGTTATATATGATGTTTTACGGCTGTGGACGTCACCCCGAGTTCGGTTTTTTACAGCTCAATCCACTTCAAAGCATCACTTACTTTCTGCGATACAATGAGTTCTTTTCAGAAAAATTTATGGTCAATATTGTCGGCAATATTTTGGTATTCATTCCATTTGGCGGACTTGGGTTACTGATTAGAAAACTAAATAATTTACCATTATTATTCTGTTTATTCGTTTGCGGAATTTCCGTAATAGAACTTTTACAATATTACACAGCCAGAGGAACAGCCGATGTGGATGACGTTTTCCTGAATACTTTCGGAATGCTGATTGGATATTTTGCACTACAAGTTGCAAAATGGCTGAATATCGCGGATGTCAGATTAGAATTGAATTACGAAAAGCCTTTTACGACTTATTCATATAATAAATAAGCTGGCCCAATTTATAAAAATCAAGCGCTTTTAGTGAGGCATTTCCTCCTAAAAGCTTTTTTTGTATATGTGGTTTAGATAATTTATAAACCAGTCTGTAAGGAAAAATTAAGCCAGTTTTTTTTAATCTGTAATAAGCCTGTGCTAATTTAATTTTAGAAATCCTCTCTACCTCTTTATCAGTTTTAATCAGCTGAGAAAGGCTTTTTGCAGATTGATCAGCTTTGGCAAGAAAAACTTCATTAGTCTCGACATCATTATTGAAAATCGGATTATCAATATGGTCAATAAAAACTTTGTTTTTAAAAAGGTCTTTTGCAAAAATCAAATCCTCATAACCGTATTGCGTAATCGTTTCATTAAAAAGATTTTTTTCTAAAACCGATTTTTTAACAATAAAATTATTCGTCTGAAAATCTAAATAAGGAGATTTCAAACGCTGCTTCACAGGCAAATTCTCTCTTTCGACAGCGAATTTCCATCTTAGTCCATATTCTGCAGAAGGTTTTACATCATTCACTTTTCTTCCGCCAAAAACTACATCCGGATTTTTAGCATTTATGAAATCGATATAATTTTTAAGGAAATTTTCGCTGATGATTTTCCCATCACAATCTAAAAATAACAGATAATCTGATTGAGAATATTTAAGGAATAAATTTCGAATTTTGGAACGTCCAATATTTTTATCAAGGAAAATAAATTGACTGACCGTTTTTACTAAATTTTTATTTTTATTAATGAATTCCATGTTTGATCCATCATCAATTAAGATGGTTTCAGCATCCAAATTATTTGAAACAATCTGATTCTGAATATCATTAACCAATTCATTAACATCAAAATTATAGACAGGAATACAAATACTCAGCTTCATATTTTGTCGATAATTTTCTGAATATTCAATTCTTCCAAGCAAGCATAATCGCCTCGGAAACATTCTTTATCACCAAAAACAGAACAAGGTCTGCAGGACAAATCTTTGACGTGAACGATGTCATCTTCACTTTGCCCATAACCTAAAAATCCGGCAAAATGATGAGTCGAACCCCAAACCGAAATACATCTCGTTCCCATTAAACTCGCCAAATGCATATTCGCCGAGTCCATAGAAATCATTATTTCCAGCTCAGATATTTTTTCTAGTTCTTTTTTTAAAGCTAATTTTCCCGAAAGACTTAGCGTATTTGGAATCTGACTTTCCCATTTTCTGAGAATTTCATCTTCCTCTTTTCCACCTCCGAAAAAATAGATTTTATGCGATTTTGCTAGAATTCGAGCCAGTTCAAAAGATTTTGCCAACGGCATCATTTTACCTTTGTGCTGGGCAAAAGGCGCAAAACCAATTCCACTTTTTTCGTCCGATTGCGATCTGTATTTGTGAGATAATTCTAACGAAAAACCCATTTTGCGAAAAACATCTGCATACCGCTCAACAGTTCTCTTCAAGGGTTTTTTATCGAGATTCCAAATGTTGGTCAGCTTCTCTTTTTCCTCTTTACCTTTGTTGATTTTATAAACCTGATAACGGTGTCTCTTGAAAATAGTATTCACCATTTTTGTTCGGATAACATCGTGAAGATCAGCAACATAATCCGGTTTGAATTCCCGAATCAATTGTCTGGTCAATTTTCGAATTCCGAAAACACCTTTGTAATCATCAAAGCTGATACCTTTGAAAATCAATCTTGGATGTCTGTCGAAAAGATCTTTGAAATTATCTCTGCTGATGAAAATAATCTGCACATCAGGATTCTGCTCCAGAAATTCGACGCAGACAGGAACGGTCATCGCTACATCCCCGAACGCGGAAAAACGATATGCTAAAATTGTCTTCACCTACTTCTTTAGTTGAAACGCTACTGCGTAAAATTTGATTTGTTTGGTCATTGCCATCAATCCGTTTGCTCTGGACGGAGAAAGAAATTCCTGCAAACCGATTTTAGAAATAAATTCAAAATCAGAATCGAGGATTTCCTGCGTAGAGTGTCCACTGTAAATTCTCACCAAAAGTGAAACGATCCCCTTTGGCAAAATCCCATCAGAATCTGCATTGAAAAACAACTTTCCATCAGTAAACTCTGCATCTATCCAAACTTTCGATTGGCAGCCACGGATAAGATTATCGTCCGTTTTTTTGTCCTCAGGAAGGCCTTTTAGCTCTTTTCCGAGGTCTATAATATATTCATATTTCTGTTCCCAATCTTCCAGAAAGGCGAATTCTTCTATTAATTCCTGTTGATTTTCTTTGATTGTCATTCAGAATTGATTTGAATTAAAATTAAATTATTTTATCGATTGCGCAATATTAGCAATCACTTTTACGGCTGCCAGCATACTTTCCAAAGGTACAAATTCGTAAGGTCCGTGGAAGTTATGTCCACCCGCAAATATATTTGGACAAGGCAGTCCCATATAAGATAATTGCGCGCCGTCTGTTCCGCCTCTGATGGCTTTGATTTTTGGCTCGATTCCGGAATCTTTCATTGCTTGTTCAGCGATGTCCACGATGTGCATCTTGCCTTCGAACTGCTTTTTCATATTCAGATACTGCGGTTTGATTTCTATCTCAGCAGTTTTCGCGCCATATTTCTGATTGATTTCCTCCACTTTTTCAGCAATCAGTTTTTTTCTGTCTTCAAACTTTAGGTCATCGTGGTCACGGATGATGTACTGAAGTTTAGCTTCTGAAACGTCGCCTTCAAAATCTGTCAAGTGGAAAAATCCTTCGAAACCTTTTGTGGTTGCAGGCGTTTCCTTGGCCGGAAGCGAACTGATAAATTCTGAAGCCACCAAACCTGCATTCAGCATTTTTCCGAATGAATAACCTGGATGAACAGACAAACCGTGGATTTTTACCACTGCACCAGCCGCGTTGAAGTTTTCATATTCCAATTCTCCAATTTCTCCGCCGTCCATTGTGTAAGCCCATTCTGCGCCAAATTTTTCGACGTTGAAATGATGTGCGCCTCTTCCAATTTCCTCATCCGGATTGAAACCGATTGAGATTCGTCCGTGTTTGATTTGAGGATTAGCCAAAAGAAACTCAGCTGCGGTAACGATTTCTGCAACGCCCGCTTTATCATCTGCACTCAACAACGTGGTTCCGTCTGTTGTAATAATGGTTTGTCCGATGTATTTTTTTAGAGATTCAAATTTGGTTGATGACAAAGTGAATCCGGTTTCTTTGTTCAGTAACAAATCTTCGCCGTCATAGTTTTCCCAAATCTGTGGATTCACGTTTTCGCCATTGAAATCTGGTGAAGAATCGTAATGTGCAATGAACCCCACTTGTGGTACTTTTTCTTCTTTATTGGACGGAATGAATCCAAAAACGTAGCCTTTTTCATCGATGCTTACATCTTCCAAACCGAGTTCCTGCAATTCTTTGTGAAGGTAATTCGCTATGTCCCATTGCCTTTCCGTAGATGGCGTGGTCTCACTTTCTGCGTCGCTGGTTGAAAAAATCTTGATGTATGTGATGAATCTGCTGAGGAGTTTTTCTTTCCAAACTCCGTCTAATTGGATGTTTTCCATATAATTTGGTATATCTCCGCAAAGTTATATATTTATGGAGTGAACAACAAACAAATCTAGGCTAGAGTTGAAAGTCTGATGATGATAGATATCTACAATTGATTGACAAATGTTGTTTGAAAACGAAACCTGCAGCCCGACTTGAACGGAGCTCTTTTTCTTTTTTGACAAAAAAAGAAAAGAGCGGGAGTGGAAGGCGGAAAAGCTGCCATAATTAAATTTAAAATTGAGTAAATGTTCTTAACCGAATGTCCAAGAGACGCGATGCAAGGCTGGGGTGAGCTGATTCCCACACAAACGAAAATAGATTACATCAACCGACTGATGGAAGTGGGTTTTGATGTGCTGGATTGCGGCAGTTTTGTGAACCCGAAGACGATTCCTCAAATGGCAGATTCGGGGATTGTGGTGGATGAAATTGACAAATCGCTTTCTAACACGAAACTTTCTGTGATTGTTGCGAATCTGAAAGGTGCGGAGAAAGCTTTGAGCTACGAGCAGGTTGACATTGTTGGTTTTCCGTTTTCTATTTCTGAAACGTTTCAGCATCGGAATACGAATAAAAGTCGTGAAGAGGCTTTTTCGGAAGTTGTGAAAATTCTTGAACTGGCAAAATCTGAAAGCCGGCAACTGAATCTTTATTTCTCTATGGCATTTGGAAATCCTTATGGTGAAAGCTGGAAATGGGAAGATGTGGATTTTTGGGCGAAACGTTTTGAAGAAATCGGAATCAAAAATATTCTTTTGTCTGATACAACGGGCGTTGGCGATGTTGAGAAAATTTCGCTTTTGTTTAATAAAATTCCGGCGAAATATCCTGACATTACTTTCGGAGCGCATTTTCACAACCGTTATGAGGATTCTTATGTGAAACTGAAAGCGGCGTACGACGAGGGTTGCAGAAGTTTTGACAGTGCCATCAAAGGAATTGGCGGTTGTCCGATGGCAAAGGATGATTTGGTAGGAAATATGCCTACAGAGAAGGTTTTTACGTTTATGCAGTCGGAGAAATTGGATATTCATCAAAATCTGCTGCATTTTGAAAGTGCTTATAATATGGCGAAGGATATTTTTCATTTTTAGAATAGAGAGATAAGTTTTGTCATATTTTATTAATAATTGCTTTGAAATTTTTCAGATTTCAAAAAAATGATGTAAATTTATTACAGAAAAAACAATTAAAAAACTAACGGTTATGACTTCAAAAACGACTTATGTAGGCGAGAATAGAATCGATTCTATACACGAAAGCTCTGGAGATGTTTTCACTTCATATATTCCTACCAATGATTTTAGTGTCCGTGAACACTTCTCTCCGACAGATATTTTTGCCACTGCACTGGCACAAAGTGTTTTTGCACACCTTGTTGTATTGGCAAAAGACAGACATATTGATATCACTGGTGCCACTTGTGACCTGAAAAAAACAATGTATTTTGAGCCTAGGAGAATTGGTGAAATTTTCTGTGTTTTCAAATTTCCACATTCTTACAGTTTGGAAGAAAAAGAATTTTTAGAAAATGCGGTGCGAAACAGTCCGGTTTATCTGAGTCTGAATGATGACATCAAGAAAATATTCCTTTTCGAATATCAACAATAACATAAAAAATCCTGCTGATTGCAGGATTTCTTTTATAACATACCAAGCTCAAACTTGGCTTCTTCGCTCATCATTTCTTTTGTCCAGGTGGGCTCAAAAGTGAGGTCTATTTTGGCAGAAGTCACACCTTCCACACTTTTTACCTTCTCCTCTACTTCCATCGGCAGAGATTCTGCAACTGGGCAATTTGGAGATGTTAAAGTCATAATTACCAATACTTCACCTTCTTCCGAGATTTGAACATCGTAAATCAATCCTAATTCGTAGATATCTACCGGAATTTCTGGGTCGAAAATTGTTTTTAATTCTTTGATTATCTCTTCGCCAATATCTGCAATTTGGTCGTCTGTATATTTCATTTTAATCTAATCTTTTTAATAAATCTTCCTGACGCATTCGCCGGAAAACGTTTGCCAAAGTTAAGACATCTTTTTCACAATAATGAATGATTCTGTCTATATCGCCGTCTTTGTAATAAATCTCGGCGACCATACTTCCATCGATATCATCTTTCGGTGTTGGGATTCCGAAAATATGAGCCAATAATTCCAGAGAAACATAACTTTTCCAATCTCCGAATTTCCATAGTTCCATTGTATCAATATGCGGAATTTCCCACGGTTTCTTGCCAAACATTTGAAACGGTGTTGGCGGTTGAATACCGTGAATTAGAAGTCTTCGTGCGATATAAGGAAAATCGAATTCTTTACCGTTGTGTGCGCAAAGAATGACATTAGACAAACGAGGCGTGTTGAATAACTCACAAAATGATATCAATAAATCTTTCTCTTCGCCTGAATAAGTTTTAATCTTAAGCTTACCGGAATTGCTATCAATCATTCCAATGGAAATGCAGATGATCATTCCGAATTCTGCCATAATTCCAGCTCTTTCTTCGTAGAATGTCGAAGCTTCTATTTCATCTTTTCGCTGGGATTTCGTTTTCTTATCCCAAAGATATTGAGTTGTAGAATCGAGGTTGTTCCAGGAATCGATTTGAGGAGCCGTTTCGATGTCTAAGAACATAATGTTTTCGATTGGAATCTTTTGAATCATTTGTATTTTGTTTCTTTAAAATTAATAAAAAAACCCAACATTGCTGCTGGGTTTTATATGTTCTATTCTAAAATTAATTAGAAAGGATATTCGTAAATCTCTGACTCGTGGAAGAACGGGTTTCCAGTTGGCATTAATTTCAGTTTTGATAAAGCGGTCATTACAACAAATGTAAACAATCCGATTACGAAAACAAATGAACCTAAGACTAAGAATGCGTTTGAAGCATTGTTCCAATAAGGACCAACTGTTCCAGGCATTACCATATTAAAATAATCTACAGCGTGACCAAAAATGACAACACAAGCCATAAATGTAACCACTTTGTAATTTCTCTTGATGCTACTACTTACTAAAACTAATAATGGCGCAAGGAAATTGATTACCAACATTGGCAAGAAAGTCGGCTTGTAATATTCGAATCTACCAAAGAAGTAATTTACCTCTTCCGGAACGTTCGCATACCAATACAACATAAACTGACAGAACCAAAGGTAAGACCACAACATACTTGTTGCAAATAAGAACTTACCAAGATCGTGCAGGTGGTTATTGTTGAACTGAGGATAAACTCCTTTTTTCTTCAGATAAACACAGATGATAATCATTACAGCGATAGAAGTTGATAAACAACTAACCATAGAATACCAAATGTAAAGTGTAGAATACCAGTGCGGGTCAATTGACATCAACCAATCCCAAGCCCAAGCTGCAGAAGCAAATCCAAAAAATGCAATGTAACCAACGCTCCAGCTGTATAAGCTAGCATAGATTTTTCTGTTTCCTTTGTTTTCATCCACTTTCTTAGAAACACTTTTCAATTTCCAAACAAAGAAAGAGGCTCCAATTACATAGATCAATGTTCTAATAACATAGAATGGAATATTAAGGAATCTTTTCTTTTCAAATAATATCACGTCAAATTCCGGAGAATTTGGGTCTGTTAAATTTGGATCCATCCAATGGAAAAGGTGACCGTATCCTGTGATATTCAGCAAGGTTAAAATTACTAACAATGCTCCTCCATAAGGAATAAACGAAGCAATAGCTTCCATTACTCTTGTTACAATAATAGACCAACCTGCATGTGCTGCGTGCTGGATGCTGTAAAAGAATAATGCACAACAGCTGATTCCGAATGCAAAAACCGCAAATGTGTGAATCGCTGCCAATGGCTGATTATGAATCTGATGTGTCGCATGCTGCAAATGAGCATTATGATCCTGAGGACCAACTAATTCACTAGAATGTGAAGGCGCCTCGTGACCTTTTGAATGAACAGACTCCATCCAATGAGAGATTGCAGTATCATCCAATCCGTGGTTAAGTGCATAACCAATACCGAATAAAACAACTCCTACAACAATGAGTATAATTGAATATAATCTTAATTTAGGTGAAAAACTATACATTTTTTTCTTTTTTTATTTAGCATTGGTTTTAGCTTCAGCCGCCGCAGGAGCAGCAGAAGTTTTATCTGTCGTAGCTGGAGTAGCAGCGGCTGCCGGAGCGGCTGTTGCAGTTGGCGCTTTAAAAGTATTATAAACGTATAAAGCTACTCTCCATCTATCTCCCACATTCAGTTGTCCTGCGTAAGATCCCATTGCATTTCTACCATTGGTCAAAACATAATGTATAGATCCTATTGTGATATCTCTATCTGCATAGTTTGGAACACCTGAGTAAGCACCGCTTTTTACAATTGGTCCTTGTCCGTCTCCACCTGTACCGTGACAAGCAGAACAAGTATGATCAAACAATACTTTTCCTCTTGCCAAATCTTTCTCAAGATTTTTAGGATTCAAAGGTGATTCTTTTACCAGTTTTGCAGCATCATATCCTGCATTGTATTCGTCTACATTTTTAGGAAGAGTCTCTTCACTTACGATTCCATCTTTATTTTGCGAAACAGAACCTTCTACCGGGGAAAGACCTGTTGCTCCGTTACGGGACACAAAAGCAGGAATTTCATTTTCGTGGTCAGAATAGGCATCCTTAGCTTTCATCAATGGATCATAAGCTACCGGGAAATACATATCCGGAAAATATACCAATGGTGGATTATCTTTCGGTCCACCACAAGAGTTCAGTAAAACAGTAGTTAAACCAAAGATCGCAGTCAATTTTAATATACTATTCTTCATCTTAGGCATCTTTAACAGTTATTTCTTCAACACCTGTATCAATCAACAGCTGTTTAATCGTTTCAACATCATCTGACACAAACTCCATCATAAATTTGTCATCCGTAGTTCTTGGATCCGGGTTCTGAGGCTTTGCACCAGGATACATTTTGTTTCTTACTAAGAAAGTCAATGACATCAAGTGAGCAGAACAGAATACCATCAATTCAAACATTGGATCGATGAAAGCCGGGAAGTTATGAATCCAGTCAAATGAAGGTTTCCCACCAATGTTCTGAGGCCAGTCGTGATTCATAATCCAAGCTGTTAAAGTGATACCGATGGTAACTCCATAACAAGCATAGATAAATGCTGCGTCAGAAATTCTGGTTTTTTTTAATCCAAGAGCTTTGTCAAGTCCGTGAACTGGGAATGGCGTATAAACTTCGTTTATAGATATTCCTTTATCTGTGAAGGCTTTAACGCCGTGCATCAAATCATCGTCGTCGCCGTAAAGTCCATATATAATCTTAGTGGTGCTCATCTCCTTCTTTTGCTTTATAAGTTTCACCGGAAATTTTCAAAATACTCTTCAATTCGGCCTGTGCAATTACAGGGAATGTTCTTGCATACAAGAGGAATAATACAGAGAAGAATCCGATTGTTCCAAGATATACACCAACGTCAATAATGGTTGGCTTAAACATCGTCCAAGATGATGGTAAATAATCTCTAGACAAGTTGATAACGATAATATCAAAACGCTCGAACCACATACCGATGTTGATAATCAATGCGATGATGAATGTCCAGAAGATATTAGTTCTCACTTTTTTGAACCAGAACGCTGCCGGTACAACCAAGTTACAGATAATCAATGCCCAAAATGCCCACCAGTAAGGTCCTACTGCTGCTCCTGGAGAAAGATAGGTAAAATCTTCAAATCTTGATCCAGAATACCATCCTATAAAATACTCAGTTGCGTAAGCTACAGTTACCATACCACCAGTTACAACGATTACGATGTTCATAATCTCGATGTGGTACATTGTGATATAATCCTCTAAATGACAAACTTTTCTAGCAACCAACAATAGCGTTTGTACCATTGCAAATCCTGAGAAAATAGCTCCCGCCACGAAATATGGAGGATAGATTGTTGAGTGCCATCCTTTGATTACCGAAGTAGCAAAGTCAAATGATACCGTAGTGTGTACAGAGAATACAAGTGGCGTTGCTAAACCTGCTAGAACCAAAGATAACTCTTCAAATCTCTGCCAGTGTTTTGCTTTTCCTCCCCATCCAAATGCTAAAAGCGTATAAATCTTTTTATTAAAAGGTGTTTTTGCTCTATCTCTGATCATTGCAAAGTCAGGAATCAATCCCATAAACCAGAATACTACTGATACTGAGAAATAAGTCGAGATTGCAAAAACGTCCCAAAGCAATGGTGAGTTGAAGTTAACCCAAAGAGAACCGAATTGGTTTGGCAAAGGGAAAACCCAATATCCAACCCAAACTCTACCCATGTGAATTACCGGGAAGATAGCCGCCTGACAAACTGCGAAGATAGTCATCGCCTCTGCAGAACGATTTACCGACATTCTCCATCTTTGTCTAAATAATAATAGTACTGCAGAAATCAATGTTCCGGCGTGACCGATACCTACCCACCATACGAAATTGGTAATATCCCAACCCCAGTTGATAGTTCTGTTAAGTCCCCACGCACCGATACCTGTTCCTATAGTGTAAGCGATACAACCGAATCCATAGACGAAAAGTATCAAAGCTGCATACAATGATGCCCACCATAATTTTCCCGCACGTTCTTCGATAGGTCTTGCGATATCCTCTGTGATATCGTGATAAGTCTTGTGACCAATAATTAAAGGTTCCCTTATCGGAGCTTCGTAATGTCCTGACATTTTTTACCTATTTATTATTTAAACTTTCTTTTCTGTTTCTGATTTTTGTATGATAGAAGACATTTGGCTTAGTACCAATTTCTTCTAACAATGTATATTTTCGGTTGCTGTTGAACAAGCTACGAACTTCTGAATTAACATCATTCATATCACCAAATTTAAGTGAACCTGTAGAACAAGCACTAGCACAAGCAACGTAGAATTCTCCATCATTAACTCTTCTGCCATCTTTCTTAGCTTCAAGAATCACGTTCTGTGTCAATTGGATACACATAGAACATTTTTCCATTACACCTCTTGTTCTTGTTACCACATCCGGGTTAAGAACCATTCTTCCAAGATCGTTATTCATATTGAAATCGAACTTGTCATTCAATGCATAATTGAACCAGTTGAATCGTCTTACTTTATAAGGACAGTTGTTGGCACAATATCTAGTACCGATACATCTGTTATAAGCCATTTGGTTTTGACCTTGCTTACCGTGAGAAGTAGCAGCAACAGGACAAACAGTTTCACAAGGTGCATGGTTACAGTGCTGACACATTACCGGCTGGAAAATAACATCCGGATTCTCAGCTGCATTTTCCAATGCTCCTTCAATTCCCAGAAGGTTACTTCCGTAAAGTTCAGGAACTGCCATCCCTTCTTTAAGACCTTCGTAAACTTCAACTTTTTGTTCAGTAGAATAGTAACGGTCAATTCTCAACCAATACATATCTCTGGACATTCTGATCTCTTCTTTACCAACAACAGCAACGTTGTTTTCTGCCTGACAAGCTACAACACAAGCACCACAACCGGTACAAGAGTTAAGGTCAACAGACAGATTGAAATGAGGGCCATCCGTATCGTCAAAAGCATCCCAAAGATCTACTTTTCCAATTGGAAGTTCACCTCCAATCGTATGCATTTCCAAAGGTTTGTTCCACTCATCGACAGGTTTGCTGATGTAATCTTCTAAAGTAACTTCTTTAGCAATTTCATAACGGCCCATCAATGTATTTTGAAGCTGCATTCCTGCAAACTCATAATCCTCTCCTGTTTTCTCGATTTTTACATTTGTAAGAACGGTATTGTAACCATCGAAAAGTGGATAAGCATTCACACCTGTGTCAGCTACTTTTCCAGAATCTTTTTTACCATAACCTAAAGCGAGTCCTAAAGAACCTTCAGCCTGACCTGGTTGAATAAATACCGGAACATTTTCTAGAGCAACACCATTCACAGTTAATTTAACGGTGTCTCCATCCAACTGCATTCTTGCATTAAGCTTGTTTTCAAGGCCTAAAGCTTTAGCATCTTTTGGAGAAATGGTCAGGTAGTTATCCCAAGATAGTCTGGAAATTGGATCAGGAAGCTCCATTAACCAAGGGTTGTTGGCTTGAGTTCCATCACCGATAGACGGTTTTGTGTAAAGTTGTAATTCTAATTGACCTGCTTTGAAAGCTGATAATTCAGCAACAGCCTGAGCTGCATTCCCTCCAGCGTAAGTCAATCCTGTAGAAAGCCCTCCTTCTGTAAAACCATTATAAAGGGTTTTGTTGAAAGTTTTACCACCATTCAACGTCAAAGCATTAGCCTTAAGATAATCGTAGTAATTGTTTGCTGGACTATTTTTTCCATTGATCCAAATTAAGATAGACTCTTCAAGTTGTCTGGATTTGTAGATCTTCTGGATAGTTGGCTGCATCAAAGAGTAAGCTCCAGTTTCCGGAGTGATATCTCCCCAAGATTCTAGCCAGTGTGCGAAAGGAATAACCGCTTTAGAAGCTTTGTAAATCTCATTTTTCTTATCTGTAATGGCTACAGAATAAGGAACTTTTTCGATTGCTGTTTTTAGAGACTGTCCTTTTGCGTGAGAATAAATTGGGTTGATATTATTAGTAATAAGAACACCAACTTGTCCTCCATTCAACCAAGAAACAAATTCATTGAATCTTGCGTTGTCATATTCTTTAAGGAAATTAGCTTTACCTGTGAAAGCTTTAGATCCTAATTTTTGATTAATTAAATGAGCTAAAACATAAGCTGCTTTTGAACCATCGGCCAAAACCAATGCTTTATCTCCTTTTGCCTGAAGTTCTTTGACGATTTCAGAAGCTAATTTATCAGAAGTTCCGCCATCCAATCCGTTATAAACCTCTACCAAAGTTTTGAAAACTGAACTTGGCTTCAATCTGTATCTTGAATCGGCATTCGCTCCAGTCAAACTCATATTAGATTCAACCTGAACGTGTCTTAGCATATCAGCTCCAGGTTTTCTAGCAGCTGCGTAAGAAACTTCTAAGCTAGAAGCATTGTAATCTCCTAAGAAGTCTGCGTTGAAAGAAACTACTAATTGAGAAGTGCTCAAATCGTAAACCGGCAATGCTCTTTGTCCGAAAACTTCCTGAGCGGCGTCTAGTGCTGCAGCGTAAGGAATCGCATCGTAAGTCACTAATTCAGCAGAAGGATATTTTGTTTTGAAATCTCCGAATAGCTTTTTGAAAGTCGGGCTTGGGAAAGAGTGAGATAATACTACAATCTTTTTTCCGCCAGCCTGAGATTCAGTTAAACCTTTCAGGATAAAATCATCTACTTTATTGAAATCTTCTTGCTCGTCTCCGTTCAAAGCTGGCTTTTTCACTTTATCATTATCGTAAAGAGAAAGAACACTTGCCTGAGCTCTTGCGTTTGTTTTCCCAAGGGAACCTGCAGCAGGATTAGCATCGATTCTGATTGGTCTACCTTCTCTCGTTTTTACTAAAACGCTAGCGAAGTCGAAACCGTCAAAATAAGAAGACGCGTAGAAATTTGGAATTCCCGGAATGATATCGTGGGGCTTAACCACGTACGGAATTGTTTTGATAACCGGAGCTTCACAAGCTGCCAAAGTTACAGCTGCGGTAGAGAATCCTAATAACTTAAGGAAGTCTCTACGAGAAGTTCCTGAATTATTCTCGGCGTTATCCAAGAAATCTTCAACCGGAATTTCATTCTGGAACTCTTTCAGAGCCAACTTCCCGTTAAGGCTTGGATCTTTTAGTTCGTGAATACTTCTGAATTGTATTTTATTTGAAGCCATTTATACTTCTAATTTTTGTTATTAATAATGACATTTACCACACTCAAGACCTCCAATTGCATCTACAGTGATCTTGCTTCCTTCACCATATTGTTTTTTCAACTTATCATGCAGATTTTTGAAGTACTCTTTATTATAACCGTTGTTCATATCTACTTCTGTAGTTCTGTGACAGTCTATACACCAACCCATTGTGAAGTTGTTAGCCATCTGAACTACGTTCATTGTATCAATTTTACCGTGACAAGCTTTACAAACGACATCAATCTTGTTTGCAGCATCTTTTTGTTTAGCATTAAAACCATTGATGATTGCCTGCTCACCAGCCACAACGTGTTGTGAGTGATTGAAATATACAAAATCTGGCATATTGTGAATTCTAGTCCACTCTACCGGTTCTGTTTTCCCAGTATAAGCTTGCTTGTCCTCATCCCAACCTACGTGTGCATAAAGCGTTTTGATTTGACTGGTATAGAACTCTCTATCTTTTCCTGGCTCGATGTATTTACCTTTATACTCAGAAATAGATCTATGACAGTTCATACAAACGTTTAGAGAAGGAATCTCTGATACTTTACCATACTTCGCACTTGAGTGACAAAGCTGACAGTCGATTTTATTTTCTCCAGCGTGGATTTTGTGAGAGAAGTAAATTGGTTGTTCAGGAGCATATCCCTTATAAACACCAATCCACATCAACCAGTTCCAAACGCCGTAAAGAGCAAATAGTGCTAACAAGCCAACCAAAGCTTTTCCTACAAAACTGTATTTCTCATATAAAGCAGAGAAAGAAGTTACTTTAGTAGCATTAAGTTCTGATAATTCCGGAGATTGTTGAAGTTTTACTAATTGACGAATCTTAAGCAACAACCAGAACAACAAAGCTGCGATAGCAATCAAAGCTGCTATCATAATTTTAGAGTTAAGCTCTTGCGCTTTTGCAGCCTCAATAGATGCTGTGTTATCAACCGCTGTTGCGCCTGCTGCTTCTGCTGCCGGCTCTTCTTTTGGAGGATTGGTGGTGTATTCTAAGATATCATCGATATCCTTATCAGAAAGTTTCCCTTCGAATACCTGCATCGCAACCTTTCCATTTTCTTCATAGATTTTGTTTGCGTATGCATCACCAGATGCTCTCAGCTTCTCGTTGTTGGTGATCCACTTATGAAGCCAGTCAACATCCTGACCGTCTTTTTTAACTTTTTCAACAACACCGCCAAGTGCAGGTCCTACAACTTTTTTGTCCAATGCGTGACAAGCAGTACAGTTTGCTTTGAAAAGCTCCTGCCCCTTTTTCGGATCACCTTGTGCATAAACGGAAGCGCCGGTTGACAACAATAGACCAATTGCTATCAGACCCTTTTTGTAATGCTTTCTCCAACTAATCATTTATATAATCTTGGGTTAGTAATATTTATTGAGTTTACATTCAATTCCGCAAAAATAGCACTTTAACAAAAATTAAGAAGCCCTATTCGTATGGTTTTTCTCAATTCTAATTAATTTGTAAACGTTCTAAATAACAAGGTTTGCGTTTCATTCAATTTATTTTAAATTTGTAAAAAATAATTTTTAAATGAATCATCTGCTTAAGCTTTTCATCATCTCCGCACTATTTTGTTTTTACCAAATTGATGCTCAATACGTTGTAAAGAAAGACACTTTATCCGGCACCGAACTTTCTTTCTCATTGGACACACGGATCAATGACGCTTTGGAAAAGATAGAAGACAAATGTGACCGCAATGCAGGCACACCGGTAAAAGCTCCGCCGAAAGTTTTGGTGGCCAACAGAGAACTTACCAATGCAGAAGTTTGCAGAAAAAACCCGAAAATTATGGGTTTTAAGATTCAGGTGGTAATTGTAAAAAGTAATGAGGAAGCCAGAAAAATCGCTACAGAGTTCAGAAATAACTTCAGAAGCCTGAAAGTGGAAACCGATGCTTCGCTGAGACCAAATTATAAAATACTGGCAGGAAGTTACTTCTCTAAACAAAGTGCATCAGATGATTTGAGAAACATTTCGAAGGTTTATCCTTCTGCGCGCGTCATTCCTTATGCCGTTTTTTGTGTAGAGGCCAAATAGAAATGACCGCTATATATCGATAAAAAAATTCCGCAACAATGCGGAATTTTTTATTGGTAATAAGTTTCCAGAAACTGGTAAAACTCTGTCATTAGGTAAAAGTTATTGACGCCGAGATAAACAGTCATTATCAAAAGTAAGCCGTAAAGTAAACTCGTGGTCATTACTTTTTCTTTAAAACTAAAGAACAGCCAACCGAGCAAAAGCGGATAGACAAAAACGAAATGTCCGCCATAAATGTACGACGTGTGAAGTCCGAATTTCAGAATGCAGTGAATGAAAACATCAAACAAAAACGTGATTACGAGAATCCAAACCAGTGTGTTTTTATAATTTTTGAAAACACTCCAAATACTCATTAACAAAATCAATGCGATGAAAATATACGGAACGACAGAACTGTAAACATCCATAAACAACGCTTTGTAGTAAAACGTTTTGTCTTTGTTATGATAATCCCGGATTTCGTAATTCGAAAACAAAATATTGCCTCCAAAAAACCAGGAATAAATCATATCCCAAAGTGGCGTTATTTTCGGTTTGGAGAATTTGTCGTACTGTTCTTCAGTTTTGTTGAGGAAATTCTGGAAATTAAAATCCAACCTTAATAAAAACAAAAACACGAAAACACCAACTGAAGTCGCAATCTTCGCAACCGCTATTCCGATTTTTTTCCAATTCCAGAAGATTTTGTTTTCGAACAAAAACGGAATATAAACTTTTACAATATTCGTAATAGTTAATCCACCGATGAAAACCGAACCAAGAATGGTTGCGCCAAAAGAAATCGGTTTCTCGTCCTGAATTTTTTTGGCTGAATAATAATTGAAAATCGAAAGAAATAACAACGTATAAGTATAAGTTTCCGGAGTGAAGGACAACAGAATATTGGTCACAAACAAGCCGTAGAAAGCCAAAAGCAGCAGACTGATTTTCAGTGGAAGTTGGATGACATTATTAAAATATTTGAAAACGGAAACATTTGCCAAAGCAATCACAACCGTCGAGAACAAAGCCAAAACTAATCTGAAAACCGAATTATAATGATTGCCAGAAATCCACAACGCAAAATCCCGAATGCAGCCAAAGAAATAATTGGACAACGGATGTCTCTCAAAACCGCCACCAGTCTGGACAATCGCCCGATTATCAAAGCTGAAATATCCATCCCACGGAATCCGGTCATCATATATAATACTGAAATTTTCTGCGATGAACCACGCATTGATGCCGTAAACTAACACAAAGAATAAAAAAATCCATAATTCCGTTTTGGTAGATGGAAAAATGATTTTCAGGATGGATAGAATTTTATTCAGGATTTTCAAGAGTTGAATATTTCTGCAAAAATAAAGAAATCCCTTTCAGAATGCAGAACTCTTATAAGATTTTTATGAAATGACCAAGAAATCTATCACTCTATAAGGATAATCAATTGAATGAATAAATTATTTTTTTATTTTTATGTTACTCAAGTATTAAAGACCTCACAGGTTTTGAAAACCTGTGAGGTCTATCAAAAAAAACACAATATCAATGGAAAATCAAGACATTCTAGAAAAGGGCTATTATTATCACATATATAACAGAGGAAACAACAGAGAAAACCTGTTTTTAGATGATAACAATTACTACTACTTCTTAAATCTTATGGGCAAATATTTACTTCCCATTTCTGAAATCTACTGTTACAGTCTTTTGAAAAATCATTTTCACATCTTATTACGTATCAAAGATGATTTGGATTTACCATTATCAAACCTTTTCAATGCCTATGCAAAAGCTATTAACAAAAAATATAATAGGGACGGAAGTTTATTTAAGGAACGATACAAAAGTAAAAGAATCACGGATGAAGATTATCTAATCAATACAACTATTTACATTCACCTGAATCCAGTAAAACATCGCTTTTGTGACAAATTTGAGGATTATATGTTCTCCTCTTTTAGGTCGATCATTTCTGACAAATCTACTAAACTCAGCCGAGAAGAAGTCTTGGAATTATTTGGAGGGAAAAAGAATTTTATTGACGCTCATTTTCTGAAAAAGGATTACAACTTCGGTTTTGAAATGGAATGATCTGTAGTAGAAAGAGTGAGAGTGAAAAAAGGAGACCTCACAGGTTTTAAAACCTGTGAGGTCTTTTCAATGCCATTCATCAGCACATCAAGAACTGCAAGACAACTGACTGCTTCCCGTTTGATTATCATACTTCGAAGGCCGTTTCTGATTAAACTCGGGAAACCGATTTTCATAAGGATTCCGCAACGCTTCTTTCAGTTTGAAAAAAAGTTTGTAATCTCCATTTTCTGCATCTTGAATGGCATCAAACAAAAGATAATTTCTTAGAATAAATTTCGGATTGGCTTTGGACATTAATGCCAGAGATTCTGCTTCTGAGATTTTATTTTTGAGTTTTCTCGCTTGATATTTTTCTATGAAATTTGACAGTCTTTTCAGTTCATTTTCAGTCAAATTTCGATAAAAAGAATCGGAGAAATCGTCAGTTTTAATTTCTGAAACTGATTGTTCAAGACTCTGGAAAAATATGGTGTAATCGATATTCAAATCCTGCATCAATTGTTGCCATTCTGTAAAAAACCGTTCATCTTCTGGCAAAACCTCATCGAAACCAAATTTATCCGCTAGCATTTTGTCGTGTTCTGTCCAGAATTGTTTACCATAATTGTCTAAGATTTTTTCTAAAGCCTCAGCATCATTAATCAAAGGAAAAATAGCGTTGGCTAAAGTCGCCAAGTTCCAATGTGAAATTTGACCTTGCTTTCCGAAAGCGTAACGTCTTCCCGGCAAATCCGTTGTGTTCGGCGTGAACTCCAGATCGTAACCGTCCATCATAGAAAACGGACCGTAATCGATTGTCAATCCAAGAATCGACATATTATCGGTATTCATCACGCCGTGAACGAAACCGACGCGGTACCAATCGATAATCATTTTTAAAGTTCTGTCACAAACCGCTTGGAACCAATCAAGATATTTATTCGGATTATTTTCGGAATTGATTTTAGGATAAAAATTTTCAATCGTATAATCTGCCAAATCTTTCAGCAAATCAGTTTGATTTCTTGCCGATAATAATTCAAAATGTCCAAACCTAAGAAAAGATTCAGCCGTTCTCAACACAACTGCACCTTGCTCTTTCTGTGGATTCCCAGAATATTGAATATCCCGAATCACGTCTTCGCCCGTTTTGGATAGACTCAAAGCCCGAGTCGTAGGAACGCCAAGATGAAACATCGCCTCGCTCATCAGATATTCTCTAATGGAAGAACGCAAAACCGCTCTTCCATCTGCGTTTCTGGAGTAAGGTGTCGCGCCAGCCCCTTTCCATTGGATTTCGGTCTGCTCATTTCCGTTTTGGATCTCGCCGGCATAGATGGCTCGACCGTCTCCTAATTGCCCAGCCCAATTGCCGAATTGATGACCTGCATAAGCTGTCGCGTAAGTTTTCACGTTATCAAGAAGATTTTGTGCGACGAGAAAATCTTTTTCATTTTCCAATTTTCCCAAACCAATTTCTATTGATAAATCTTCATTGAAATCAATCAATTCAGTTTGATGAAAATTGGAAGGTTCAACAGAACAAAACATAACATCAGGCGTTTGTCTCTGCATCGGATTACCAGATAAGTCTCCAGGAAATATCTGTATGAATTTTTGGGTAATATTTTTTATGTCCATTATCAAAAATCCCGTTTCGCTGTAAACGAGACGGGATTTATTTTATTTGTTAAAATCGATATCTTCTGAAGAGTTGATTGCTTCATTCGAGTTTTCTTCTTTTTTCACTGGTTTGTCAGGCACTTGTCTGACAGGATTTTTTAATTCGTCAATGGTTTGCAACCCACCATCGTCTCCGTATCCGTTTCTTAGATTATTAAGATCTGAACAACTTCCGGTCCAATTGGTTGGTTTGATGAATTTATCTTCCGGCAAAATATTCAACGCTTTATCTGCGAAAACTTTTTTCATATAAATGGCCCAGATTGGAAGTCCCATTTTAGCACCCTGTCCTTCGCCTGTGCTCCAGAAGTGTGTTGCTCTGTCTTCCCAACCAACCCAAACATCAGTTGCCAGTTTTGGAACAATCCCAACAAACCATCCATCTGAGTTTTTCTGCGTTGTTCCGGTTTTACCTGCGATTTCTACACTTGCCGGAATTCCTCTTCTTCTTAATTCTCCAGAAGCTGTTCCGAATTCTGTAACACCTTTCATCAAATCTAGCATTGTGTAGGCGTACATTTCATTCATGACTTCTTTCACGACAGGTTTCACTTCTTTGATCACTCGTCCGTTGGCATCTTCAATCCTCCAAATCATTTCAGGTTTTGTATAGTTACCGAAATTGGCGAAAGTACTGAATGCCCCTAACATTTCATAAATGGTAATGTCAGAAGTACCTAAGGCCATTGGCAAATGTTTATCTATAGGACTTGTCACACCTAAATCCCTTGCTAGTTGGATGACATTTTCCGTTCCCGCCATTTCTGCTAATCTGATTGCTACAGGGTTTAAGGATTTTGCAATACCTTCTTTCATAGTAACGCTTCCGCCACCACCTTTTACGTGCCAACTTCCTTTGGAATAAGAAGCGTTGGAAACTGTAGAACAAGGTGTCATCCCAAGGTGCATAATGGCTGTTGCATATACAAAAGGTTTGAAGGTAGATCCTACCTGACGTTTCCCTTGTTTCACGTGATCATACTGGAAATGTTGCCAATTGATCCCTCCAACCCAAGCTTTGATATCGCCCGTTGCTGGTTCCATAGACATCAATCCCGCCTGTGCAATCTGTTTGTGATAACGGATAGAATCCCAAGGTGACATCTCCACTTCCTCTTCTCCCTGCCAAGTAAATCTTGTCATTTTTACAGGTTGACGGAACTCCATCATAATAGAATCTTCCGGCATTCCCTCCGCTTTTAATTGTTTATAACGCCCCGTTCTTTTAACAGCGGACATCATCAAACCATTGATTTGAGTTTTAGAAAGATTATAATAAGGTCGGTTTGGATTACGTCTCATTTCTCCATCAAAATTCTTTTGAAGATTGGTCAAATGTTCTTTAATCGCTTCCTCTGCATATTTTTGCATTCTGGAGTCCAAAGTCACATAGATTTTTAATCCGTTTTTATAAAGATTAAGTTCTTTGCCTGTTTCCTTTTCATATGATTCCAAGTATTGCTGAATCTCCTTTCTCAGGTAATATTTGTAATAAGCAGAATAGCCCTCTTCTACTGTTTTTATTTCGTGGAAATCTACAGTCACTGGCGTAATTACAGCTTTGTCATAAGTCGATTGATCGATGTAACCCGTGTCCAGCATTTGTTTCAGAACAACGTCTCTTCTGGTTTTTGCTCTTTCAGGATTTCTATAAGGATTATTTCTTCTTGGCGCTTCCAACATCGCTACAAAGGTCGCCGCTTCAGGCAAAGTCAGTTGATTAACCGATTTGTTGAAATAAACTCTGGAAGCCATCTCAATTCCTTTTGCATTGAAAAGGAAATCCATTTTGTTGAAATATAAAGCAACGATTTCTTCTTTCGTATAACGCTTTTCCAGACTTACGGCAACGCACCATTCCTTCAGCTTTTGGAAAGCTCTTTCAATTTTGTTCTGAGAAGCATTTCCTGTGAACAATAATTTGGCTAACTGCTGTGTGATGGTAGAACCACCACCTCTTTCTCCACCAAATCTTACTGCTCTAAGAATCGACTTCAAATCAATTCCCGAATGTTCCTTAAAACGCTCATCTTCTTTGGCTTGCAAAGCGTAAACCAAATATGGCGGCAACTGTTTGTAAGTAACAGGCTTCGTTTTTTCTTTCTCAAATTTCCCCAACAAAACATTGTCCGAAGAGTAGATCTCAGAAGCAACATAAATGTCAGGATTTTCCAGCTCTTTCACATCCGGCATATCTCCGACGAAACCTTGAGAAACGGCGAAGAATAAACCTGAAATCCCCAAAACAACAGCTAAAAATCCGATCCAAATGAATTTGATCCATTTTCTGATTCCTGATTTTGCTTTTCTCTTGTCTGGCAGAGGGAAAGTTTTATTTTCAGCTTTTTTATTTTCCATTAATAAATTATGGCTTTAAATTTTGAATTTTAATACCTAAATCTTCTATTCCCGGTAAGACATTTTTCCTCATTGCCTGCACCACTTTCACAGAATAATTACCGTTTTGAGGGAATTTGTAATTCAGTTTATATTGAAATAATGCCTCTTTCGTGTCTCCAAATCCTGTCCCAAGCCACTCGCCGTTTGGTTTTGCCAGAACATAATTCATAGTATCTGTAGCGATTACTTTTTTATTATGCTCAAGCGTTGCGATCAGCCTAAGATTACTGTAGGGATAGTCATTATTATTGCGAACAACAAATACCAGATTTTTCTGATTCTGAGCATCATTCACAGCAAAATCAAATTGTTGAACTTTCTTTTTACTCCATTGATTCCCAACATCATTAATCAATATACTTTCATCTTTATTCTGACAAGAAAAAAGTGATATCAACAGAACAAAAGCAAAAATTGATCTAAGCATTCCCTTCATTTTTCGGCGGAAGTTTCTTTTTCGGTTTTTTGAACGGTTTTTTCTGCGTTTTATTTTCCTGAGGCTGATTATTATCGGTCGCATGGACATTAGGAACTGCCGGTTTATTCTCTACCGGTTTTTGCCCATTCTGACGGTTTCTGTTGTTATTATTTGGCCTAGGGTTTTTATTTTCCGATTTCTGATTGTCCGTTGTTTGAACATTAGAAGCAACAGCTTTATTTTCTACAGGTTTCTGCTCATTAGAACGGTTTCTGTTATCAGCCTGACGCGGATTTTTATTTTCCGTTCTCTCAGGTCTGTTATCGCCTTGCTTAGGATTTCTGTCTCTGTTATTTTGTCCACTTCTCTGTTTCTTGAATTTCTTCTCAAAACGATCTACATTATTTTCCTGTATCAAATCAGAAGTAACCATAGGATTTTCAATGACTTTCAAATCTTCCAAAGCCTGTGATTTTTCACCTTTTTTGTTGATGGCAATCATCTTCTGAACATCATAAATATCGATATCATACCAAGCCATAGAATTCTCTACATAAGCAAACCACATTTTCTTTTTGAAAACATCGATTTTGATACAGAACGCTCTTCCTTTCTCGGTATTCAGAACTGTGCTGGAGGATGGGAAATCTTTAAGAACATCCAGATAGCTATCCAATTCGTAGTTAAGACAACATTTCAGTTTACCACATTGTCCGGCCAATTTTTGCGGATTGATGCTCAACTGCTGATATCTCGCTGCGTTGGTATTCACAGATCGGAAATCGGTCAGCCAAGATGAACAGCAAAGCTCTCTACCGCAAGATCCGATACCTCCAACTTTTGCAGACTCCTGGCGGAATCCGATCTGTTTCATATCAATCTTGGTGCGGAAAGTTCCTGCAAATTCCTTGATCAACTGTCGGAAATCTATACGGTTATCCGCAGTGTAATAGAAAGTAACCTTGGAGCCGTCTCCCTGGTATTCTACATCTGTGATTTTCATTTCCAGATTGAGCCCGTAAGCAATTTTACGTGCATCAATCTTGATATTGTTCTCTTTTTTTCTAAGTTCCTGCCAGGTTTCTATATCTTTTTGATTGGCAAGTCTATAAATTTTCAGGGCGTGATCTTCTGGAACATTCTTCTTTTTCATTTGGATTTTCACCAATTCTCCAGCAAGACTTACTACACCTATATCGTGACCCGGACTAGATTCTACAGCAATGATGCTACCAATATGTAATGGGAGGTTGTTGACGTTTTTATAATAGAATTTACGATCGTTTTTAAAACGAACTTCCACATATTCAGAACTTTTTGATTTTGAGGGATCAATATCAGAAAGCCAGTCAAAAACACTTAATTTATAACTATTCCCGCAGGTATCTACACTACTACACCCATTAGCGGACTTGGTGCCGCAAGAATGGGAAGAATCGCCGGATGTTTTACATCCACAACTCATATATTATTTTTTATGTCTGATTGCAAAGTTAATATAATTTTTATTTAAGCTTGATGATAATATCTTTTAAAAATATTTTTTTATTAATTTTAAGTTAATACTCGATTAATATTGATAATTAATTAAAAAAAGAGAAGAATATATAATATTTAATCAAAATCAAATTTTTCATTTTATCACGATTAAAGCTCTATTGTTTAAAGTTAAACTAAAATTAAAAAACTGTTTTAAAATAATTTAAATTCAACATTTACAACGACTTAAATCAATCAATGACTTAAACAATTATTCTACGAATAGCAATGTTTAACTTTTTTTATGATTTTTTATAATTGTTATTAAAATAATTATAAATTTGGAACATTAATAATAATTATATGAAACGAATTTTAATATCAATGGCACTAGCAGCCGGAGTTATGACATACGCAGGAGGTTTCCGAGTATCTCTACAAGGTGTTAAACAGCTGGCGATGGCTCACACAAGTGCTCACGCAGAGGATGCAAGTGTTGCATTCTTCAACCCAGCAGGGATTTCTTTCATTCCTTCGAAACTGAGTGTAGTTGCCGGTGGTTTTGGAGTATCAAACAAGATAACATATCAAAACACAAGTACGCTACAACAAACTGAAACAGATAATCCGTTGGGAACCCCAATTTATGCAGCAATTGCTTATAAGGTTTTGGACAATGTTTCTGTAGGTTTCAGTTTATCCACACCTTTTGGAAGTACTATAGAATGGCCAAGCGCTTGGGAAGGCAAAGAAATGGTTCAGAAACTGGAACTAAAAAGTTTCTTCTGGCAACCGATGGTTTCAGTAAAACTGGCACCTTGGGCATCTTTCGGAGCAAGTTATATCTACGCAACCGGAAAGGTAGATTGGACAAAAGCTTTGACAGCATATAATGGACAAATAAATCTTTTGGACGATAAAGCGACCGGTCACGGTTTTGGCTTTGGATTTTATTTCCAGCCAGACAGCCAATGGGATGTGAGTGTAGCTTACCGTTCTCCAGTAGATATGAAAGCTAAGGAAGGAAAAGCGACTTTTATGGTCCCTACATCTCTATACTCTAACTTAAACCTAGTGAGTACGGGTGGAGTGGATAACTTCAAAGCAACTTTACCTTTGGTTGATGAATATACAGTAGGTTTAACCTATAAGGTGACTCCAAAATGGTTAATCTCTGCAGATTACAACTACCACGGATGGGAAAGATACAGCAAGTTGACATTAGATTTTGAAAATGCACCTGCTGGTAATCAACCTAACGATCCAACAATCAATGTTACGCCTAAGAACTTTAAAAATACATCCAGTGTACGTGTAGGAACACAATATACTTTCACAGATATGATTGCGGGAAGATTAGGTTGGTATTATGACCAGTCTCCTTACGCAGACAAAGATTTCATCCCAGAAACACCTTCTTTTGACAACTACGTTATTACAGGTGGGGTTGGATTGAAATTCAACAAAATTGGAGTAGATATTTCAGGAGCTTATGCAATGCCGAAAAGCAGAACTTTCAACAATACCTATTATAATTTTGCAGGACAGGCAAAAGCAAATGTATTTTATTTTGGTTTAGGACTATCTTACAACGCATTTTAAAAATTGAATCTATTATGAAAAAATTATATATATCAACCTTAGCAGCAGCGTTATTATTCACTGTAAGCTGTCAGAGCGATTTTGAAAACAGCACAGAAGATGTCGTTGTAACATCTGGAGATGCTAATTTCTCAAAATATGTTGCATTAGGAAACTCACTGACTTCAGGTTATAGAGATGGGGCATTATACATTGATGGACAAAATGAATCTTATCCAAGTATGCTGGCTGCTCAAATGAAACTTGCCGGAGGTGGTGAGTTTAAACAACCTATGATGCCAAATAACACGGGAGGATTCGTTGGTCTTCCTGGATTTGGAGGAAAATACACATTAAAAGTTGTAAATGGAGCGTTATCTCCTGAACAATCTGCCGCCGCCGCCACTCTTGATAACATTTCATCAGCAGGACCATATCAAAACATGGGTGTTCCTGGGGCAAAATCATTTCATTTGGTAGCTCCTGGTTATGGAAGTGCAGCAAACTTACAAATTGGAGCAGCAAATCCCTATTTTGTAAGATTTGCCACATCAGCAACAACTTCTGTTTTAGCAGATGCAATGGCTCAAAAGCCTACATTTTTCTCTCTATGGATTGGAGCGAATGATATACTTTCTTATGCCACAAATGGAGGAATGAATTCTTCTACAGTAGGTAATGTAACAACATACACTCCGGCAGTCGTACAGCCAGCAACTGCAAACCCCGCAACTTATAAAGCGAATGACATTACAAATCCAGCAGTTTTACAACAAGCTATAAAAGGAATACTTGATGGACTTAAAAGTGTAGGAAGTACAAAGGGAGCAATTGGAAACATTCCTGATGTGACATCCATTCCTTACTTTACGAGAATACCTTATAATACAATTGCATTAGATGCAGCTAAGGTTCAGACGCTGAATGCTAGTTTATACAAATTACTTAATACCGTTGCATCTTCAAGATTTAATTTAGCAAAAGTGGGTCAAAATCCTGTGATAATTATCGACAATACTTTATCTGATTTATCACCCTATTATACTGCAGGATTTGCTGCAAGTGGTATTCCAGCCACTCAAGCAGCATTTTTGGGAAGCGCGTTTGGAAAAGCTAGACAAGCAAAAGAAGGCGAATTGATTTTATTACCAGCTTCCAAGGTTTTAGGCTTAGATGCTCTTACCAATGCAGCTCCAACAGCAACTTCACAATTTATTTACGGAGCATCTTTCCCGTTGCAAGATCAATTTTCTTTAACTTCTACGGAAGCAACAAATATTTCTACTGCAACAACAGCTTACAATGCTACTATAAAAGGATTTGCTGATTCTTACGGACTCGCTTTCGTAGATGCAAGAGCTAAAATGATTGAACTAAATTCTGCATCGGGAATCCAATGGGATGGTGTAAAGTATAGTGCTACATTTGTAACAGGTGGCGCATTCTCTCTGGATGGTGTACATCCAACTGGAAGAGGGTACGGAATTATCGCTAACGAATTTTTGAAAGCAATAAACACCACTTACAAATCAAACCTTCCAATGATTAATCCGAATTCTTATTCTGGAGTTACATTTCCTTAATTAGGAATTATTTTATAACAAAAACAAACCGTCTCGAATCCAAAATCGAGGCGGTTTTTTATTGATACAAATATTATTTTCGAAATATAAAAATTTGATTATTTTTACAGTATGCTTTCAAAAAGAGTCAAATACGCAATCAAAACTTTGCTTTTCCTGAACAGGACTAACAATGCTTCATTATTCTCGGCTAAAAAAATATCGGAGAACGAACGTATTCCGCTCAAATTCCTCGAGCAAATCCTCCGCGAGCTGAAACAAAACAAAATTCTGAAAAGCGAAAGAGGGGCTGAAGGCGGTTATACTTTTATGAGAGACCCGGCCGACATCAAAGTTCTGGACGTCATCAGAATCGTTGATGGACCGGTGGCGATGTTGCCTTGTGCTTCTCTGAATTTCTATGAAAAATGTGCAGATTGCACAGATGAAGGCACTTGCGGCATCAGAAAACTCCTCATCAATGTTCGCGACAGTATGCTTCCGATTTTGGACACCAGCATCGCCGATATGACAAAATCTGAGAATTGTCCTATCTGATGTTCACAGACGAATATTTTATGAAAATGGCTTTCCAGGAAGCCCAACTGGCTTTAGAAAAAGATGAAGTTCCGATTGGTTGCGTCATTGTTTCTAACGACAGAATCATCGCCAAATCTCATAATCTCACAGAAACGCTTACCGATGTTACGGCGCACGCCGAGATGCAGGCCATCACGTCTGCAGCCAACTACCTCGGCGGAAAATATCTTCAGAATTGTACTTTGTATGTGACCTTGGAACCTTGCGTGATGTGTGCAGGTGCTTTGGTTTGGTCTCAAATTTCGAAAGTCGTGATTGGCGCGAGAGACAAACAAAGAGGTTTCATCAATAAAGGTTTATCACTTCATCCAAAAACCGAAGTCGTAACCGGAATTTTGGAAATTGAATGTTCGGAAATTGTAAAAAATTTTTTCAAGAATAAAAGATAAAAATCCCTGAAGCAAAGACAGAAATGACTAAAAAGAATATTCTGAATTTGATTTTAGTTGCTGTTGTTTTTATTTTCAGCGTTGTAATGCTCAATACGATTTGGCAATATTCGACTTTTGAAACGAATGTTGGCTTTTTGAGATTCAAACAAAATGTAATCGGGAACAAATATTGGCTTCTATTCTTTTACATTCACATCTTTTCTATCACAATTTGCCTTTTGGCTGGACTGACACAATTCTCAACTCAATTTCTAAAAGAGAATCGGAAACTTCACAAAATTATCGGGAAAATATATGTTTATAATATTCTTATTATCAATTTTCCTGCTTGCCTGTTGCTTTCCATTTTTTCAAATGGTAGAATGATAGGAATTTCAGGATTTCTGATTCAGACTTTTTTGTGGGTTTACTTTACTTTATTTGCAGTGATTTCAATTAAAAAAGGAAATATTGAAGCACATAGGAAATTTATGATTTTGAGTTATGCGATTACTACCACTGCAATTACTTTTAGAATTATCAAAAACCTCTTTTATGATGAAAATGTTTTTTACTATCAACTTTTTTATGGTTTCAATGTTTGGATTTCTATGCTTCTCAACATTTTTATCGCTTACATAATCATTAGAAAAAGCCGAAAGAATTTTATCTTTCAAAAGTAACTGTGTTGATGAAAATGAGAAATGAAATCAATAAGCACAAAGCGAATGTCAGTATAAAAATCAGCGCATCTAAAGCTGTATGGTATTTACTTTTTTGAGTGAATCGAGAGAAAAATCTTGTAGAAAAATAAGCGATTCCTGCGAAGATTATTATGATAAAGAATAAGAAAAAATCCATCGTTTGCTGTAATTTGTTTTGATAAATTTAATCAAATTTCTCTACAAATCTTTTCCCAAAAAATACAAACCTTTCAAAGTATGTAATCTGTCGCCAATATTGATTTTATCAGTCAGAGGTTTATAAACGTGACTCACACCGCCGGTTGCAATCACAAAACAGTTATCTTTAACCTCATCGTTAATCCGGTCAATAAAGCCTTCTACCATTCCAAGGAATCCGTAAACCATTCCGCTTTGCATACAAGAAATCGTATCCAATCCTAAAACAGATTTTGGTTTTACCAATTCTATTTCCGGTAATTGAGCCGTTCCTTTTATCAGACTGTTAAGCGAGGTTACAATTCCTGGCGCAATGATAACACCTAAAGTTTCTCCATTTTCATCAAGGCAGCTTGCTGTGAGCGCCGTTCCAAAATCGAGAATAATTTTCTTCTGTCCAGGATAAAGATGATGAGCCGCTACAAGATTGGCGTAGATATCCGTTCCCATTTGTTTAGATTTCGGGATAACTCCAGACGGCGTATTTCTATCTACAATTACAGGAATTTTATTATGAATTTTCTTGATAGCACTTGCCACAACTTTCGTCAATTGAGGTACAACGGAACCGATAATCACTTTGTCAATCTTGTCAACATCGATTTTATAAGTCTGATAAAGCATCAGAATCTGAACAAAAAGCTCGTCCGTCGTTTTATAAGGTTTTGTATTGATGACCCAAGAGATATCGCAATTGTCATCATCAAACAGCCCGAAACGGATATTGGTATTGCCTATATTGATTACGATGGAATTCATTATGTAATTTTTTGTCCGAAGTCCGATGCTGGAAGACGGAGGTTTTTTAACTATAAACTATAATACTTTTTGAATTGGACTCTTCTGACTTCTGACATCCATCTTCTGACCATTATTTCACTTCCAGATAATTATCCTCAGGATTCACATCAGCTAATCTTTGGCTGAAATCAATTCCGACAGCGGCTAACTGAGCTTTCGTGTAAGGAATTGTAAACGTATATTCCTGTTGCGTCCAAGCCCAGAATGGCAAAGTCTGAATATTACCATAAATATCTTTTGTTTTCCAAACTCTGGTCAGATTCAATGGAATGTTATAATTGATGACCTTTTTATCTTTTGTCAAAATACTGAAATCAATAGGCATTGGCACTCCTCCTTTATTTACCAAAGTAATCGTTGTTGATTGTGGGTCATATTTCACATTCTTGATTCCATAATCGATTGTTTTTGTCGTGTTGATCCAATAATGCTGAAACCACTTCAAATCCATTCCAGAAACCAATTGCGCAATATGAATGAAATCTCTTTCCGTTGGATGTTTCATCGCCCATTCGTCATAATATTTGAGCATAATTTTGCTAAGATTTTCTTCCCCAACGATGTAACCCAACTCTACTAAAAACGTTTCTCCTTTGATGTAACTTGCATAAGTGTAAGCTGTTCCGTTGTCGTGATGATCTGCCAGCCAAACTGCAGGTTCTTCTTTTCCGGACTTTGTGAAATTAACATAAGCTCTGATGGCGTCTGCAAAAGGATTCGGTTTTGATTCCTTTGGCGGGAACAATCTGTACGATACAAAATCCTCAGCATACTGCGTGAAACCTTCGTCCATCCAAGGTCTTATACTTTCGTTGGTTGCGAGCATCTGCTGAAACCAAGAGTGCGCACCTTCGTGGAACATCAATCCACTCAGGCCTTCGATACTAGTTGCTTCACCCAAAATCATTGTACACATTCCGTATTCCATTCCGCCATCGCCACCTTGGATGAATGAGTAACTTGGCCATTTGTAACGTCCGAAAGTCGCATTCATCAACTGGTAATATTTTGTGATGTATGGTTTCATTTCCGACCAATATTTTGTCTTTTCAGATTTTTGATAAACCAAGTAAACTTTTGGTCCATCCAAAATCGGAAAACTCTCCACCGAGTAATCTCTGTCAGCCGCCCAAGCAAAATCAAGAATGTTTTTTGCAGTCCATTTCCAAGTTACTTTTTTAGAAATATCTTCTTTTATAGTTGCATTGTTGTCATAACCTTTTACTTCAGTTGGATTTTCGAGATTTCCGCCAGCTCCGATGACATAATCTTTATCGATTTTGATATTCACTTCATAATCAGAAAATGGTGCGTGAAATTCTCTTCCGACATAGTCAAATGCTGCCCAACCGTCATAATCATATTCAGCGATTTTCGGATACCATTGCGTCATTGTCATATCAACACCTTCGCGGTTGTTTCTTCCGGCTCTTCGGATTTGCATCGGGATATTGGCGTCCCATTCCATTGTGAAAGTGGTGGAAGAATTTGGTTTAATTGCTTCTGCCAAGAAAACTTTCATCACAGTTCCCTGAATCTCGAATTTCAAATCTTTTCCGTTCTGTTTTATCCAACGGATATTTTGTGCACCTTCTTCATTTTTAGGGATTTCCGACAATCTTGAAACCACTGTGTTTCCGACTCTTTTTGCCAATCTTCCATCCGCATTCACGCCTTGAGACTGTACACGCTGGTCCATCATAGAACCTGCTTTGAAAGCGTTCCAATACAAATGGAAATAAGCCACTTTCAACTCATCCGGCGAATTGTTTCTATAATCCAAAGTTTGTTTCCCTTGGTAAGTGAAATTGGCAGCATCCACATCAATATCCATTTTGTATTTTGCATATTGCTGATAATAAGAATTTTGCTGAGCCGACAAGATTAAAGAAAAAAGAATTGAGAATAAAGAGAATTTCAGTTTTTTCATAGATTTATGATTAAACCTAAAAGGTTTGTTATAATAATTTTACCAAAAATACTAAGTTTTTGTTGAATGGCAAGGTATGGAGAGTTTAAGTTAAACCGTAGCAAGAAATTCTTATATTTACATTCAACCATAAAATCACAAAATAATGAAAGATTATGAGGAATTAATTGAACATTGCAAAACTTCAATTGAAAAGTTCGAAAAAGAAGTAAAATGCTCCAAAGTAGATATTAAAAATCATCTGGAAAATTTAAGAAGTACATTAGAATATGTGGCTCAAGAATTTAACCAATCTTTAAGTAATCCTAAATCCAAGGTTTATTTTCCTTATGCCTTTTCAAAAGATGAAGCCAGTTTTTTAGATTCAATTAAAAAAAATTTCCCAACGCTATCCTCTGAAAAACCAGACCTTTTCAATTTATTAGAAAGCATTCAAAACTACAAGGCAAATGATGATTGGCTTTATGACCTTTGTAACTTAACGAATGAAGCAAAACATAAAAAATTACTTAAAACAATTGAAACAGAAACTAAAGGAATTCTTATTCCAGGATTAATTCTTTCCACTAATTCTGAAGTAAATATTGGAAATCTGGTTATTGGTGACGTCTCATTTAAAAACTTCAGAATAAAAGATGATAAGATATCATATGAAAGTTCTGAAGCAGAATTATTATTTGAAGTAATAAACGAAAAAACAATCAAATTCCAAGACAATGAGTATGATGTAATCGATTTTTTAAAAAAATGCACAAATAATGTAGAACTTTTTATTGAGAAATATAAAAAATTATAGCCGTAACCGAAAAATCTAATAGTCTTTAAAAAATATATCCAAATTCTTTCAGAAAGACAAACTTGTCTTTTAATACAAATGCTGTTTTTATATTGAATCCGCAGCCCGACTTGAGCGGAAATCTTTTTTGCGTGTACTCAATTTCTGTTTAAACTGAAATCGTCTGCAAAAAAGATTGGGAGCGGAAAGCGGATAAAGCTGCCCAAACCTAATGGAATGGTTCGACGTAGTCAAATAAAATTATTTCTAATTAGGACTTACCATAAATTTCCACAATTAAAATTAATTCAAGCTCAACTTTAACATCATTAAACTCGAGAAATTGTTGGTTCGTAATAATGAATTTCGGATTTTCAATAACATTCAATTAATTTATCTAAAACTTCTGTAAATTGGCTCTAGCAAAGCAATAAGCCATTCAAAGCATTGAAATAAATGTCAATTTTACGTTTATTTTATTTTTCTATATTTAGATAAATCAATATTCGAGTTTATGAGACAGTGCCTTATCATATTTAGTGTTTTAATTTCTTCCGTTAGTTTTTCTCAGAATGTTAAATTCAAAGATGCTTATTCCAAAGCGTTCAAAATTGGAACTGCTGTGAACCACGATATCGTAAGCGGAAAAGATAAAAAACAGCAGGCTATTGTTCTGGAACATTTCAATACGATAACGCCGGAAAACTGTATGAAAGCCGAAGTCGTGAATCCACTTCCCGGGAAATTCGATTTTTCGCAGGCAGATGCTTTTGTGGATTTTGGTTTGAAAAATAAAATGTTTATCGTAGGACATACTTTGGTTTGGAAAAATCAAACACCTGACTGGTTCTTTAAAAATGAAGACGGAACTCAAAAAACCAAAGAACAAACCAAAGAGCGTCTGCACGACCATATCAAACTGGTTGCAAGCCGATACGCAGGGAAAATACAAGCTTGGGATGTTGTGAATGAAGTGATTGATGATGATGGCAGCTATCGAAACGAAGGATGGGTAAAAGGTATTGGCGATGGCGACGAACTGATGAGATTGTCTTTCCAATACGCAGCCAAATATTCTCCCAACACAGAATTATATTACAACGACTTCAATGCGTGGCGACCAGAAAAAGTAAAAGGCATCGTCCGAATGGTAAAAATGCTTCAAGCCAACGGAATCCGAATTGACGGCATCGGAATCCAAGGTCATTGGGGACTGAATTATCCGAAGAATCAATATATCGAAAATGCTATCGATGCTTACGCTGCCTGCGGAATCAAAGTGATGATTACGGAAATTGATGTGGATGTTTTGCCTGTGACAAAGGAAGGGCAAATCATTGGTCAAGCTTTCACGCACAAGCAGTTTCAGAACGAGGAATTCAAAACTTATCTTGACCCCTACATTAATGGATTGCCAAAAGATGTGGATGAACAATTGGCCAATCGATATGCAGAATTGTTCCAAATTTTCCACAAAAAAAGAGATAAACTGGACCGCGTTACAACCTGGGGAATGAAGGACGAAATGTCCTGGAAAAACGATTATCCAATTCCCGGAAGAACCAATTATCCCTTGCTTTGGGATAGAAATGGAAATCCGAAAAAAGCGTTGCAAAAAGTGATTGAAGTTCCGAAAAAGAATTAATTAGAACCTAATTAATCCTAAAAATCGGATAAAGCCGATGTGTTTTCTCGTAATAGTCTGAATGTTTGTAAACCCAATCCAATTGCGCTTGCCCGTCATCAGCAAACTTCGGATTGATTGATTTTTCCATTTCGAAAGCAGTTTTCAAAGCCTTGTTGTCTTTCAAAAGTTTGCTGGCTGTATCCTCGAAAACATAAGCCGAATAATATTCTTTCTGACCCAACATCGCATCAAAGAAATTCCAGTTGAAGTAAGAATCCACAGCTTCCGGCTCCAAGGTTTCGAGAAGAAATTTCACACTATCTTGATTCAGCGGAACAAGGAAATCTCCAGCTCTGAATTTGGTTTTTCCAGATTCTTTGGTCACAAACGTGTCGTAATGCAGATAATGACCTTCGCAAGGATTCGGAACAGTTTTGAAATCTTGGATTCGATATTGCTCCACCACAATTGTAGAATCCTGTTTTATCGGAATCATTTTGATTTGGTTGAGTTTCAGCAAATCGATGATTTTCCATTCGGATTGTGGAATGACGTAATATTTTGGAATCGTGATTTCTTTTGCCGGAACATAAGTATTGTAAAACTTGACAGGTTTTGAAAATTTGGTATTTCTGTCGTACCAAAGTCTGGTTTTTCCCGAAACATCGCTTGTTTTATATTTCGCTTCAAAACCTTTGAAATCAATCGTTTCGTATTTTGTAGAATCGAGTTTCCAGGCAATCGCATATTGGTTTCCGACTTTGTATTGTTTCAGGTTTTCGGCTCGTTTTTGCTGAATGGTTTTGAAATTTTCATCGATATAATTAATGTTATCGACCATATAATCGTAAGTCACTTTCACGCGGTCTTTGTACGGCTTAAGCATATGCGTTTCCACAACCGTCCCGATTGTATTGAACAAAGTTGTGTAACCAGTTGCATATCTTGGAGAATCGATGAACGCTGGGAAACCGCCATCCGGAACATCGCCGTGAATATTGACATAAGGCACGGAAATAATCCCTTTTTTCTCCATATTTTTCAGAAGCGTTTTCTGCATTTCGCCATTGAAATAATTGCCGAGGACATTTCCCAACCGTTCTTTGTTGGTCGAAATATAAGTGAAAGTGTATTGATAATCTGCGCCGTTGCTCACGTGATTGTCGATAAAAACATCGGGTTTCAACCACTGAAAAATCTGCTGGAAACTTCTGGAATTTTTTGAATCTGTTTTGATGAAATCTCTGTTCAAATCATAATTTCGGGCATTTCCTCGAAAGCCATATTCTTCCGGGCCATTTTGATTGGCTCTGGAAAAACTTCCCCGGTTCATCATTCCGCTGATATTGTAACTTGCAATTGCGGCGATGATTACATTTTTCGGCGCTTTAATTTTTCCGATTGCTAAATCTCGCATTAACATCATTGTTGCATCGATTCCGTCTGGTTCGCCTGGATGAATGCCGTTGTTGACAAACAAAATCGATTTCCCTTTCCTTGCTTCTTCGAAACTTTGTTTAGTTGGATTGAAAATTACAACATCGATTGGAGCGCCATTGTCATCTTCGCCTTTAGTTTCATAACTGATTGATGGATATTGTTTTGATAATTCCTGATAGAATTTTCGCATCTCATCAAAAGTTGTGGTTTGGTTGCCGTTGCCTTTTTCGTAAGGCGTTTGGAAGGATTGGGAAAAAGTGAAAGTGGAGATTAGAAGAAGGAGAATTGAGAGGTTTTTCATTTTTAAAGAATATTAGAACGAAGATAAATAATTAATATCTTTGAGAAAACTCATCAATGAGAACATTTTCTGTTGTTTTGATTCTCGTTTTTCTAATTAATTGCAAAGAAGAAAAAACTTTTGCTGATGATATTGTTTTGAGTTTTCCGAAGGATACGAAGATGACAATTCAAGAGTTTAATAACGATTCCTTAGATTTTGGAAGTAATGTTATTTATAAAGGAATTTTGAAAGATTCTATACAAATAAAATATTACAAAGATATAGATTGGATTCCTGCGCCACCGCCTCCCGGCTTAGAACAAAAGAATTCTGATTATCTTCCAGAAAAATCTCTATCGAAATTCTTCTACGACAAACCATTTCAAGGAATTTCTTCGGAGAGCATAAAGCATACAGATGATTTGAACTTAAAAAATCTCCAAATTGTTGTAAAAGCAAATGATACAATTCCTTTGTATAAAATCAGAAATGATAACGTTATTAGTTTTAAATCCTATCCAATTTTCATTAAAAATATTGATTCGAAATCTTTAAAAATAAATATTGATTATTTTAAATATTTCAGCCCGTTCGTGAAAACAAATTCTGAAAAATTGCAAAATATTAAAAATACAAGATACATTGCATATGGCTGCATACCTCCGCCAAGACCAACATACATCATTTTGAAACCAAGTGAAATTGTCATTTTAGCTTTACCATTCTTAGACGGAAAAGAACAAAAAGAATTCAAAATAAAACTTGACAGTGCGACTTCTAAAATTTACAAATCTTCAATAAGTGAAGAAATTATGAATAATCAACGACACGAATTCTTTGAATAAAAAAATCCACAGAAAATTCTGTGGATTATATTTATTTAAAGATTGAAATCGTTTTCTAATCGTTAAGCTTCAAGACAGCCATAAACGCTGACTGCGGAACTTCTACTCTACCAATCTGCTTCATCTTTTTCTTACCTTCTTTCTGTTTTTCAAGAAGTTTACGTTTTCTGGAAATATCACCACCGTAACATTTTGCGGTAACGTCTTTTCTCAAAGCTTTGATGGTTTCCCTGGCGATAACTTTCGCTCCCAAAGCCGCCTGAACAGCAATGTCAAACTGTTGTCTCGGAATCAGTTCACGCAATTTTTCGCACATTCTCTTTCCGATGTAATAGGCGTTGGAATCGTGAATCAATGAAGATAAAGCATCTACCATATCACCATTAATCAAAATATCCATTTTCACCAATTTTGAAGCACGCATCCCAATCGGAGAATAGTCGAACGAAGCGTAACCTTTCGAAATAGATTTCAGTCTGTCGTAAAAATCGAAAACCACTTCTGCCAAAGGCATATTGAAAGTCAATTCTACTCTGTCCGCCGTCAAATAACTTTGGTTTACAATTTCGCCTCTTTTTTCGATGCAAAGTGTCATAACCGGACCAACGAAATCGGATTTGGTGATAATGGAAGCCTTGATAAAAGGTTCTTCCACTCTGTCCATACTCATCGGGTCCATCATTTCTGAAGGATTGTTAATCAGAATCGGAGTTTCCGGATCTTTTTTGGAATAACCGTGGTACGAAACGTTAGGAACCGTCGTGATGACGTTCATATTGAATTCTCTGTCCAAACGTTCCTGAACGATTTCCATATGCAACATTCCCAAGAATCCGCAACGGAAACCGAAACCAAGCGCCGCCGAACTTTCTGGCTCGAAAACCAGAGAAGCGTCATTCAGTCTTAATTTTTCTAATGAGAATCTCAATTCCTCAAAATCCTCAGATTCGATTGGATATATCCCTGCAAAAACCATTGGTTTCACTTCCTCGAAACCGTCAATTGGTCCATCAGCAGGATTCACGAAAGAAGTAATAGTGTCACCAACTTTTACTTCACGCGCATCTTTGATACCGGAAATAATATAGCCCACATCGCCACATTCGATGGTTTTCTTTGGAACCTGTTTCAGCTTCAAAGTCCCCACTTCGTCTGCACCATATTCTTTTCCTGTAGCAAAAAATTTGATTTTCTCGTTTTTAGAAATACTTCCGTTCACAATTTTGAAATAAGCCTCAATTCCTCTAAACGGGTTATAAACAGAATCAAAAATCAAGGCTTGAAGCGGCGCTTTCGGATCGCCAACTGGCGCAGGAACTCTCGCTACGATTTGCTCTAACAATTCGTGAACACCTTCCCCTGTTTTTCCAGAAACTCTAAGAACATCTTCGTATTTGCAACCTAAAAGTCCCATAATCTCGTCGGTAACTTCTTCTGGATTGGCGGAAGGAAGGTCTATTTTATTAAGAATTGGAATAATTTCCAAATCATTTTCTAAAGCCAAATAAAGATTAGAAATAGTCTGCGCCTGAATACTTTGGGCTGCATCTACAATCAGAAGTGCACCTTCGCAAGCAGCGATGGAACGGGAAACTTCGTAAGAAAAATCCACGTGTCCTGGTGTGTCAATAAGGTTTAAAACATATTTTTCACCGTTCAGTTCATAGTCCATTTGGATTGCGTGTGACTTGATGGTGATGCCGCGTTCTTTCTCCAAATCCATATCATCCAAAGTTTGAGATTGTAATTCTCTGGAGGTCACAGTATTGGTATATTCTAAAAGACGATCTGCCAATGTACTTTTACCGTGGTCGATATGTGCAATGATGCAGAAGTTCCTGATGTTTTTCATTTAAAATTCTTGTAATTTGCAAAAATACATTATTTATTGAGATGTTAGAAGTTAGAGAAGAGATATTAGAATTTTTTATCGCATCAATCCTTTAATTTAATGTTATTTGGCCATAAAATTTTGATTCAAAAAACGTTAATCTTTCATAAAAAAAAAGTTTTGGGAAAAAAAGTTTTATTTTTGCAAATTAATTAGAATCAAGTAAGCAGATTTATTCTGTGCGGAATTATGAAGAAATATATCAGTTTAGTAGTATTATCTGTGTTTTTGCTGTCTTGCAAAACCGAAATGGATCAGGCGATGAAAAGTGCCGACAAAGATTTTATACTAAAAGTTGCAAACGAAAAATTTGCGAAGAAAAAGTGGGCCGATGCTTTAGCTTTATATGACAGATTACCAAATCTAGTGGCTGGGACAGATGAAGCTCCAAACGTGGTTTTCAATTCTGCGTACGCTAATTATTATGACAAAAACTACAGATTAGCAGCTAATCAGTTTAAGAATTTCGCCATCAGTTTCCCTCAGGATCCTAGAAAAGAAGAAGCAGCTTATTTGTCAGCGCTTTGTTATTACGAAGGATCTTTGCAATACAATCTGGATCAAAGCAATACTGAATCTGCCATCACAGAACTTCAAAGTTTCATCAATGATTATCCGGATTCTGAGCGTTCTAAAAATATTAATCAACTGATTGATGAGTTAAGCTATAAATTGGAATTCAAGGCGTTTGAAAATGCTAAGCAATATTTCAAAATGGGAGAATACAAAGCAGCTTCTGTAGCCTTCGAAAATGTTTTGGAAGATTTCCCTGCAACTAAATTGAAATCAAAAATCTACGACATTTCTTTAAAATCGAAATATGAACTCGCAGTCAACTCTATTTATGATTTGAAAAAAGAAAGATTAGACGCTGCTGCTGCCTTTGCAAAAAGAGTAAGCACAGAGTTTCCGAATTCCGAATATTCTAAAACTGCAGACGATCTTTACGCCAAATTGGAGGAAGAGAAAGTGAAATTCGCTACAGTGCAGGAAGAAGTAGAAAAAAGAAAAGCAGAATATGATGCGAGAGTTAAAAATGCTGAAGCTAAAGAAAACGAGAAAAAAGACATCGCACAGGAGAAAAATCAATTAGAAATGCAAAAGGCTGCAGAACAAACCAGAAGAGATAGCGCAAAGATCAATTCGCCTGAGCCTCAAGCCACTTTTAAGTTTAAAAGATAATTACTATATTTGCATTCTCAAAAATATTTCCAGTCCAAAATGAGCATTAAAGATACAAAAGCTGAAGTAAGTACAATTACTTACGACAAAGATAAAATCGAAGAAAAAGTAGGTAGCATCTATGAAGCTATCGTAATCATGGGTAAAAGAGCAGAGCAAATCAATGCTGAAATCCGCTCTGAGCTTCACGGGAAATTGGATGAATTTGCTGTTCACAACTCTACTTTGGAAGAAGTTTTTGAAAACAGAGAACAAATCGAAATCTCTAAACATTACGAAAAACTTCCAAAACCAACGTCTATCGCGTTGAGAGAATGGCTGGATGACGAAATTTACTTCAGAAAAACTGAAGAAAAAAAATAATCTTTCAGATTAAAGATATCAAAACCGTCTCGTATAATTATGCGAGACGGTTTTTTTGTTAATAAAATTATTAATACTTTCGTTAATAAAAATCAAAGTAAAATGAGCTTGCAGGGCAAAAAACTGATTATCGGGATTACAGGCGGAATTGCTGCTTACAAAATGAATTATCTCGTTCGGGATTTCATAAAAGCAGGCGCAGAAGTTCAAGTGATTCTTACAAATTCTGCAACAGATTTTGTATCACCATTGACGTTTTCTACGCTTTCTAAAAATAAAGTTTATACCGATTTTTATGATGATAATAAAACATGGAGCAATCACGTTGAACTCGCGCTTTGGGCAGATTTGATTTTGATTGCACCTTGCACAGCCAATACTTTAGCAAAAATCACCAACGGGCTTTGTGACAATTTTCTGATGGCAGTTTATATGTCTGCAAAATGCCCGGTAGTGATAGCGCCAGCAATGGATTTGGATATGTATGTACATCCAACGGTGACCAAAAATCTTCAAACCGCAGAAAGTTTTGGACATCAGATTATTCCTGCCGAATTCGGGGAATTGGCGAGTGGCTTGGTTGGACAAGGCCGATTAGCTGAGCCTGAAACCATCTTTAAATTCGTTGAAAATCAATTTTCCGATTCTGAGAAAAATTTGACCGGCAAAAAATTCTTGATTACCGCCGGCCCAACTTACGAAAACATTGATCCTGTGAGATTTATCGGCAATCATTCTTCCGGAAAAATGGGATTTGATTTGGCGAAAGAAGCTGCGAAAAGAGGTGCAGAAGTGATTCTAATTTCCGGACCATCTTCTCAGAAAGTGGACGATAAAAACATTACACTTCACAGAGTAACCTCAGCTCAGGAAATGTTTGATGAAGTTTTCAAATATTATGAAAATACAGATGTGGCAATCATGAGCGCCGCTGTTGCTGACTACACACCAAAAGTAAAAGCAACAGAAAAAATCAAGAAAAACGATAACGAATTAACGATAGAATTGATTAAAAACAAAGACATTCTCAGAACTATGGGCGAGCAAAAAAAACATCAGTTTTTGGTTGGTTTTGCATTGGAAACTCAGAATGAAGAAGAGAATGCCAAAGGAAAATTAGTCAAAAAAAATCTGGACTTGATTGTTCTTAACTCTCTTCGGGATGAAGGTGCAGGTTTTGCCAACGCAACGAACAAAGTCAAATTCTTTACCCCAACTGAAGAGCAATCTTTTTCCCTAAAATCGAAAGAAGATGTCGCCAAAGACATCCTGAATTTTATCGAACAAAAATTGTAAGAAAATCCTGAGTTTTCCGTTATTATTTTATCCTTGTTTTAGATTATTTTCTTTGGCAAAGATTGCTTATTTTTACAAACCTATTTATGAGAATGAAAAAACTACTTTATATAATTTGTGCTTTATTTTTCGCTCAAACTGCTTTTTCTCAAGAGCTTTTGGCAACGGTACAGATTAATAATCAACAAATCGCAGGAAGTAACACACAGGTTTTCAGAACATTGGAAAAATCCTTGCGAGACTTTATCAATAATACAAGCTGGACTGGAAAAAAACTTCAGAACTTCGAAAAAATCAAATGTAATTTTGCAGTGGTTATTTCCGAACGCCCTTCCAATAACAGTTTCAAAGGTTCAATCGTTGTTCAGGCAACCAGACCGGTTTTCAACTCACAGTACGAAACGCCTTTGATGAATATCAACGATACCAATTTCACTTTCGAATACAATGAAAATGAGAATCTTGTATTCAATGAGAGACAATTCTCCGGCAAAAACCTCATCGATGTCATCAGTTTTTACATTTACACCATTTTAGGTTATGATGGCGACAGTTATCAGTTGAAAGGCGGACAGCCCTGGTTTGACAAAGCTTTCAAGATTGCACAAAACTCTCAGAATCAAAACTATGACGGATGGAATCAAATTGAAAGCCAAAGAAACAGAGGCTCATTGATTTCCGGACTTCAAAACGAAAATACATCAACACTCAGAACCGTTTATTACAGTTATCACAGATCAGGATTGGATAATTTGGCCAAGCAGGATCAAAATCCAGCAAAAAAAATCATCGCAGAATCTCTTATGCAACTGAAGTTTTATGAGAATAATTTTCAAATGAATTATCCTTTCAGTGTTTTCCTGGAAACCAAAAGCACGGAAATTTTCAATATTTTCAACAACGGACCTAATACTTCTGTAAATATCAGCGAACTGAAAACATTGATGAGTACTTTCTCTCCGAAAGACATTGATACCAAGTGGGATAAATGGAAATAATAATTTTTAATTGCTAATTATTAATTGTTAATTCATTATGCTTTCTAGAATTTTCATTCAAAATTTTGCTCTGATCGATAGCCTAGAAATCGATTTAAAAAATGGATTACAGGTCATCACGGGAGAAACGGGTGCGGGAAAATCCATTATTCTTGGTGCACTTCGCTTGATAATGGGCGAACGGGCCGATGTGAAATCTTTTGCTAAATCGGATGCAAAAAGTATCGTTGAAACCGAATTTCAAATCAATGAAAACTTCAAAGCTTTTTTTGAGGATAACGATTTGGATTTCGAAGAACAAACGATTATCAGAAGAGAGATTTTGCCAAACGGAAAATCTCGTGCTTTTATCAATGATGTTCCGGTAACCTTGGATATTCTGAAAGATTTGTCCTCCAAATTGATTGACATCCATTCTCAATTCGAAACCTCCAATCTTTTTACAGAGCAATTCCAATTCGGAATCCTGGATGGATTGGCAAAAAACCAATCTCTGTTAATCGATTATCAGAAGCAATATGTTGGTTATCAAAACACCAAACGAGAAATTGAACAATTGAAATCTGCGTTGGCTGAGAACAACAAAGAATCCGATTACAAAAACTTTCTGCTGACTGAATTGGAAGAAATGCAATTGGATGATTTGGATTTTGAAGAAATTCAGAATCAGCTGAACACGCAGGAAAACGCGGGACAAATCAGTGAGAATCTTTCCGAAATTCTTGCAAAAATGAATCAGGAAGATTTTGGAATTTTGTCTGGACTTTTTGAAGTCAAAAATAAAATCGCAAGGCTTTCGGAGATTTCTTCGGAGTATCAGGATTTTAGCCAAAGATTAGAAACCACTTATCTGGAGCTGAAAGACATCAATATTGAAATTGAAAACAAGGCAGAAAATCTGGAAATCGATCCCAATCTTTTGCAGGCTTTACTCACGACAGTTAATCGACTGAATGCACTTTTTCTCAAACATCAGGTCAGTGATATCGATGGACTTTTGGCAATCCGTGAAGAACTGTCATTAAGTCAAAACTCTTTGGAAACGATTGAAAATCAAATCGAAGAAAAAGAAAACCAACTAAAACTTATTGAAATTCAACTAAGTTCATTGAGCAAAAAACTATCTGACAACCGAAAGAAGTTTTCGGGGAATTTAGAAAATCAAGCCAAAGCGATTTTTGCTCAATTAGGTTTGGAAAAAGCGATTTTGAAAATTGATTTGTCCGATTCTTCCACTTATAATCTTCACGGAAAAAACAGCATTCAGATTCTGTTTCAGGCCAATTCCGGGTTCCCTTTGAAGCCAATCCAGGGCGCCGTTTCCGGCGGAGAACGTTCCAGAGTAATGCTTGCCATCAAGAAGATTATGGCTGAGAATAACGCACTTCCGACTTTGATTCTTGATGAAATTGACACCGGTGTATCCGGACGAATCGCTGAAGAAATGGGAAAACTGATGAAAGAAATGTCCAAGGATCTTCAACTCATCGTGATTACACATCTTGCACAAGTTGCTGCAAAAGGAAATCAGAATTACAAAGTGGTTAAATTTGATGAAAACTCCGTGACCAAAACGACGATTGTGAAGCTATCGGAAGACGAAAAACTAAATGAAATTGCACAACTGATTTCTGGATCTAAGATTACAGAAGCAGCTATTTCTCAGGCTAAAGAATTAATTGGATAGAATTTACTCTTGATTAAGAGCAAGCAAAGGATCAATATATTCCCGGTCATTACTCAATCTTGGAACTTTGTTTTGTCCGCCTAATTTTCCGCGGCTCGCCATCCATTCATAAAAAAGATTTGGTTTTGCAGAATGAATGATAGGTTTTCTCAGCGTAATATCGTTGTAACGTTTCGCCTCGTAATCAGAATTCAAAGTTTTTAATGTTTGATCAAATACGTCGGTAAATTCATCGATACAGGTTGGCTGCTTGGTGAATTCGAAAATCCATTCGTGGCAGCCTTTGCTGCTGTTGGTCATAAAAACCGGCGCGCCAGTGTAGTCCGAGATACTTGCATTGAGATGCTCACAAGCGATTTTAAGCGCTGTCTCCACATTATCAATCATCAATTCTTCACCAAAAGCATTGATGTAATGTTTGGTTCTGCCGGAAACTTTGATTCTGTAAGGTTTAATGGATGTGAACTTTACTGTATCACCAATCAGATAACGCCAAAGTCCACCATTGGTAGTGATGACAACGGCGTAATTTTTATTGATTTCTACTTCAGAAATTGGAATAGCATTTCTGCTTCCTGAATAATATCCGTCCATAGGAATGAATTCGTAGAAGATGCCGTAATCGAGCATCAGCAACATTTCGTCGCTTCCTGCCTGATCCTGGATCCCGAAAAATCCTTCTGAAGCATTATATATTTCGTAATACCGAATTTCTTTTCCGATAATCTCTTTGTATTGATTTTTATACGGTTTGAAACTGATTCCGCCGTGGAAAAACACTTCCAGGTTTGGCCAAAGTTCTCCGATATTATTTTTACCCGTTTCCTGTAAAGTTCTTTGCAACAAAACCATCATCCAGCTTGGAACGCCCGTGAGACTTCCCACATCTTCATTTTTCACTTCGCCAATAATGGCTTTCATCTTGGTTTCCCACTCGGACATCAGAGAAGTTTTCTTGCTTGGCGTGTTGATGATCTCTACCCAGAAAGGAAGATTCTCAATCAAAATGGCTGATAAATCCCCGAATTTGGTATTGAAATCCTGATAGATCTCTGCGCTCCCGCCTAAACGAAGGTTTTTGTGCTGGAACAGTTCACTTTCCGGATGATTGTTCACGTAAAGTGCCACCATATCCTTTCCTGCCTTGTAATGGCAATCTTCCAGACTTTCTGTAGTTATAGGGATGTATTTGCTTTTGGCATTAGTGGTTCCGGAAGATTTGGCAAACTGCTTTATCACTCCGGGCCAAAAGACGTCTTTATGACCTTGTCTGGCTCTTTCGATATATGGTTCGAAGTCCTCGTAACAAACAATCGGGACTTTTTTCTGGAAATCTTTGTAATTGGCAATGGTACTGAAACCGTATTTCTGGCCATATTCTGTTTCTTCTGCGTGGAAGAGCTGAGAAAACAAAAGACCTTCCTGTGTTTCCACGGGATACTTTATAAAATGTTCAATCTGATCCATCCTTTGAAGGATAAACCAATTGACGACTGAATTAAAAAGTGCTTTCGTTGCCATGCTTCACAAATATAATAAATTTTGAGAATGGAAAAGCTTAAATTTTAATCGAAGAAGAATCTTGGTTTTTTTTAGGATTCCAGAGAAGAATCATCGTACTGCTGAATGGAGATGGTCAGCAACTCCTTTATCTTATCCATCAAATTCTTTGGTTCTGTCACTTTTACCTGATTTCCGAATGACAGAATCTCCTGGATAAAGTCATAGGTTGGGAAAAGATCATAGGCGAAATACACATATTTTTCTGTTTCCTTCTGGATTTGCTGGGAATGATGAAGAGGTGAACTCTTGAGATATTCTGCCTGTTCTTTGGTGGCTCTGATAACGACTTTGTCCGGCTGTTCTTCCAGATTCATAATGCCGAAAGCGTTTTTGAAATGTTCTTTCAGATTAAATTTCTGTTGAAGTTTGAAGCCTGCTTTGCTGACTGCCAAATCACTAATGCGGTCTAGTCCGAAGGCCTTCAGTTTTTCATCTTTGGTGTCTAAGGCGATGAGATACCAGCGGTCTTTGGATTCTTTAAGGGCGTAAGGGTGCACTTTTCTGGAAGTGGTGCTCTGGTCTTTGTATTTGAAATGATTAAACTCCAGAATCCGTTTGTTTCTGATGGCGAAAAGGAGATCGTAAAAATTCTCGATGCCGCGCGGTGTACGGTTTTCCAGATAGACAAACTCGGCGAAGTCTGGTTGGGAATTGACGGCGTTCATGATCTGGAAAGACTCGAGCAGGCGTTGGTTGTACTCGTCTACTTCCATTACCGGGCGGCTTTCTATGTAGTAGCGGTTGTCGCCTTTTTTCTTGTTGTGAATATCAAAATTGAAAAGATTGGCGATGTCCCTGATGTCTCTCTGCAAGGTACGGATGGAATAGCTCGTGATGTTGGCATCCTGGAACTCGAAGGAGTTGAGGAGATAGGATTCTATCTCGGGATAGGCTGCGGGTGAACGCTCCAGTCTCTTGATGATGAGGGCATATCTGGTCAAGTAAAAATCTTTTTTCATTTTGTTTTTTTAGTTTTTATGATGGTCTTTGTTTCTTTACTTTTTGTAGAACAAATATAAATTCTTAATGCGACAAACGGTGTCGTGTTTTGGATTTGTGGATAAGTTTTAGGTTACTTTTTCTCAAGTAGCTGGGCGGTAATCTCTTTGAGTTCTTTGTATGGGATGTTTGCTAAAGAATCTTTGATGCCTATTTGGGATGTTTCTTCTTTTCTCAGATTATTGAGCGGATGCGTCTCGGGAACAATCGTTTGAGGGTCTGGCGTGTAGGATAGTAAATCATTGGGTTCGCAGATGAGGACTCTGCAAAGGAGCTCGATGTGGTCTAAGCGGAAGATGCGGGTCTTGCTGCTGAGAATGTTGTGGGCGGTTGCGCGGGAAATCCCTGCTTTTACGAGATAGGTGTATGGTCTTTCTATTCCCCGGGCTTCGAAGATGGGTTTGAGATTAAGATTTAGCATTGTGTGTTTTTTGATAAAGATAGTAAGATTGTTTTATATGTTGATGACTGTCTGGGTTTTTGGTATCCAATTATTGGAAATTAAAATAAAAGTGATGAAAGTGAAAACTAAATTGATGTAATATAAAACAACATTGATATTATATAAAAGTACATCGACATTATGTAAAACAGAGTTGATGTAAATGATAATAGAGTTAATGGAATGGAAAATGTTTATGAGAGAATGTAAAACAACATCGTAATAAATGACAACTAAGTCGCTACAATGTAAAATAAACATACGCTAAATGAAAAAGCAGTAACATCTTGTGCTACTGCTTTTATTATAGTTGTTGTGAATAGCACGGATTGCTATCGGGTTTTAGAGTCTGTTTTACTAAGATATAATTTTTCAAGTTCTGATATTTGTTCTTCTGATAAATTTACTTCTCTATCCTTATTTTTAAGAACATAATTGACAAAGTTTTTGTCAATACTTATCGTCTTATATTTTTTCAAATAATTAACAATGTATTCGGGCCAAAACCATTCTCCGTCCGATGCCGCGGATTTGCAATCCGTGACTGTACTAAACATCAATTATATAAAATACTAAAAAGCAGTAACACATTGTGCTACTGTTTTATCTTTAAATAATGTAAAAGCACGGATTGCAAATCCGCGCTATCGGGTTTTCTTATTTCGCCTAATTGAATCTTACTTCCTAACACATCGTGATTGTGTGCGCCTTCCAATGCAAAATATTGTTCTCCTTTTCTTTCTCTTATAACAATTTCCCCATCAAAATGCAGGTGGAATTTTTTATCAAACTTGCTGGCATACTTTCTATAAACTTGTTTTCTTTTTGGTCTATTCTTTTTCTCTTCTATTCTTTTTGCCTGTGCTTTCTTCTTGTCTTTCAGCCTTTTTTCCGCAGGTGAAAGCGCATTATCCGCCACTTCCTCTCCAAAACCAAAGACCTCATCTATAAACTTATTAAGGTCTGTGAATATCGCTTCGCTTCCTTTCTTCAGTCTCGCAGAGATAAAGGTAATAAAATCTTATGCAAAGAAAAACCGCTCTTTTTGGGGAGCGGTTTCTGTAAATTATTTAAGCGTTTTATAGGAAGTGTAATCCTTAATGGTTTTTAATTCATAAACCTCATTTTTATCTGCATCTATAATATTGATATTACTTAAAGCTACATTTTGACAATGGATAAAATTAATAAATTTCCAACCATTGAATTTTCCTTTTACAATAATATCGAAACCTTTGTCAACTTCTAATGAACTGTACCATTCCCAATCTCTAAGCCTTTGATAATCATCAATGCTTGAATCTATATCATATAAGAACTCATCATAGCTTTTATCATCACTATCAAGTTGTTTCAGTTTATTAACAATTTCTGTAGGTAATAGCTTCTCCCATTTTGGGTCTTCATCGCTTAAATTTTTATTTTTTAAAATTGTTAAAACTGCATTTTTGAAATTATCCAATACTGCTTTAGCATTGTTTATATTCCTTACACTCACAATTTGATAGCCTCTAGAAGGCTTTTCGCCTTTTACATTATACTTTATATTTCCTTGCTCTGTCATTGTTTTATTTTTTAATAATTACTGCTTTTTTGTTAAATATTTTTTCAAAATCTTCTATTTTTATAGAATAAGAAGCTCCTTGATTCATTGGTAATGGGTCTCGCAAAAACACCTTCCCATTTTCTACCTTTTCCAAAACTACTGCGTGACCTTTAAATTCTTGAGTACCAATACTTACAATCGCTTTATCTCCATCTTTCAATTTTTCTAATAGTTTAGATAACTTTATCTTTTCTTCAAAAACAGTAGTTATCTCATCTAAATAACTGTTGTGTAACGCTACTGGTATATCTTTTATTCTTGCTCCATCTTTAGTGGTATTTAATGCACTTGCCAAATACTCCTCACTTTTAATAATTCCTTTGTCATCCAAAACCATTTTTAAGGAAGTAGCGGCACAAGTATGGTCTGTAGTTTGTCCAAATATTTTGGACTCACTTATCCATTTTTCTATTTTAATACCTGCATTCTCGGCAAAAGTTTTTGTAGCATCTCCTCCTTTAACAATAGCAGGGGTTGATTTATTTTTACTTGCTCTTCTTTCCTCTCGTGCTTTCTTCTTCGCTTTTACTCTTTTCTCGGATGGTGTAAGCGCATTATCCGCCACTTCCTCTCCAAAGCCAAAAACCTCATCTATAAACTTATTAAGGTCTGTGAATATCGCTTCGCTTCCTTTCTTCAGTCTATTGCTGATAAAGGTAATAAAATCTATAAGCTCAAAAACCGCTCTTTTTGGGAGCGGTTTGGAGGAATTAAGGAAATTTCTATAATTTTCCTTCTTTTAAAATCTTAAGATGATCTGGAAAATCTTTTAGCCAATCTAATAGTCCTTCTTTTTCTTCTTTATCCCATTTATCAAATTCTTTTTTGATTTTTGGGTAATCTTCTGCTTTAAGATTTTCTATTAATGCAACAGCTATTGTCCACGCAGATTTTACTCCTAGTCTCACTCCTAAAAAATGAATATCTTTATTCATTTCGGTTAATAATAATTGAGAATATTTTGGATAATCTTCATTTATTCTTATGCCAATTAATATTATCGCCCTTCCTCTATGAAAATCGTGCTCATAGTGCAACATTTGATTTACTACTTTATCTAAATCAGAATCAATAATATTTTCTACTGTTGATCCATTTAATATTTTTTCCATTTATTATAGTTTTACATTAAACATTTCTTCTATTGTTTTCTTTTCATTTAAAGCATTTTCTAAAAGCTTTTTGGCAGTATCATATTCTTTGTTTTCCCTTAACATCTTTATTTACACCATATATGCATCATATTCCATTTGCCACCTAACTTTGGGAGTATAAACAGTTTTTTCCCAACCCAGAAATCCCATTTCTAAATCATCTAAGAAGTGTTTTTGCTCGTGCATCAATGCAGTTATTGAAGCGTCTTCTGTTATAGAAATTTTACCCGGTGCACCCGATGTCGCGGATTTGCAATCCGTGAATGTTCCAATATCAATTCTCGAAAATACTAAAAAGCAGTAACACATTGTGCTACTGTTTTATCTTTAAATAATGTAAAAGCACGGATTGCAAATCCGCGCTATCGGGTTTCTAAGACTTTTACCGTATTTTTTTGGAAGTTGGAGATATTGGTTTCCAGAATGGCTTTCAGAACCAAAGTTTTTAGATAAGTCTTTGCGCTTCCATCTGCTACTTTCGTAAGTAGTTTTGCAGCACTTACATAAAAACCACCTACAAACGTTAATCCTGCTATTGCAAATCCGCCTGTAGTGTTCCTTCTTCTGGCATTACAAAAAAACCGCCTTTTCTGGCGGTTTAAATTACATATTTTCTATTTCAGATAATCTGATAGTATAATCTTCACTAAAATATTTATTTAAAGTATAAATAATATATTCATAATGAATTTTAAAAAATCTAAAAAGTTCTTCATTGCTGTATGGAGATTCTAACAATCCTTTATAATCATATTCGGGGTGATCTATAATCCACTCAAACACTTTTTTGTCATTTAAAACAAAATCAATATTCAGATTAGTTAAATCAATGTCTTCTTGTGCACTTTGATACATATCTTTTAAAGTGAAAATATGTTTCACCGGTCTTCTCCATACCGCAGCGTGTATTGCATCTAATATTACTTTTTGTTCCATTGCTTCTAATATTTTGATTTAAATATAATTTTTTCTTGAGTATTTTCTATATTAAAATAATACCTTGCTTCTAATTCTTTTAAAGTATTTTTTTTCACAAAATCTAAAGATGGAGTATAATGACCACTATCATTTGTTACTTCTTTAATAACACCTTTTTCTATATATATTTCCCCTCCCGAAGATATAGGTTTTCCAGCCAAAAATGATGAATGATGAAATTTTCCATAAGCATACTCTTTTGATAAATAAATTTTTCCTTCTTCAGACATTACAAAAATTGCTCTGTTTGTTGGGATTGAATCACCATGAATAGAAATATAATTACTTCCATTGGTATCTACCAAGTTTCCTTTTACATCTACAATCTTATCGTGCTGTACAAAGACCTCATAAACTTCCCGCTCTTTTTCGGTCAGATATTTTACACCTTTTTCAAAATATATTTTAGAACCACCAGTATAAATTAAAAAAACCGCCAATTTCTGGCGGTTTAAACTATTCATCAATAAAATCAGAATATTTTATGATATAATCTTCCTTAAAATATCTGTCCAAGGTATATATTATATACTCATAGTATATTTTAAAATAATTATATAAAATATCATTAGGATAATCATAATCTGAAAACTGTGTATAATTATATTCAGGATGTTCTAATATCCATTCAAATACTTTTTTAGATTCTAATAAATTATCAATATCTGTTTTAGATATATCTCTATAATTAATATCTTTATACATATCTCTATGTGAATGAATATTGCTAATATTCCTTCTAAACATTGCCCCACTAATCTTATGTAATAATATTTTTTCGTCCATAATTTTTATTTTAAAATCCTATATTAAATTTAATTTCATCTTCTATATTCATTCCCGTAATAAAATAGTATCTATTTGATAATTCTTTAAGAATATTTTTTTCTACCATTTTTAATGAGGGTTGGTAATGACCACTAGCATTAGTAACTTCTTTAATAATTCCCTTTTCAATGATTATTTCTCCAGCCGCCCCAACTGGTTTGCCAGAAAGAAAAGAAGAGTGATGAAATATACCAACTTCGCTGTATTTAGAAAGATAGATATTTCCTTTTTCTGACATTACAAAAAACCGCCTTTTCTGGCGGTTCCAAATTACATATTTTCTATTTCCGATAATCTGATAAGATAATCTCCATTTAAATATTTTTCTAATATAAAGATATTATGCAATTGATAAACTTTAAAAAACCTATTAAGTTCTTCATTTTCATAATGAGATTCCAATAGTGCCTTGTAATCATATTCAGGATGTTGTACAACCCACTCTATGACTTCTTTATTTTTTAAAACTACATCAATATTTAGATTAGTTAAATCAATATCTTCTTTTGCATTTTTATACATATCCTTCTGCGTATAAATTTGCCTTACTTTTTGAAAGCATAATATACCATGTAGGGTATCATCCAAAATTTTTGTATCCATAATTGTTATTTTTTAAAATCCCTGGTAAAAATTAATTTGTTCTTCTCTGTTTGTAAAACCAAAATAGTTTCGTTTGTTAAGCTCATTTAGCATATTCTTCTTAACTAATTCTAAAGAAGGTTTGTAGTGTCCGCTTTCATTAGTAATTACCTTAACAATTCCCTTTTCAATAAAAACTTCTCCTCCTGCCGATATTGGTTTACCCCGATGTCGCGGATTTGCAATCCGTGACTGTTCCAATATCAATTCTCGAAAATACTAAAAAGCAGTAACACATTGTGCTACTGTTTTATCTTTAAATAATGTAAAAGCACGGATTGCAAATCCGCGCTATCGGGTATTATTTTTCCTTTTTAATATACTGAAAAAGCTACTATAAAAAGTAGCTTTTGAATTTTTATCATAGAGAATATTCACCTTCGTAATATAACTGATATCTTCCAGGTTGCTTTTCTCCAAAAGAAAATAAATAAATATTATTTTCTTTTTTTATAAAAAACAAGGGAAGATTGTCTTGGGATTTATAATATTTACTTTTTGCGATATGCTCTGGGAAATAATTTAAAAATTCACTATTTATGTTATTGAATTTAAAATATTCTATAATATTCTGATAATCGTCCGTATCACTTATTTTATCTAAAGAATTTGACAATATTTCAGATAAAGAAACTTCAATTCCACTAACCAAAAATTTATTTTTTGATAAATTTTTTTCAAAAACACCGTCGTATAATAATTTTCTATTTGTCATAATTTTTATAATTTTCTTTTAATAACTTCAATATAACCTTGCGATATTAACTCATCAACACTATCCATTGTCTTATATTGTAGACCTAATCCTTTTTGATTAAACCACGGAATTGCATCTCCTTCAATAACTGGCAAATCCTTCAAAACTTTATAAGAACTTAATATCTTCTCCCTTTCATAGTTTGCAGGAAGAGCTCTTTCAGAAAATTTTGTTCCCTTTTTAGCAAAATAATTTCCTGTATCTTTAAATAGTCCTGTGATTGAATCTATTTCACCTCCATATCTATCTATTTCAACTCCTCTTTTTAAAATATTAACTCCTTTTTTTACAAATCCGTCAAAAGGTGGCCATTTAATATTTCTCGCTTTAAAAAGTTCTTCCAGCTCTTTCCATTTTTGCTGCTTAAAAAGTTTATAGCTTTCTTTTGCTAATGTGGAATCAGTTGCAAACTCCGGAACAGACTTAGAAAATTCTTTAAATTCAAATGTAGCTTTTTTATAAACATTTTCCAACGCTTCTAATAGTTCTTCTCCTTTCAGCTTGTTCCACTTCTTGTAAAACTTAGACATTTCTGCCCTGGAAAACTCTTCTATCATTTCGCCTTTGTACACCGCTGCAAAGCTTTCTGCAAATTTTCCTTCTTTTTGTCCGCTCAGGAAAATGACACCGTTCTCTGCCATCCTGTTGCCCATTGCAAGATATTCCTGACCTAAGAAAATTTCTTTGGGTTCTATGACTTTTACCGTGTTTTTTTGGAAGTTGGAGATATTGGTTTCCAGAATGGCTTTCAGAACCAAAGTTTTTAGATAGGTTTTTGCACTTCCATCTGCTGCTTTTGTAAGTAGCTTTGCTGCACTTACATAAAAACCGCCTACAAGTGTTAATCCTGCTATTGCAAAACCGCCTGTAGTATAAATCTTCTCCCAAGTTTCCAAAAATTCTTTCCCACCTTCGTATTTTACAATCTCATTTTTAAAAGCCTGTATGGTGAGATCAGCGCCTGCCAAAGTAATATCTGCAATGGCCAGAAGCAGAAAATAGGGGTTGCCTGTTGGCAATGTGGCAATACCAATAACAACAGCTACCAAATCTGCTGCAATACGAATGTTTTGCATCACCACTTCCCACTCCTCGGCATCTGCCAACGCTTTGAGATAAATAGCTGGAACCAGATAGGTTTGTTCTTTTTCGCCAGATAGATCCTTGAGGTAAACCATATCCAAAGGATGGAATTGTGCGCCTTGGTCTATGTCTTTAGTTACGGTTTCTTTTGCGTTGGGATCACCTTCTTTTGGGACTATTTTTATATTTTCTTGTACTTCTTTCTGCTGTTGCAAGAAGAAAGTGTTGGCATATTTTTTATTACCGCCCTGGAAAATTCCAAATTCTGCTATATCACTATTTACTTTATAACCTTGCCCAATCACAAATGTTTTAGCCGTTTCCTTTTGTGCTGTATTCTTGGAAAACATACAAAGTACCATCATAATATTTCCAAGAATTTTCCGGTTACTGAGTTGTTGTCCTTCGTATGCACTATTGCCATCCAGATTGTAATATATCCTGTTTAATTTCTCCGGATTTTTCCGATAATAATTCAGAATCGGAACAGGATTATCAAATGTTTTGAAAATCTGAATGACCGCTGTACTGCTATCCCTGAACATATTAGAATCGTCATCTGCTGAAAGGATTTCCAAATGGTTGAAGAAGGTTTCATTTTCAATAAGTGTTGATAAATTTGAAAGGATAGACTTCGGAATATTTCCGTATATAAATTTTAACCGTTCTGGATCCAATTCGTTGCGCAAAACATCAGCATAGTTTTTACAAAAATAGTACTGGGCTTCGGGATATTTTTCGATATCGATGTATCCTAAAAAAACATTTAGGTTTTTAAGTTCCTGATAAGAATAGGTTTCCAAAATAAATGCTTTTTCATCGCTATTGACGTAATGAAAAGTCAAACAATAATATATTATTTTGTTTTTAGCATCTATATTTTGACTAATTACAACGTCTTTTATTTTTAAACTTACATCTCCAATTTTGGGATTACGGTAAACTTTTAATCTTATCCGATTTCCTTTATCATCTGTGATGGTCTTATTTTGGAAATTAGATTTAAAATCGTTAATGTTATATGGAAACTGAAAATTTCCATATCCATTTTTAGAATATTTGATACTGCCTATTAAACTATTCAAGTTAAAATATTCGTCTGTTTCCCAATCTATAATTTCAGAAACAGGATCTGTGCTTTCCGTGGCATTGTTGATTTTTTGCAGATGGGAATTTTGATTAAACGCATTAGGCACCAATACTTTCCCGTATGATGATATTAATATGTTTTGGCTCTCTTCATCAAAATCGTCAAAGCCATTGAAATATTCTTTATGTTTCATTGTATTCTTCTTTAAACTAAAAAGGGCAGCTATTGAAACCGCCCCTTGAAATGGATTAAACAAAATTGATTATTCTAAAGCTTTTTTGAGCTCTTCTAATGGAAGCTCGGAAACCACTTCATTTCCTTCTGTTGTAAGTTGTAGGGAATCGGTGTCCAGCTCCAGATTGGCTACCTGCTTGTCGGTTCCGGATTCTATCATCGCTTTAGTCGGATAGAAATTACTTACCGTGATGACCTGCTCCGGATTTTCAAAATCCTCAGGATCTTCTTTGGTGAAAGGAAGTGCAGATGATACCTTCAAACCGATACTTTCTGCCTGCAGAATGGTAAGCGGAGTTGGCAGACGGGTAAGCCAAGCTTTGCCTTGTGCTTCTCCTTTGGTGTCCTTCAGCTCATCTACAATCGACAGATACATTGGGTCGCCAATCACAGGTACCTCACCACCGTTCCACAATCTGCTGGTTGCCATATAGAATTGTACTGCATCTTCGAAGCCCGGACGAACCGTCACCACTACTCTTGCCATCCCGCTTCTAAGGAATGATCTGAACAATGGATCTATATTCTCTGATTGGTACATATCATCCCAGTCATCTCTCTTGCCCCAATAGTATGGGTAATAGTTGTATGACATCAGATCCCACTCAAAGGCCTGTTCCATAAACTTCGCGAGTGAAGCATAATCATCCAATCCGGTTCTTGCCACTTCAAATTCTTTTACATTGTTGCCGATATAAAGATCTTTTCCCAGAACTTTATTATTTTTGGAAAAACTGTCATCTACCAGGTAGGCAATACTGTTGTGTTTCAGCACTTCCTGCTCGATCTGGCGATAGAACATTGGATTGGCGTCTTTGATATTGCTGGCTTTGGCATCTTCCTGAGCAACTTTATCATTATAATCTGCCAACGCCTCTTCGTAGGCTTTGATGATGGCGTTGAAGGTTTTTTGCTGCCATTGTTTTTTTGCATTATCCGAGAGATTACAATTTAAAGCAACTATAACTTCAAAAGAATAAAAACGATCTGTAGAAATACCAACTGCTAATTCACCAGAATGTTGTTTATTAAAATTTCCAGATTCATTAAACTTACCTTGATCGGAATTAATTATTACGTGTATATCTCCAACACTCATATTTAATAATGACCAACCATCTTTTAAATATTGCTTTCCACCACCTTGAATAGAAAAATTTGAGCTAACATAACCTTCTGGAATTTTTATTGTTTCTTGTATTCCAATAGCACTTGTATAATGAGTAGCTGCACCAATATCAGACACTTTATCCTTTCCGTATGCAATGGATTTAGTTACATTAATATTTTCATCAGGAAGGTTATCAATCTCCACATTATACTCACTGCTCCAATGTTTTAAAACCTTCTCGTCGCTTAAATCTGTATAATCTTTCATTGTCAAGTTGCCAGCCGTTCTAGGGTCAACCGGTTTCTGAATCACATTTTTAACAGAAGCTGCCGCCAATGTATGTAGCTTGGATGGCTGTGGGATTGCAAACTCAAACATCAGTCGTTTTCCATAGTTCCAAACCTGGTTTTTCATGAGCTTATCTACCCATCTGTATACACCAACTACGTGCTGGTCTCCTTTCCTGTTATCAAATCCGTGGGAATTGTTTTCTTCAAATTCTTCAATCATTTTTTCCACACGCTCCTGATGCACTTTTGTGACCACTCTGTCTAAAGCCCTGGCAGTCACTTCCTGTGCCTGGGACACGGCCTGTCTCATGCTTTCTTCTTTAGAGCGATGATTAGCGTAGCTTGCGCCTATACTCATACTAAATGACCCTCCAATTTTAAATTGAGTATTAGCATTAATTCCAATATCCGTAGATTCCTGAAGAATCTTTGCTATCTCGGATTGCATCTCGAAACGGCTGGATGTGGTGGTGTCTGTAGAGCGCTCTCTCTCGGTATCGGAAGATTTGGTGTCAATGGTTTCGCTTCTTCTGAGACGTCTTGTTGACTGACTGCGGTATTCACGAGCCATAATATTCTCTATATTGGCAACTTCTCCTTCTACATAAGCATGAGTTGTCTGCTCTACCTTAAGATAATCTGCAATTCCTAATCTTTTGATTCCGAAGCCTTTTGGGATGAAGGAATTGTTGGATGTAGATGGAGTTGTAGTTCCCGGATTGCTCGGTGTTCCTGTATCGCCCGGATTGGTAGGGGTTTCAGTACCACCCGTTCCCGGAAGATTAGGTCCTATAAGCATCAAAGATGAATTATAGCCTGGCCCATTATAATATTGATTATCAGAAGCATTTAAAGCAACAGAGTAATTTCTAAATAATGTTACAGAAAAATTATAGTAGTTATTATCGGAAAGTTTGACAATTCCCTCAAAGATAAACCCACTTTCATTTACATCTGCAGGCGATATAAAATTCTGATTATTAAATAAGGTATATACTCCATTTACAGCTTCTGGTAAATATGTATCTTGAATCTCTTTTGTCTTACCGTGAGCCTTATAATCTGCACTAATAATTTTAATACTTTTATCTTCAAAAGTCATTAGAACATTCCAGTAATTTGTAGCTATTGTAATGGTTTTTACATTGAAATTAAAACTTGTTCCTTTATTAGATAAATGATTATTCACAGGAATCAAAACGCCTCCAACACTTGCATACTCTTGTTTTTCAATTTCGGTGTTTTTGTAGATTTCTTCGTTCAGTTCAGATAATCTGGCATTGAGTGTTTCCAGCATTTCCTCAAAGTTCTGGTTTTCATCTGCCGGAAGAATGTATTGCTCCTTACCAACTGCCAAGACGTTTTCTGCCTGCACATCGCCATTTGAAAGCTTGCCAGAAAGATCATCTCCAGATGTAGATTCTGCAACGAGCTTAGCCAATGTAAATAAAGACGATTCGGATAATTTGGCCTGCAAATATGCTGTGTCTCTCTCTGCACGGAATTCAAACTCAAAGTCCGGAAACTGTGGTTTTGGAACCTGACTCAGCGCCAATTTCTTTGCCGCTTTTGTCATTTCTTCTGTAAATGTAGCCTCCACTTCCAAAAGTCTCTGCTCAAAAGCTTCCCGCTCTGGCATAATTGATTTTTGATATTGCTTTGTAGCCAGATCATATGCCTTTGAGTATTCTTTGTGATATAACTTTTGTGCTTTGGAAAGCTCTTTTTTGAGTTTTTCTAATTGCTCTTTTTCCACATTAGCCAAGGCTACTTTCTGCCGCTTGAGCATAGATTCTGTTGGGAGAAATACTGTTGTATTTTGTGGAAGACTGTTTCCAGTTTCAGTTGCCAATATCCCATTTTTATGATTACCATCACTAATAGTATCATTGGAACCTACTTCTGATGCGCCAACCGTGAAATCCTTACTTTGCGTAACTGGTGGAAGTGCTACAGAATCTACGAAAAGATAATCCGGAATTACCACTTTAGCTGTTGCGATTTCTTTTTCTTTTGCTAGTCTCTTTTTTGAATTGGATTCTGCTGACAAAGTTTGATAATTGTTTGCATAATGAAGCATTCGCAAGACACTTGACATGAGTTCTTTAAGGTAAAAATCTTCTTGCATCACAATTTGATAAATAATAGTATTCCATATGAACATCATGCTGAATTCGGTTTCATTTATCTTGTGCAAATCCTCTTCCGATAAAGACTCTACTCCTTCTTGTGCAAAACTTTTAACTATAGGGTATAAATCAGTATATAAGCCTTTAAAATGTTCTTCATTTTTTATTCTATTTTGGAACCATTCCGGATTGCTAATGATTTTCTTAATGTAGTATTCAATTTTATTGGACGCAAGGTTTGAATTTTGATTCCATTGGATAGATAAGTTGTCAAAAACATCGGCAGCATTAGGATCTCTAAAGATGAATTTCAGATTACCTTCTTTTTTTGCAAGCTGAGGATTTCTCATACTTACAAATCTGAATAATGTTTGTGTGGCAGGATTTGCTACAGCTTTTTGATTTTGATCTACCGGAAGTGCTGACTCCGGATTTGTGTTGTTTTCTGTTGTCATTGTTGTTTGATTTTAATTGTTGTTTTTTTGACATTTCTCTGGCTGTTCCAGTAATTTTATTTATTGGAATACTTAAGAAATTATTTTTGTTGTTGATTAGTTTTCTCGTAGACGAGAAGAGATGTTAATTAATTTTCAGCAATTGAGTCCTTTATAAGATTATTTTCCAGTATAAAATCTTCTAATTCTTGGTTTGTGCTGAATTCTGCCGAGCCATTTTGGTCAGAGGTCCAAGTCTGATTATTATCTGTCATTTTTGTTATTATTATTTTTGTTTCAAGATTCCAGATAACAATAAATGGTTTAACGAGATGTATAATAGTATTTGTCATTGTTTAGATATTTGTTGAAATTGTTACACCTTTTAAGACTAATGAATTTCTTGCTGCTAAACTATCTGATGATGGAGGTTGGCAATTTCCCTTTAAAATAATGATTCTCCCACCCGCCCAAGTTGTTACATCTCGTGCTAAATCGATAAATATTTGGTCAACCATTGCAGTAGTTAAAGTCGCTAAACCTTGAATATTAATACCCTGCATTATTAATCCGCTATATGATCTTGAAGTATAAGCATTTACTGTATTGTTGCCAATAATAAACATTACTACAGCAACGGGAAATTTATTTAAAAAATCTCCTGAAATGGTATTATTTCCTGTTATATTCACAATGGTAGCTTTTGTAAAAATACCACTTATGCTTGAAACTGTATTTTGACCTCCAATAATAAGACTGCCACTTAAAAGCGGGTTCACCTGAGAATATAAATCTCCAGAAACTTTATTTTGACCTACAATAGATATGTTTAAAACTTTTGGTAAATTTAAAGACGAAACCGTGTTTTGACCTCCTAATGTAACACTGGTGCAATTAGGTAAATTAACCACACCTGTTAATGTATTACCTCCTTGAATATTAAATTCATTTGTGATACTACTTAAAACAGGAATGTTACCTGTCAAATTTGATAAACCTGAAATAACCAATCTTGAACATACTAAATTAGCCGGTATACTTCCGGAAATGGTATTTTGACCAGCTATAGATATAGTATTAGTAACACTTGATAAATTTGATAAATTTCCAGATATTGTATTATTTCCAGATACCTGAAAACTTAGACATTTAGAAAATTGAACAAGCATACCTGTCAACGTGTTGCTTCCTTGAACATTTAATTCTATAAGATTAGGATTTAAATTAGCAATATTCCCAGAAATAGTATTTCTTCCTATTCTTGAAAATTCTTCAACTGTATTAGGTATAACTCCTGATACTGTGTTTGAAGTTGAACTTCTGTCTCCTCCTAAATGAGCTATTTTACAAGTGGCAGGAAGATTACTAACACTACCACTTATTATAACTTGTGCATTTGGTACATTATATAAATTTCCTAAATATAATTCTTGCAAAACTGAATTTGCAGGTATTAAAGAAAAGTTAAATGTAGCATTTGTCGAAGGATAATCACAAGCTCCTAGATTTAAAATCTTTAACTTATTACCACATTTGGAAGCCCACTCTCCTGTAACTTTTCCTTTTAATTTAGGATCTACAGAGTTATAAGCATAATGATTAAACTCTATTGTCTCTGTATTAGGAAAATAATCTAAAATGGAAGAATCAATATCTAAATTTTTAGACACAACGCTATCAATAGGTGTAATCAATAGTCTAAAAAGTAAATTTGTTACTTTTAATCTATTATTATAAACTTTGATTCTACCTGTATAGTTAGGAGAATAATTTTTTGTTATACCTGTACCCTTAGTCTGATTAGAAGTAGTTGAATCTCCCCAATCAACTTTTGTTTTATATATATTATTATCAACAGTACCAAAAACAACTCCGGCTAACTGGCTGGAATCATTACAAAATATTGGATAATAATTGTTATTAGCATCATATTGTTCTATTACATTCATAATTAAGTATTAAAGATTCTTAAATAATAAACATTTCCAATCCTTTGAACTTTTGCAGTACTACCAATTCCACCATTTAATATGTTGGTATAATCTACTTGATTAATCGTAACTCCAGATCCAGTAGTAAAAGTTATACTTCCCGTACCCGCTTTGGTAATTGTACACATAAAGTCTGAAGAAGAGCTTAGCAAACACTGTAAATTAATATTACTGGTTCCGTTGTAGACTAATATATTTTTACCATTCATTTTCACACCATTTGCGTCTTTATTAGTATCAATATTCGCTGTAGTCTCTATGGTGATTTGTGACGGCTCATTGAGCTTGCTTTTCCAACTTGTGATGTTCTCTGCGGAAAGATTTTCCGCCGTTTTATCCGCTTTTGCAGATACATCGATGTTCAGGCTGTCCATAGGAATTTTTTCATCCTTATGCCAATAGGAATCCATCCAATCAGAAAAATCTTCCTGTAGTGGCACGTCATTCGTTTCAAATTTTTCTTTTAAATAATTTAGTTCTCGTTTCATAAATGTTTAAAATTTTAAAGTGTTAATAAATAATGTTTTCGTTAAAGTCTTCCCGAAAGAAGTTTTCTATCTCATCCAGATCATAGTCATAATCCAGATCTGCATTCTCTATATCTTCCCATTCTATGCTGTAATCCAGGGAAGATTTTTCTGTGTCGTTTTCTAATGTGCTTTGCATTTAATATTTTGTGATTAGGTAATAGTTGTCCTTATCAGCTTTTTTGCTGATATCATAAGTGGTTTTCGTAAAAGTGATTTGATTATTTAATTAAGGCCTTAATTATAATTCAAAAGTAGTTGGAGCTAACGCCAGAACTTGACGCAATAAATTTTATTTTTTGTTTTCATCATTTGTATTTTGTTTCTCTTTTTATATAATTCAAAGATATCCTGCAGTGGCGCCAAAACTCGTCGCATTAAAATTTATATTTTGTTTTTTATCAATTTATCTGCAATTTGATTTAATAGCTCATCATTTTCTTCTACATAGCATAAACCGGCTTGTATTAATGCTTCCAGGTTTTTCTTTTTTACATTATCCATCTCTGGAGAAGCTGTTTTGAGCGACGGATTGATCCTGTAATAATTCTGCTGATTGCGTTTTCCCAAGGTCATAAACATTTGGTTCAATTGGTAATCCACAGTCTCTGCATTGGCAGAAAGTAAGATGTCGATGATTGGACTTATCCAAGCCAATTTCCCTACGTTTTTATATTTATTAATAGCATAAGTTTTCATTTCTGTTCCGGTTCCGAGAGAAACAATCATCATATCATTTACAGACGGATAATTGGGTTTGAATGGATTTTTAAAAATGTCGGCAAAAGGGATTTTTCTGGCTTCGGCATAAGCGCATAAAGCCGGATTATTGGCAAACATTCCGCCATCTATCAGGCTGAAGAATTGTCCGTACTTGGATTTAATCTGAACCGGAGCAAAATAAGTCGGAGCTGCCGAAGTTGCACGACAAACATCTCTAACCAAAAAATTCTGCTGACTTTGCTGAGCATTGATTGTATTAAACAACTTCGCTTTTCTGTTTTCAATATCATAGCTTGTAATGAGCGATGGTTTGATAAAATCCTTTAGTTCCAGATCTCCGAAAAAATCTTTGAGCTGCCTTTCCAAATTGTCCTGAGAAATACGTTCGCTAAACAACCCAAAAGGATTCACAAGGCTTTCCCAAAGAGAAACATTGAAGATGTCTTCTCCTTTCTCAGTATACAGTTCAAAGGCTTTTTTGATGGAGTATTTGGCTCTCTTGTTATCATCGGGATAGAGTAAAACCGAGGCAAGGATTCCGCCAGTGCTGCTTCCGGAAATCATATCGAAGTAATCTCCCAGTTTTGCATTGGGATGATCTTTTTGTTGTAAAAGTTCCTCTAAATAGCGAAGAATAATACAGGAAATAATCCCTCTGATTCCGCCGCCGTCTAAAGAAAGAATGGTTACCTTTTTCATTTTTTCTTTTGTTTTAATATGCTGTGATTTGATATTACAAAAGTAAATGCGGGTGGCGACAGAAGTTGACGTGATATATTTGGATTTGGATTTTTTTAAATAAAAAACCGCTCAGTTTTGAGCGGTCATAAATTAATCTTCATAAATTTTATCAAAAAAAGGGTAAGCATCAATTATGGTAAAATTCCCTAACATCTTAATATAAAGTAACATTTCTGTTTTTGAAAAATCTATTCTTTTACTTTTTAAGAAATTAAAAAAATCCTTTTCGTTAGCAATACTGTTAAATATATTGCTAACATTAGTATACTCTGATTCGTAATTATTATAACTTGTTAAAATTTCATTTAAAGTTCTTCCATTAATGGTTTTAATACCATTTTCATTTTTAATATCTATTGTATTCATAATATTTTATTTATAAAATTTAACATTAATAGTTATAAAGGGTGGAGAGTCGGGAACTAATTTTTCAATTATTACTTTATTAAATCCTTTTTCTAAAGCTCTTTGCCCCGTCCAAGTCATAAAAGAAGCCTCTTCTTTTGTCATTCCTTTGGCAATCATTTGTGAAAAGCACGGATTGCAAATCCGCGCTATCGGGTTGATACTTTTGTGGCATTTCTTTGGGAATTGACTATGTTTGTACAAAACAAAATCATTTTTATGAAAAAAATATTATTCATTTGTATCCTTTTTTATAGCTTCTCACTTTATGCACAAAACATTAATGATGTTATAGCTCATAAAGAAATGGGACCTCCCCCTCCTCCTGGACCAGGAGATGTTAATGGACAACCCGCAAAAGATAAAATCTTTTATGAAGTAGATAAAAAAATAACATTTGATACTAAAAATTTATCTGATTCTTTTGATTATTCTATTATTGACCAAAAACACAAGCCAACTGAAAACACTTTTATTGTTTCTTTCGTTTCCGAAGTACATAAAGATATATCCGACCTAAAGATAGAAACAGGCAAAAACCAAGAGATAATTACAGGATTAAAAAGAATGCTTCTGCACTATCGTTTTTATCCTGCTACTGTTAATGGATGGTTTGTTCGAAGCTATTGCAAGCTAAAATTTATTTTTGATTATGATAACAATTCAATAAAAATAATTGTTTTATAAAACGTATCAAAAATGAAGAAAGCAGCACTATTAATGGCTGCTTTCTTCATTTTTGATACGTTTTATAAAATTATTATCCTTCTTTTATTTGTCCTGTTTTCAGTCTTATCTGATGTCTTACCTCCAAATCTCTGGCTTGTTGCTCAGGAGTCATTAAGTCCCATTCTAATTGGCGGATTTGTTCCAAATTACTAAAGTACTCTTCCCTTTCTTTGCTAATTGTCAACCTATAAGCATCTAATTCTTCATCTGTATCAAATCCAACAAATATTATTTTTGAGAGTTCTTTATTTCTATTTTTTAAAAAATCTAATTTTTCTTGCAAATTTTCCATCTTATTTTTCTTTTAATTTAATTTCTATTATTTTTTTATTTAAATCTAATGGATGGTCTATTTTCTTAACTACAGTTACATCAAACTGTTTCCCATCTAAAAACATCGCTTCGGATTCTTCTGGCATATCTGAGATTTCTCTGACGCTTTTTGCTGTTTTGCCTTCTATTTTCATAATCACATTATGTCTTTGGTTCTCCTGCAACCAGTATTTCAGGAAATCGTCATAATCTGCCGATGCACTCATAAAGGCTTTCTCTTCGTAAACCCCGCCTTCTTTGAACAAAGCTTTCAGCTGGCTTTCTTCCATATAGAAAGAACGATAAAGGGTTTTAACTTTAGAATTCGGCAGCTTGCCAAGTGCTTTTCTCAAAGCATCTGCAAAGGCGTCCAGTTCCCTTAAAACATCTTAATTTGTGATATCTAATACTTTTCTCAGATATTTGTTCAGATTATCATAGGCAGATGTGGTGTAATATCTGATCACGGCTTCTTCTTCAAAATTAATAAATTGTTTCAATAAATGGTATTTTTCCTGAAGGACTTTGCTGTATATATTTACAAATTGCTCGTTTTTCTTGAGGACGGAAAAATTGTATTTCCACTCCAGTAATTCTATCATTTTTTCTCCTTTGAGCCTCCACCAGTCTTTAAAAACTCTTGATAATTCTGCCTTGTTAAAATCCATAATTATCTCGCCTTTGTAGATGCCTGCATAGCTAAACTGGTATTTTCCTTCTCTCACTCCCGATATAAATACTACACCATTTTCCGCCATTTGTTGTCCCATCATTGCATATTCTCTTCCCAAGAAAATCTCCCTAGATTCTAAAATCTTTATCGTGTTTCTTTGGAAGTTGGAGATATTGGTTTCCAGAATGGCTTTCAGAACCAAAGTTTTAAGATAGGTCTTTGCGCTTCCATCTGCAAGCTTTGTAAGCAATCTTGCGGCACCTGCATAGAAACCGCCAACCAAAGTAAGCCCTGCTATGGCAAAACCTCCCGTTGTGTAGATCTGTTCCCACTTATTAAGAAAATCCTCTCCGCCTTCTAGCTGTAAAATCTGTTCCCGAAAAGCCTGTATCGTGAGGTCTGCACCTGCCAGTGCGATATCTGCAATTGCCAGAAGAAGAAAATAGGGGTTGCCTGTCGGCAATGTGGCAATACCAATAATGACGGCTACCAAATCTGCTGCCATCCGGATATTCTGCTGCACCACTTCCCATTCCCCGGCATCAGCCAAAGCTTTCAGGTAAATGGCAGGAACCAGGTATGCCTGCTCTGCCTCGGCTGATAAGTCTGTGAGATATACCATATCCAAAGGATGGAATTGTGTGCCATCGTCCAGATTGGTTGCCACTGTTTCTGTTGCATTAGGATCACCCTCTTTTGCTGTGATTTCTATTCTTTGCTCTTCTTCTTTCTGCTGTTGCAGGAAAAAAGTACCCGCATCAGAATTACCTAATCCCAAGACACTTCCCAACTCCCCAAGTTTGGTGTTGATCTTATAACCTTTTCCAATTGTAAAACTCTTGACAGATGGTTTTTCTGCTGCTTTGGAATATAGACATAACACTAGCATAATATTGGCAAGAATCATCTTGTTGCTCTGCTGTTTTCCCTCATACTCGCTATTACCATCCAGATTGTAATAAATCGTATTGAGCTTTTCTGGAAAATTTCTGTAATAATCTGTAATATTTTGTGCTTTCTTCAATGCTTTGAAAATCTGAATAACCGCCGAACTCCCATCCTTCCATCCACTGAAAAGTCCATCTTTATCATATTTTGTAAGAATCTCCAGATGGTTGAAAAACGTTTTGATCTCAACAGATTTGTATAGATTTTCCAGAATAGAGTCTGGAATGTTGGTATATAAAAATTTTAATCGAGAAGCATCGCTTTCATTTTGCAAGGCTTCTACAAAATTTTGCATAAAATAATTATAATCAGCATCATATGTGTCTACATCACCATATTTCAGCAATATATTCAAATCCCGAAATTGTTTATAATATTGGGTTTCAAGAATGAAGGCGGTTTCTTTATTATCTTTATAATAAAAGTGTAATCTATAATAGATTTTTTTCTTTCGAGCATCTATCGTTTGAGTAATTTTTGCCTCATCCCACTTTACACCTACATTACCGACCTTGGGATTTCTATAAACCTTTAGAGGTATTAATCCTCCTTTATTATTACTAATACTTTTGTTAGATACGTTTGATACTAAATCTTTGGAATCATACGCAAATTGATAATCCCATAATCCACTATTGGACAATTATATTTTCCCAATCAATAGATCAAGGTCAACATATTCATCTTGTACCAAATCTGTAATATCTGATACAGAAGAGGAAGAATCATTAATGTTACTTGTTTTTTGTAATACTTGTTCGGGCAGTAGCTTGTTTTGCTTAAAAGTATCTGTTAATAATAGTCCATCGTAGGCAAATAATAATATTTGCTGGCTTTCCTCATCGAAATCGTCAAAGTCCCTAAAATATTCTTTGTGCTTCATGTTTTTAATTTTAGTTAAACAATCTTCTAGAAATTTCTTGCAAGAGTTATTTCTGAGTCAAAAGTAAATGACTATGGCGACAAAACTCGTCGTGATAAAAATTGATTTTAAAAAATAATATAACCTGCTTTATCTCTTGGAAGTTTGATGAGATTTCGCCAGCTGGTTTTCATTTCTCCATTTTTAGTTTTGATACTTTTCTTTTCAAAATGCGGAAGGTCTTTGAAAGTTTTCCAATTTCCGCCCCATTCCCAACCATATTTTGCAAAGATTTTTACACACTCATACCAATCAGCCACTTTATCATTGTCCCAATCTTTTGCTGTATCCCAACTCGCAGTTTTTCCATCGATAATAAGGCAGATATCGACTGCCAATCCGTAATTATGAATGCTTTGCCCTCCTTTTGCATTGGTTACTTTCATACCGGACTTTGTTCGTCCGATTGCATAAAGTTCATCTTGTTCCTTGAAGGATCTAAGACCTTGTGTAACTCTTATTTTTGCTTTGCCAGTAAGGGCAAGATCACAATCTTTGATGATTGCAGCAACCTCATCTCTAACCAATGGATGAAGTAGTTGAATTCTTTGTTGAGTAATAATGTCCATAATCTAATATATTTATGAACAAATTTAGAATCAGGAAACGCCAAAACTTGACGTATAAAAACGAAAAAACCGGCTCGTTATAAAACGAGCCGGCTTGTATATTGAGTCTAATAAAATTAATTATTATTCTGCAGAAGTCTCTTCAGTTGTAGCTTCTGCTGCTCCTTCTGTTACTTCTTCTTCATCGTCATCATCTGCTGCAGCAGCATTTTTGCTAGCATTTCTAGACATCTTAACAGCAACAATTACTGCGTTGTCTGGGTGCATGAAAGAATATTTGTCGTTTTTAAGACTTTCTACATAGAATTTGTTTCCAATCTTAAGAGACGTAATGTCCACAACGATCTCATCTGGCAAGTTAGCTGGAATCGCTTTTACTTTTAGTTTTCTGAAAGTTTGTCTAAGCACACCACCTGCAACAACACCTTTAGAACGACCTGTGATTCTTACAGGAACTTCCATAACTACTGGTTTGTCATCAGATAATCTGTAGAAGTCTGCGTGAATGATCTTGTCTGTCAATGGGTGAAATTGAATATCTTGAAGAACTGCAGGAATTACCTGTCCGTCAACTTCGATAGATACCGTGTGTGCTTCAGGAGTATAAACCAAACCTTTGAACGCTTTCTCTTCTGCAGAGAAGTTCAATGGCTCGCCGCCTCCGTAAACAACACAAGGAACTAATTCAGCATCACGTAAAGCTTTTGTCGACTTTTTGCCCACGCTTTCTCTTTTTGTACCTTGAATTGTAATAGATTTCATTTTGTATAAAATTATTTTAAGGGTGCAAAGATATTAATTTTTTTTAAATAATAAACTTCTCACTTATAGATTTATGTTCGTGCACCATATTCATCACGTCAGCAAATAATTCTGCGCAGGAAAGCACTCGGATTTTTGAAGATTTCTCCGTTTTTTGTGGAATAGAGTCAGTAACAATGACTTCCAAAAGTTGAGAATTCTCGATATTTTCAAAAGCTTTGCCAGAAAGAACACCGTGTGTTGCCATTGCTCTTACAGATTTGGCTCCTTTTTCCATTAGAATGTCGGCTGCTTTGCAAAGTGTTCCAGCGGTGTCAATCATATCATCAATAAGAATCACGTTCTTATCTTTAACATCACCAATCAGGAACATCTCTTCTACTACGTTGGCTTTTTTTCTTTCTTTATAGCAGATAACAACGTCTGCTCCAAGATGTCCAGCATAATTTTTCGCTCTTTTTGCACCTCCCATATCCGGAGAAGCAATCGTCAAATTATCAAGTGCGAGAGATTGGATATACTTTACAAAGATCGTAGAAGCATACAAATGATCAACAGGAATCTCGAAGAAACCTTGGATCTGGTCTGCGTGCAAATCCATTGTCATAATTCTAGTCGCTCCAGCCGCAGTCAAAAGATTGGCAACCAATTTTGCTCCGATGGGCGCTCTTGGTTTGTCCTTTCTGTCTTGTCTCGCTAAACCGTAGTAAGGAATTACAACTGTGATATTTTTGGCCGATGCTCTTTTCGCCGCATCAATCATTAATAACAATTCCAACAAATTATCTGCTGGTGGAAAGGTGGAAGCGATGAGGAAAACACGCGCACCTCTAACAGATTGTTCCAAGACAGGCTCGAATTCCCCGTCGCTGAAATGCTGAATATTAATTTGCCCTAGTGGTTGGCCATAAGCCTGAGCGATTTTTTCTGCCAACTCGTGGCTGGTTCTGGTAGAAAACAAATAACTTGCTTGATCTGACATTTTTACTTTTTTGCAAATTTAAAAAATAATGAAAAGTTTGAAAGCCTGTTTCTGAACTTTTCATAAATAGATTTTTATTTTTTCTAAGAATTAATATTCCAGCAACTATTATCATTGCTTTTCATAAAAATTTCCCGAAAAGCGATTTTATAAAAAAAGACCAAAACATTTCTGTTCTGGTCTTTCTATTTTAACAATACTCGTCAAAAGCAGCCTGAAGATTTGCAGCAATTGCGCCTGCGGGATTACCTTCGATGTGGTGTCTTTCCAACATATGCACCAACTCGCCATCCTTGAAAAGTGCCACAGCTGGCGAACTTGGAGGGAAAGGCGCTAGCAATCTTCTAGCTTCTGCAACCGCATCTGTATCAAAACCTGCAAATGCTGTTACCAGATGATCTGGTTTTTTTTCGCCTGTCAAAGAGTACAAAACGCCTGGTCTTGCTGCTCCTGCTGCACATCCGCAAACGGAATTGATTACTAAAAGAGTTGTTCCACTTTGTTTAAGTGCGCTGTCAACTTCTGCTGGTGTGGTAAGGTCTGCGAAACCTTTATCTGTAAGTTCTGCCTTCATTGGCAATACTAAATCTGCTGGATACATATTAAAATATATTTTAGGTTAATTACTGAATTGCAAATTTAATCAAATAAAACTTTGATTATCTTATTTATCATTCTATTAAAATCATTCCGAAAATCTATTGAGACATTTTGACCGATAGAGAGCTTATGGCGATTAGCTTTTTGCATTTGGCTTTTTTGCAATGTGCAAACAAAAAAACCCAAAATCCTAAGATTCTGGGCTTAATCAAATCGATATGCATATTAAGTATATCCGTAGAAAATAAATGATAAAATATTAATGATAAATGATTATCAATTATCGTTTATCAACTATCATTTAAATTAGGAAAGTAATTTCTTAACCATTTCGGAAATGCTTTTTCCGTCTGATTTTCCGGACAGTGCTTTGGAAGCAACGCCCATTACTTTTCCTAAATCTTTGATGGACTGCGCTCCGGTTTCAGAAATAATTTTCTTGATTTCTGATTCCAATTCTTCGGCAGACAATTGTTTTGGAAGAAATTTCTCAATCACTTTGGATTGTGCTTCTTCCACATCAGCAAGGTCGGTTCTTCCCTGAGCCGTAAATTGGTCATAAGAGTCTTTCCTTTGCTTTATCATTCTTTGCAAAATTGCAATCTCCTGTTCTGGTGAAACTTCAGCACCTCTGGCTTCGGTTTGCAATAAAATAATTTGAGCTTTCACCGCTCTCAGAGAGTCCAATGCCACACGGTCTTTTTCCCTCATAGCCGTTTTGATGGCTTCGCTTATTATTGATTCTAAACTCATAATTTTTGCTTTTGGCGAATAGCTTTTGGCAGTTGGCTTCTAAAATTGCAATCCAATAGGAAAGCTAATTGCCAAAAGCTAATCGCAAATTAATCTACATCTTTATTAAGAAAACGATTTTCTCTCAGTTGCATACTCCCATTGTTGTCAGACAAATATGTGTTGATATGTTGGTCTGATGCGTTGGAACCATCGATATTGATGTTCTTCCTTTTGAAAGCCGGAACTGTCTCGAACACATTTTCGTTATCCAATTGCTGATAGCGGGAATTGAATTCTTTCAACTTGTTTCTTCTTTCCATTGCTTTGGAAGAGTCAGAAGTTTTGTTGAAGAACGTGAATCCACTTTCAGTTTCCTGAACTGGTTCTTCCAATTTTTGTTCAATGATTTCTTCTTTAACTTCAGATGTGAAAGAAAATCTCGTCGGTTCTTCAACTTTCTCCTCGATTTTTTCTTCGATGATTTCGTTAAATATTTCTTCCTTTGCTTCAGCAATAACTTGCTTTTCTATTACCGGAAAATCCTCTTCAACAGTTGGTTCGTTGATGGTAAAAGTTACTTCTTTCGGACCTTCAACCACTTCTTCTATGAAAGACGCTTTCGGCTTATCTTCTACTTCGAAAGTGAAAGATTGTGGCTCTAAATCGATGTCATAACTTTCCTCTTCTTCAAAATTGAAAAGATTATATTCTTGCTTTTCGTTTGAGTTATAATTGTTTGAGAAATCTTGGATTTCCTCGTTTTCGATGATTTGCGTTTCCGTTTCAACTTCTTCCACAAGACTTTCTACTAAAGAATTAGTTGGAAAATTTGAAGTTCCGAAATCGTCATCATCTTCTAAGCGAAAAAAATTCTTTCCAGATTCTGGCTGTTGTCTTTCTTCCTGAGCTCTGCTTTTGAAAGGCGATTCTCTGTGTCTGGATGATGGAGATGGTCTGTCTTCCAAAGAATATTTGATGGTTTCAGTAGCTCCAGAATGTTTTTTATCTTCATTAGAAAAACCCGTTGCAATCACCAAAACGCTTACCGCATCGCCTAATTCTTCGTCTGTTCCAACTCCGAAAATGATGTCCGCTGTGTGACCAGCTTCTTTCTGAATATAATCCATAATCACGCCGATTTCGTCCATCGTCACCTCAGAAACACCGCTTCTAATCAACAATAGAACGTTTTTCGCACCAGTGATTTTGTTATCATTCAACAACGGAGAATCTAATGCTTTTTTCACAGCTTCTTCCGCTTTTTTCTCGCCAGTTGCAACACCAGTTGACATCAATGCCGTTCCAGAATTAGCCAAAACAGATTTCGCATCCCGAAAGTCAATATTAACATCGAAATAACCTGTAATAACCTCTGCCATTCCTTTTGCCGCGTTGGTCAAAACTTCATCGGCTTTAGAAAACCCTTGTTTGAAACCTAGATTCCCGAATTGCTGTCTCAGTTTATCATTATTGATGACAATCAAAGAATCAACATTATTTCTCAGTTTTTCCAAACCTAAATTGGCTTGATCCAATCTTCTTTTTCCTTCAAAACTAAAAGGCACGGTTACGATTCCGACTGTCAGAATCCCCATTTCCTTAGCCACTTTTGCAATCACAGGCGCCGCACCAGTTCCCGTTCCACCTCCCATTCCGGCTGTGATGAAAACCATTTTGGTGTTTTGTCCCATTGCCGCTTTGATATCGTCTATGCTTTCAATAGCCGCTTTTTCGCCAACTTCTGGGTCAGCACCAGCGCCAAGACCTTCTGTCATTGAGATTCCTAACTGAACTTTATTAGAAACCGGATTGTTGTCCAAAGTCTGTGCATCTGTATTACAAATCACGAAATCTACGCCGTAGATTCCTTTCTCGTACATATGTTTCAGTGCGTTGTTTCCACCGCCACCAACACCAATTACTTTGATGATGGCAGAATTCCCTTTTGGAAGGTCAAATGAAAATCCTTGTGTATTATTTATATTGTCCATAGTATGTTATTTTATAATTGATAGGTGATAAATGATAATTGATTTTTGATGATTGCTGTAATCATTTATCAACTATCTTTTATCATTTATGTTTTACTCTTCTACTTCTTCAAAGAATTTTTTCACTTTATCCATTAGAGATTGTCCGAAAGTGGGTTTGTTTCTTTTCGCTACTTCCACTTTTTTCATCTCCTCGATTTGCTGAACCTGCTGAGGTTTCTCAGCTTCCGCAGTGGGCTGAGCAATAGGTTCCGATTTGGCCACAGCTTCTTCGATAATTTCTTCTTCTGTTGGAAGGATTTTTTTATCTCTGATTTTAAGACTTTCCATCAACAAACCGATGGACGTTGCAAATTCCGGTCCTTTCAGATATTGGTTTTTGTCATTCGCCACATATTCATTAGCGAAGCCAATTCTGCTGTCGAAACCGGTTGTATAATTCGCCAATTGACGAAGGTTTCTCAAGTTAGAACCACCTCCAGTCAAAACGATTCCTGCAATCAGTTTTTTCTTTTGCTCGAAAGCGCCGTATGCTTTTAACTCAGTATTTACCATTTCAAGAATTTCTTCAACTCTTGCATTGATAATCTGAGCCAAAACCTTCAGTGAAATCTCTTTGTCCGGACGACCATGCAATCCTGGGATTGTCACATAAGTACTGTCTTTTTCTAATTCAGGAACAGACGAACCGAATTTCACTTTCAGTTGTTCTGCGTGTTTTTCGATGATTGAACACCCTTCCTTGATATCGTCAGTAATAATTCCACCGCCGTAAGGAATCACGCAAGTATGACGAATGATGTTGTCTTTAAAAATCGCAATATCCGTAGTTCCACCACCGATATCGACAATCGCAACACCTGCTTCTTTTTCTTCTTTAGTCAGAACCGCTTCGGATGATGCCAAAGGTTCCAAGGTCAAAGCTTCCATCTCCAAACCAGCTTCTCGAACGCATCTTGCAATGTTTCTGATAGAACCCATCTGCCCTACAACAACGTGGAAATTGGCTTCCAGTCTTTTGCCGTGCATCCCGACTGGCTCCTGGATTTCGCCTTCAGAATCTACCTTGTACTCCTGAGGCAAAACGTGGATGATTTCTTCTCCAGGCAACATTACCAATTTCTTCACCTGGTCTTTTAGTTTCTCGATATCATCTTCTGTGATGTATCTATCCGGATGCTCTCTCATTATATAATCCGAATGCTGGAGAGAACGGATGTGTTTTCCCGCAATCCCGACAGTGACCTTATGGATAGGCACTCCCGCGCTGGACTGCGCTTCTGCCACTGCAGTTTTGATGGAATTGATGGTTTGGGAAATGTTGTTCACGATTCCTTTGTGAACACCAAGACTTTTAGCCTTCCCAACGCCCAGGATTTCTATTTTCCCGTGAGCGTTTCGTCTGCCGACAATGGCGACAATCTTAGTTGTCCCAATGTCCAAACCTACTGAATACTCTTGATTTTCCATTATATGCTCGATTTGATTTTTTAATATTTTAAATTGTTATTCTACAACAACTTTTGCTTTTTTCTTTTTATCACTTGTTTTGGAAGTGGTTTCTTTCTTCCTGGTCGAAGTTTTTTTGACTTCCGGTTTCTTCTCTGCTTTTTTAAGTTTCGAAGTTTCCTTTTTCATTTCCTGTTTTTTCGGTTCCGATTTTTTAATTTCTTTCTTCGGTTCCGGTTTGGATTCAGGTTTTTTAGTTTCTGGCCTTTTCACTTCCAGCTTCTGACTTCCATCTTCAGGCTTTAACTCGATTTTTGGCGCATTTCTCAGGATGCTGTCATTTTCTTTGAAATAAGGATTCAATGTCGTTACAATTTGATTCTCATATTTCAAGGAAATTTTCTTGTATTTCTGAGGATTCTGGTCAACCAGATATTTCTCTACAAATGTTTTGAATCCTTTGACCTTAAACTCAATATTATCCAAATCTCCAATCTCCACTTTGTAATTGCCATCACTTGTCAGAAGATTGTAACCACCTTTTTCTTTTGTGATGCCGATGAAATATTTTTTGCTGAAATCATCTTTATCAATTTTCTCAATCAATTTTCCAAGTTCCTGATATTCCGAAGCCTGAACATCGCCCATCACCAGCATACACGGATAAGAAAAGTTTCTCGAAATCGGAAATTCCACACCTTTTTCGTCCACATAAAAATCTCTTCCGTCTTTATTTAATCTGAAAATTGGAACTCTTTGTCTGATGTCGACATTCAGATTGCCGTTCAGATTCATATAAACATTCGCGCTGTCCACAAATGGAATTTGGTTGATTTTCTTCTCCAATTCCGGAATCTTCACATCACCAATTTTCTTTGTCGGATTGTATTGTTTCACCAATTCTTTGACGTCTTTTTCATCCACAAAATAAACCGGCGTTTTAGTCTGGTTCATATTGATAGATACATTCTCCATTTCCGCATTGTTGAAACGCTTCAAAGAGAAACTGAGCAGAAACCCAAAAAGGATCACTGTCACGAGTATCTTCAATATTCTCCACTTATTTTTCATTTCCTATTCCTATTTTAACGCTAATCTGCATTAAGTTTTCTGTTATTTATTAATTTTCACCAATCGGTTTTTATCAAATTCATTAACCTTTTTCAGCATATAATTGAAATTCTCCTTCAATTCTAATTCATAATCCCAATCGTCCATTTCTGTTTTCCCGTGGCCGAGCGAAGTCATATTGATCACCTTATTTTTATCAATCCAAAATCTAACACTCCAGCCAATTATGTCTTCTGCATCAGACATATTTGTGTATGTTATACTTTGACTTGCAAAAACTCTTACTCCATTTTTTAACAGGAAATAATCTCTGTACAACTCCCACCAATTATTACTATTTTCTTTCCATTCCCGAGAAATGGTTACAATCTCATTTCCCTTTTTACTATATTTATATATAATTGTTTTCTTCTTTCCTTTTACTTTAAATTGATAGTCAACAACCTTAGGATCTTTATCAATTGCATCTGAATATTGATTGATGCTTTTCACTAATTCCATTTCTGCCTTCGACTGCGACAATGCAAAACCGAAAACCAGAACGCTTATCAATATGAAAAGCTTTAGTTTCATCTGATGTTTACCTTTTCAATATTTGGAAGCCATTCCACGATGCCGTCGTAGAGCGTATCAATATTTCCAGCTCCAACGGTTAGAAGAATATCAAAATCTCTTTCTTTTATTTTGTCGAAAGTCTCTTGCAATGTGCAGACTTCTTTATTTTCTGTTTCGATTTTTTCAGCCAGCCAAGTTGAGGTAATGCCTTCAAAATTTTCCTGAAGTTCTCTCGCAGGATAAATATCGAGTAACAACAAGTCATCTCCGTTTTCCAGACTTCTAGCAAAATCTTCTGCAAAATCTCTCGTTCTGCTGAAAAGATGAGGTTGGAAAACCACTAACAATTTCTTGGTCGGGTAAAAGGTTTTTATAGAACCAATGACCGCGTTCAGCTCTGTTGGATGATGTGCGTAATCATCGATATAAATCTTCCCATTATCGAAAATATGTTTCGTATATCTTCTCTTGATGCCTTTGAAACTGGCAATTGCTTTTTTCAAAGTTTCGGAATCAACACCCAAATTGCACAGAATCGCCAAAGCAACCGTTGCATTTTCAACATTGTGAATGCCTGGAATTTCCCAAACAAAATCATCAATTTCTTCCGTTGGTGTATGGAAATCGAAGTAGATTTTATCGTGGTCCATTCTCAAGTTATCTGAGTAATAATCCGCTTCCTCGTTCACCGCGTACGTCAAATGTTCTCTTCCAATCGCGATTCCTTTTCTTACAAATAATTGATTATCATTTGGAACCAAAGCAGCAAAATCTCTGAAACCTTCTTCAATCTGAATCCTGTCTCCATAAATATCCAAATGGTCCGCATCAATAGACGTTACAACTGCCCAATCTGGTGAAAGGTTTAGGAAACTTCTGTCGTATTCATCCGCTTCAACTACAGAAAACTGGTTTCCATTGTAATCAAAATTAGATTTGAAATTCTCGGAAATTCCACCTAAAAACGCGGATGATGGAAGATTCGCTTCTTTGCACAAATGCGCAATCAAAGTAGAAGTCGTCGTCTTTCCGTGTGTTCCTGCAACAGCGATGCAATCTGTATTTTCGGTAATTAAACCCAAAACTTTTGCACGTTTCAAGATGACGAAACCTTCGCTGGTAAAATAATCGAGAATTGACAATTTTTTGATGGCCGGTGTGTAAATTATCAAAGTTGATTCTTTGTCGAACGCCACCATTTTTTCATCAATCACATCTTCAAACGAAATATCGATGCCTTCAAAACCGAGTTGAGCCGTCAGTTTTGTAGGCGTTTTATCATAACCCAAAACATTTTTGCCGTTGGCGTGGAAATACCTCGCCAACGCACTCATCCCAATCCCACCGATGCCGATGAAATAGAAGTTTTGATATTTATTTAAGATGCTCATTTTTTAATTATTCTTGAAAATATATTATTTTGTCTTCATCCAAAGCATAAGAATCTCCTTGATAAAGGAAAAATTCTACCACCGCATCTTCCAAAGTCTCATAAGTAAAGCCATTCGAAATCCACAAACTGTATTGAAAAAATATGGCGTCTTTTTCCTTATTATAGGTTGCCTTAATCATTGTAAGATCATTGATTTTTTCTACCAACTTATCAATACTAGCCTTGCTCGTTCCTTTGTTCAACATTATATTGATATTTAAAAGCAAGGATTTTTTATCATCTGAAATATCTATAAACATTGATGAGTTTTGGTTATCAACAAGCTTCAAATACGTTTCATCCTTTTCAATTATTTTATATCCTTTTTTGCTAAGATGGTCTGCAATTTTTGAGATTTTCAAATCTTTTGGCATTATCAATGTTTGTGCAGACAAGCCAGTAACACAAGAGCAAAGAATAAACAGGACAAAAATTATTTTTTTCATTTTAAATGTATTTTAATATTTCATCTACAATCATCTCTGTTGCTTTTGGTTTCGCAAAAAACTCCAGATTATTTGACATTTCTTTTCTGACATTCTCACTCTCACAAATCTCAGAAAGTGTTTTCCAAAATTTATCCTTCATTTCTGAATCTTTGACCATCCTTGCTGCATTTTTTTCCACCAAAGTCAGTGCGTTTTTGGTTTGATGATCTTCTGCCGCAAAAGGAAACGGAACCAACAAAACCGGTTTTTTCGCAACCGCCAATTCGGAAATTGCAATCGCACCGGCTCTGGAAACAATTACATCCGCCGCGGAATAAGCCAAAGCCATATCGGAGATAAATTCCCTAATCTGGATGGATGCTGGAGGTTGGATGCTGGAAGTTATTTCAGCAAAATCGGTCTTTCCAGTTTGCCAGATTAATTGGTAATTTTTTTCTTTAAATTGATTTAAATTCTCTTTCCAGCCGTTGTTCAAAGTCCTGGAACCGAGTGAACCGCCGACAGAAAGAATCGTTAATTTATTTTTATCTAAGCCTAATTTTTCCTTCGCTAGATCTTTATCAATTAAATCTGTGATGATGTTCTGACGGATTGGATTTCCTAAGAAATAAGTTTTCGTGCCTGAGAAAAATTGCTCCATATCCGGATAAGCCGTGAAAACTGCTTTCGCTTTTTTAGCATTGAAAACATTAGTCTTACCTGGCAAAGAGTTCTGTTCCTGAATGAAAGTCGGAATTCCCATTTTTGAAGCAATGTACAAAGCTGGTCCACTAGCAAAACCGCCTGTTCCAACCGCAAAATCCGGTTTAAAATCTTTGATGATTTTCTTAGCTCTCAATAAGCTGGAAATGATTTTAAACGGCAATCCAATATTCTTCAGAAGATTTCCTCTGTCGAATCCGGCGATGTTCAATCCTTCGATTTTGAATCCTGCTTGAGGAACCTTTTCCATTTCCATTTTTCCGTTGGCACCAATGAACAAAAACTCTGCGTCGGGAAACCGTTTCTGGATTTCCTGAGCAATCGCAACCGCCGGAAAGATGTGTCCACCTGTTCCGCCACCGCTGAGTAATATTTTTAGTTTTTTGCTCATATCTTTTTATAATTGATAAGAGATAAATGATGATTTATCAATTATCATTCATCATTTATTTTTTATGCGATATCATTTATTTCTTCCAAACTCTGTCTTTTGCCCAAACCTTCTTCATCATAAACCTGAATTCTTGAACTGACATTCAGAATAATTCCTAACTGAATATAGGTCACCAACATCGATGTTCCTCCATAACTTATCAACGGTAAAGGCTGACCTGTAACCGGAATCAGATTTACGGCAACAGCGATGTTCACTGATAGCTGGACAAAAATCATCAATCCAATCGCCAGCACCAGCAACGACCCGAAAAAAGCGGGCATTTTACTGGCTATCATCACAATCCTGATAATCATAATCATATAAAGGCTAATCAGAATAAAGGCGCCAATCCAGCCGTATTCTTCAACAATAATCGCAAAAATAAAATCCGAAACCGATTGTGGCAAAGTCTGCTTCAAAGCACTTTTACCAGGTCCAATTCCGTTGAATCCACCGTGAACAATCGCAGCTTTCGCCTGCATCACCTGATAGTTTTTGGCTTTGATACTTTCGTCTTCGACATCAGCTGTTTTTTTAGAGCTCGTAAAGGTTTCGATACGGCTCATCCACGTGTGAACACGGTTTCCGCCGATTAAATTCGTGTTCAGTGCTATTACTAAAAACATCACAATGAATACTACCGAAAGCGAGATAAATCCTGCGACATATTGCCAAGCTAATTGTCCAATAATCAATATGATAATCGAAACCATCATAATCATCAAAGCTGTAGAACCGTTGTCTTTTGCTACCAATCCGAAAACCAATAATATCGGTCCGAAAATGTAAACAATGTTCTCAATCGGAACTCTTTCTCTTTTGATTTTTTTGGTTAAATATCTGCAGAGATAGATAATCAACATCAAATAAGCGAATGACGACGGTTGAAAAGAAATCGGTGTTCCTGGGATTTTCAACCAACGAGATGCACTTGCACCTTCGATTTTTTGTCCTGTGAACATCGTAATTAATAACAATCCAATCGTGAACAAAAGCAGAATTGAACTCAGTTTTCCGATGTATTCGTACTTGACTGTTCCCACAAAACGCATAATTCCCAAACCAATGAAAACGAAAATAATATGCTTGAAAACGTGACCTGTTGTAGTCCCGTTGTTCACGATATATTCCAGATTCGAACTTGCGGAATAAACCGGAAACACGGAAAGGAAGGATATCAAAATGATAACCGACCAAAGGACCTTGTCGCCTTTCAGTAGCTCGAATTTGTTTTCTGTAGTTTGTTCGCTCATTATATTTTTAGCTAATAGCTATTGGCTTTTCACTGTTTAAAACTTCTTTTTTGAATTGATTTCCACGGTCTTCATAACCGTTGAACAAATCAAAACTTGCGCAACAAGGCGACAATAAAACCACGTCTCCTTTTTCTGCAATCGATTTTGAAACTTCTACTGCCTGGTGCATACTCGAAGTGTCATAAATCTGTGTTTTCTTGCCTTTGAAAAAATCAATAATTTTAGAATTATCAATTCCCAAGCAGACAATCGCTTTTACTTTTTTCTTGACTAACTCCTCGATTTCTGTATAATCGTTGCCTTTGTCTTTTCCGCCAACAATCCAAACGACAGGCTGTTTCATGCTTTCCAAAGCGAAATACGTTGCATTCACGTTAGTTGCTTTGCTGTCGTTGATGAACTTAACTCCGTGGATTTCAGCAACAGGTTCCAATCTGTGTTCAACCGCCTGGAAAGTCATTAATGAATTTCTGATGCTTTCATTGCTGATTTCCAATAACTTTCCGGCAATACTCGCTGCTAAGCTGTTCGCCACATTATGTTTTCCAACCAATGATAATTCGTCGATATTCATCGTGAAACCATCATTGATGTTCACTACAAAATTTTCATCGATAGAAAATGCGCCCTTTTCCAATCTTTCATTCAAAGAGAATGGGACTTTGGTGACTTTCAAATCTAATTTTCCAAGAAGAGATTTGCTCATTTCGTCATCTTTATTATAAATGAAAAAATTGTTAGCTTCCTGATTTTCAGCAATTCTGAACTTTGCCAAAGCATATTCTTCATAATTGTAATTGTACTGATCCAAATGATCCTTAGACAAATTCAGTAACAAAGAAATATGCGGTCTGAAGTTCTGAATATCATCCAATTGAAAACTACTTACTTCCAAAACATAATAATCAAAATTCTCTTCAGCGACTTGTTTAGCAAAGCTTTTTCCGATGTTTCCACCCAATCCAACATTGAATCCGTCTTCTTTCAGAATATAATAAATCAAAGAAGTCGTGGTTGTTTTTCCGTTGCTTCCAGTGATGGCGATGATTTTCGCATCTGTAAACTCAGAGGCAAATTCAATCTCAGAAGACAATCTGATTCCTTTTTCCTGAATCTTCTGAATCATCTCCGCTTTTTTCGGAATTCCTGGGCTTTTGATTATCCAGTCGGCATTGAGGATTTTCTCCTCCGAATGTTTTCCGTCTTCATAATCAACACCAAGTTCGTCCAGCTCCTTTTTGTAATTTTCGCGAATCATTCCCATATCCGACAGGAACACGTCAAAGCCTTTAGCCTTCGCCAAATATGCTGCGCCAACACCGCTTTCTCCGCCACCAAGTATTACTACTCTCATATTATTCTGTAAAATGTATTATGTACAAAGTAAAATGACTTTTAAGTTGTACATCATTTGGTTATTAATTTTTAATTTTTCTGTAAAAAAATATGTGGTACATTATACTTTTTACATTTTACAATTCTCTATCTAGTTTTTAAAGTGATTAGACAAATAATAGCCAGCATTACACCTAAAATTATCATTCGGTTCACGATTTTGCTCTCGTGAAAACCTTCTTTCTGATAATGATGATGTAATGGAGACATCTTGAATAATCTATTGTTTTGAGCATATTCCAGCCCGTATTTTCTTTTCCTGTATTTGAAAACCATTACCTGTAGAATCACAGAAAGATTTTCGATAAGGAAAATCCCGCAAAGCACAGGAATCAATAATTCCTTTCTGAGAATAATTGCTAAAACAGCAATTACACCTCCTAACATCAGACTTCCCGTATCACCCATAAAAATCTGCGCCGGATAGGTATTGTACCAGAAAAACCCGATAACCGCACCAACCAGGGCGAGTGCAAAAATGGTGGTCTCACCCATATGCGGAAGGAACATAATATTCAGATAATCAGCAAAAATCATATTTCCTGAAACATACGCGAAAAATGCTAAAGTCAACAAAATCACAACACTCGTTCCCGCGGCCAAACCATCAATTCCGTCGGTAATATTGGCTCCGTTGGAAACTGCAGTTACAATGAAAATTACAATCGGAATGAAAACAATCCAAGCCCATTCGTGAGCCTCAGCATCATCCATCCAAAACAAAATCCCACTGTAATCGAACTCATTATTTTTTGTAAATGGAACTGTAGAAACGGGGATTTTTTCTTCATCCATAAAATTCTGTTCCACATTATTTCTATTGACAACAGTTGAGTCTGCGTACTTTCTCTTAACCTCGATATCGGGGTGAAAATACATTGTAACTCCGACAATTAAGCCTAAACCAACTTGTCCGATTACTTTGAATTTCCCACTTAATCCGTCTTTATTTTTTTTAACTTTCTTAAGATAATCGTCCAAAAATCCAATCGCACCCATCCACAAAACCGAAATAATCAGAAGAACGATGTAAACATTGGTGATTCTGGTAAACAACAAAACCGGAATGATGGTCGCCAAAATGATAATCAAACCTCCCATTGTCGGCGTTCCTTCTTTCTGCTTTTGTCCCTCCAGACCAAGGTCTCTTACCAATTCTCCCATTTGTTTTTTTCTGAGGTAATTGATAATCTTTTTTCCGTAAGCCATCGCAATAATCAGCGAAAACAAAACTGCCATCGCCGCGCGGAACGAAATGTATTTGAACAAGTTCATTCCTGGAACGTGGATTCCGTGAGCGGTTAAATATTCGTAGAGATAATACAGCATATTTTCTTATTTTCCCATTAATTGTAATAGTTCTCTAATCGTCTCTTTATCATCAAAATGATGTTTCACGCCGTTGATTTCCTGATACGTTTCGTGTCCTTTTCCTGCAACTACGACGATATCTTTTGGCTCAGCAAACTTGATGGCCATTTTTATCGCTTCTCTTCTGTCCGGAATTGAAGTATATTTGCTAAAGTTTTGAGGCTGGATTCCCGCTTCAATTTCTTTAATGATTTGTGCTGGGTCTTCCGTTCTCGGGTTGTCTGATGTGATGATTGCCAAAGTCGATTTCTTGGTAGCAATGTCACCCATTTCCGGACGTTTGGTTTTGTCTCTGTCGCCGCCGCAACCGAAAACGCAAATCAATCTTTCGTTTTTCGTTCTGATTTCATTGATGCTGTCCAGCACATTTTCCAATGCGTCTGGCGTGTGAGAATAATCGACCACGAAGAAAATTCCGCCGTTGGATTTTATCGTTTCGAAACGTCCATTCACACGTTGAAGCACCGAAATCGCCTGAAGAACTTCGGTTTCGTCCATTCCTAATTCGAGCGCAATTCCGTAAGCCAATAACAAATTATACGCATTGAATTTCCCCGTCAAAGTGGTCCAGAATTCTTTGTTATTGAAATTCAGCAACATTCCGTTGAAATCGATTTCCAGAGCTTTTCCGTGGAAATCTGCCATCGTTTTCAAAGCAAAAGTTTTCTTTTTCGCTTTGGTATTTTGAAGCATTACCAGACCGTTTTTGTCATCGGCATTCGTAATCGCAACCGCAGAATCTTCCAGCTCGTCAAAGAATCTTTTCTTAGCGTAGATGTAATTTTGGAAAGTCTTGTGATAATCTAAATGGTCGTGCGAGATATTCGTAAAACCAGCAATTTTGAAATGCAAACCTTCGATTCTGTCCTGAGAAATCCCGTGAGAACTCACTTCCATAAAAGCATATTCACAACCAATTTCAACTGCTTTTGCCAACATTTGATTCAACCGAATCACGTCTGGTGTTGTGTGTGTTGACGGAATAATTTCGTCTCCTATTCTGTATTCAACAGTAGAAATCAAGGCAGATTGATGACCCAAGGTTTTAAAAATATCGAATAACAAAGTAGTTACCGTCGTCTTTCCGTTGGTTCCTGTAACGCCGATTAATTTTAATTTTTCAGAAGGATTTCCGTAAAAGTTAGAAGCCAAATGTCCTAAAGCTTTCGAAGAATCTTCAACTTTAATGTAAGTAATATTATCATTAATGTCTGAAGGCAATTCTTCACAAACAATCACTTTCGCACCTTTCTCGATACTCGAATTGATGTAAGAATGTCCGTCCGAAACTGTTCCTTTCAATGCCACATACAAAGAATCTTCAACAACTTTTCGGCTGTCAAAAACCAATTCCGAAACCTCTCTGTCAAGAGTTCCGATGGTTCCCAAGGTTTGGATTCTTTGTAATAATTTTTCTAAATTCATATTCTGCTTGTAGCTTCTGGCAATTGCTTTTGGCTTATTTTAATTCTGAAGATTCAGATATATTTTCTGATTTTTTCCGATGGTTGCACCTTCTGCAGGAAACTGTCCTGTAATTTTTCCAACGCCTTTATAATCGACTCTGTAACCCAAATTTTCAAGTTGTGGAATCACATTTTTCCCTATCAACCCCACCAATTTCGGCATCGAATCTTTTTTAACCGTTACTTTGACGTTCGGCTCAATCATTTTATGAAGGTCAACTTTATGCTCAACCAACAAGTCTTTTTCGATATTCAAAGGTGTTTTCAGGAAAGTCTTTCCAGCTATTTCTTTAAAAACCGGCGCCGAAACCGTTCCTCCATAAAAACCTTTCGAAACATCTGGCTGATTCACAACCACGAAACACGTATATTTTGGATTGTCAGCAGGATAAAAACCTGCAAATGAAGCCTGATATTTCATCGGACCTGCCTTCCAATATTCGAATCTTGCTGTTCCGGTTTTTCCAGCGATTTTAAGATTTGGTGTATAGATACTTTTCGCTGTTCCTTTTTCTACTGCTTTCGTCAGAGCGTGCGTCATCATCGTAATCGCTTTGTCGGAAGCCATTTTTTTGACCATCACTTCAGGTTTAGCTTCGTACAAAACTTTGCCGTCTTTCATAATTTTATCAATGAAAAGCGGTTTTACCATTTTGCCTTTGTTGGCAATGCCGTTATAAAATGTCACCATTTGCAACAGCGGAAAACTAGATGAATAACCATAACCCAACGATGCTAAAGTCGCTTTGTTCCAACGTTTGCTGGACGGCGTTTGGATGGAAGGTTTTGCAATTCCAGGTAATTCGATTTGCATTTTGTCGAACATTTTCCAACGTTTCAAATGGTCTATGAAAACCTGCGGTTTGTCGGCATAATGCTCTGTGATTAGTTTTGCTGCACCAACGTTACTCGACTTTGCCAAAACGTCGCTAACGTCGTAAGTTCCGCCACCGTGTCCATCTGTAATTCTTTGTCCTGCATAAGTCCAGATTCCGTTTCCGATGTTGACTTTCGTATTTTCATCGATAAAACCATCGTCCATCGCAGCCAAAAGTGAAACAGTTTTGAAAGTCGAACCTGGTTCCTGCGCGTCTTTTACGGTATAATTGTAAGCATCAACATAAATCCCTGGTTCGGTTCTTCTGAGATTCACCATTGCTTTGATTTTCCCAGTAGCAACTTCCATCACGACGACACTTCCGTGGTCTGCATCGAATTTAATCAATTGATTTTCCAAAGCGGAATGTGCAATATCCTGAATCCTTAAATCCAAGGTCGTGTAAACATCTTGCCCATCTACCGGCTCCTGAACTTTCCAGTAATCGATTGGTTTCCACTGAGAAGAAGTGATTTTTTGTTCTAATCTTTTACCATCAATTCCAGTCAAAAATTTACTAAAAGCACCTTCCAAACCAGATTTTGATTCGCCGTTATCCGCACCGATTGTTCCTGCCCCGATTTGTGTTGTGGCTAATTCTCTTCTGAAATTTCTTTCGACAATGAAACCTCCTTTATTTTTTCCTTTTTTGAAAATTGGAAAATTTCGAATTCTATCGTATTCATCGAAGTCAAGACCTTTTGCTAAAAGATAATATTGATTATTTTTCTTATTCTGTGCATCTAGTTTTGCTCGGAAATAACTTCTCGGTTTATCGAACATCTTGCTGAGAGAATCCGTCAACGCGCCAACATTATTGGAATAAATCGTGTCTCTCATCGATTTGAAATCCAAATAAACATCATAACGCATCACAGTCGTCGCCAAAATAGAACCGTCGGAAGCGAAAAGATTGCCACGCGCGGCCTTCAGTTTGGCTTCGCGGTAGTTTTTGCTGATGTAATTATCTTCGAACTCCTGGACGTTCGTGTTTTGAAGAATCAGGATTCTCGCTAAAAAAGTGATGAACAAAACCAGAGCTCCCAAAACAAAAAGGTAGCCCCACTTCAGCGCGTTGGAACGTTTTTTTTCGTAATTGTTATTGGGTTGCTTTATCATTGGTGCTATCAACTTTTATCAATAATTTCATCGGGTGGCTTTCTAAACTCACCAAAGAATCCTCGACCATTTCTTTTCCAAGTTCGGATTCCATTCTTATTTTGATTAGCCTACTTTGCGCGTAAGCGTTTCTGGATTTGTATTCTTCTGTTTCTTCTTTCAGCTCATTGACGAGCTTTATCTTTTTATCAACCAAATGATTACTGTAAATCATAATCATCAGCAATCCGAAAATAAACACGAAATATTTGTAATGCGCTTTGACCTCATCACGGTTCAGAAAATTCCCTTTTATGATGTCCATAAAAGTGAGTTTCTTCTGTTTGTTTTGATTCAGTTTTGCCATTTTTGGTTGTTTGCTGTGGGTTGACAGTTGATAGATTTTAGAATTTCTCTAGCAATCATCAACTAAAAACCATCAACTATAATTTAATTCCCACTCTCATTTTTGCACTTCTGGCGCGGGAGTTTTCTTCAATTTCTTTATCGTCTGGGATAATTGCTTTGGTCTGCAATAACTCAAACGTTTTTGCATAATTTCCGTAGATATCACGCTGAGGTTCACCTTCGAACATTCCGTTTTTCAGGAAACGCTTTACCAATCTGTCTTCTAGTGAATGGTAAGAAATCACGACCAATCTTCCGTCGGTTTTCAGAATATTGTAAGACTGGACAAGCATTTCTTTCAACACCTCCAATTCCTGATTCACTTCAATTCTAATCGCCTGAAAAACCTGAGCAAAAAACTTATTCTGTTTAAAAGCTGGAATGTAACTGAACAGACCTTTTAATTCTTCCGTCGTATTGATTTTCTTTGTTTTCCTGTGGTGAACAATTTCTCTTGCCAATTTTCTGGATTCTCTCAGTTCTCCGTACTGATAAAAGATATTCGCCAAATCTTCTTCTTCATAATCATTGATTATTTTCTTCGCATCAAGACCTTGCATCACGTTCATTCTCATATCCAAAGGCGCATCGCTTCTGATAGAAAATCCACGTTCCGCTTCATCAAACTGATGAGAAGAAACGCCTAAATCACCCAAAATCCCATCAACCCTTGAAACGCCATAAGCCAACATCGAATTTTCTAAAAACCTGAAATTCTGATTAACCAAAATAAATCTCGGATCCTCAATCGTGTTTTTCAAAGCATCCAAATCTTGGTCAAAAGAAAACAACTTTCCTTTGTCCGAAAGCCGGCTCAGAATCTCGCGGGAATGTCCGCCTCCACCGAAAGTGCAGTCCACATAAATCCCGTCTGGATTGGTTACCAGAGCGTCGACACTTTGTTTTAATAAGACAGGATTGTGATACATATTTTAGGTTTTAGGTAGTAGTTGTCTGTTGACAGCTTTTTCTTGATTCTTTATTCTTGATTCTTAGAATCGTCAGATTCTAAATTTCCCATCACGTCTTCTGCAAGATTGGCGAAGTCTAATTCGCTGACAGAAATAACCTGTTCATAAGCTTCTTTGTCCCAAATCTCGAAGAGTTCGCCAGCGCTTGTGATGACGATTTCTTTGGTCAGATTGGCATATTGCGTCAAATCTTTGCTGATTTGCAGACGACCAACGTTGTCCATCTCCACAGTTTTGACGCCAGCCGTAAACATCCTGATGAAATCTGCATTTTTCTTGATAAATCGGTTCAGACCGTTTATTTTTGCCATCAGTTTCTCCCAAGGCTTCATTGGATAAACTTCCAGACACTTTTGAAACACCGAACGCTTGACGATAAATGACTCATCTGCAAAATGTTCCATCTGCTTCGTAAGCGAAGCAGGGAGTTTGATGCGCCCTTTGTCATCTATTTTGCACTCGTATGTTCCAATGAAGTTTTTCATTTGGAGCAAATTTATATAAATTTCTACCACATTTTACCACTTTCGCCCACTTTTATACTTAATGTTTATAACTTTTTGGTTTCACTGCTTTCTTGGCTAATAGTTTGATAATAAATCAATTAAAATGAAATATTGCAAAAAGCCTTACCATAAAGCCTTTGCAATGAATGATTTAAAAAATCCGACGTAAAAAGTTTCATTATTTAAAATGATTCTAAACCAAAATTGAAAATGATTACATTTGTTATATGAAGTATTTAGAAGCACTGAACTGGCGGTATTCTGTGAAAAAATTCGATGGGAAGAAAATTCCGTCGCAAAAACTTAACAATATCCTGGAAGCCGGAAGACTGTCTGTCAGTTCGTTAGGACTTCAGCCTTATCATCTTTTAGTCGTAGAAAATGATGAAACGATTCAGAAATTGATTCCTGCGTTTTACAATCCATCTCAGATTTCGACTTGCTCTCATTTGATTGCTTTGGTTTCTAAGACTAATATTAATAAGGAATATGTCGATAATTATTTCAGTCATATTATTAATGAGCGAGGCGTGACGTTGGAACAGTTGTCGGCTTTTAGAAATAATATCAATCAATTTTTAGAAAATTACACGCAGAAAGAATTGGAAAGCTGGTCAGAGAAACAGAACTACATAGTTCTTGGTTCATTGATTTTGGCTTCAGCAGAAGAAGAAATCGACACTTGCCCGATGGAAGGTTTCAAAACTGAAATCTTGGAAGAGGTTTTGAAAATTGATAAAGCGAATGAGAAAGTTGCAGTGGTTTTGGCTTTAGGTTATCGCGCGGAGGATGATATTTTTCAGAATTTCAAAAAAGTGAGAAAACCTGCGGAAAAGTTCATCAAATTCATTTAACTTTATTCTTTTTAATTTTCTCAGACATCTGAGAATCATTAATTCTTATTTATGATAAAAACAGACGTTCTCGTAATCGGTTCCGGAATTTCAGGCCTTTCTTACGCCATCAAAATCTCCGAACAATTGCCAGACACCAAAATCATCATCGTAACAAAAGGTAATGAGGATGAGAGCAATACAAAATATGCGCAAGGCGGATTGGCCGTTGTCACAGATTTTTCCAAAGATAATTTTCAAAAACATATAGACGACACGTTGCGGGCCGGCGATTACATCAATGACCCTGAAATCGTGAGAATGGTGGTGGAAGAAGCACCATTCAGATTTAATGAAATTGTGGAATGGGGCGCAAAATTTGACCAAGAGAAAGGTCAATATTCTCTTGGGCGAGAAGGCGGACACACGGAAAACCGAATTGTACATCACAAAGACATCACCGGTTTCGAAATTGAAAGAGCACTTTTGGAAACGGTCAACAATTCTCCGAATATCGAAATGCTGGCGCATCATTACGTCATCGATTTGATTACGCAACACCACGTTCCGGATAAAAAATTCGAAAAAGAAAACCTCGATTGCTACGGCGCTTATGTTCTGGACGAGAAAAATAAAAAGATAAAAAAAATCACTGCCAAAATCACTTTGGTGGCAACCGGAGGCGCAGGTCACGTTTATAAAAACACTACGAATCCAATTATCGCAACCGGAGACGGAATTGCTTTTGTTCACAGAGCGCACGGCAAGGTTTCGAATATGCAGTATTATCAGTTTCATCCAACAGCGATGTACTCCAAACGTGACGGAATGTTGTTTTTGATTTCCGAAGCCGTTCGTGGTGATGGCGCAAAACTGAGAACAAAATCCGGCAAACCTTTTATGCAGAAATATGATGAACGCGAGGAATTGGCTTCCCGTGACATCGTTGCAAGAGGCATTGACAATGAATTGAAAATATCCGGAGACGATTACGTTGGTCTGGATTGTCGAGAAATGGACAAGGAAAAATTCATCCATCACTTCCCTAATATTTACAAAAAATGTATGGATGAAGGCATCGACCCAATGAAGGAATTGATTCCCGTGGTACCGGCTTGTCATTATTTGATGGGCGGCATTGAAACTGATAAAAACGGACAATCATCCATCAAAAATCTTTTCGCTGTTGGAGAATGTACCAATTCGGGACTTCACGGTGCGAATCGATTGGCTTCAAATTCTTTGTTGGAAGGTTTGGTTTTTGGTCACAACGCGGCGATGAAAACGGTGGAACTTCTGAAAGAAAATGATTTCAACTTCGATGACTTGAAAGCCGTTCCGGAATGGAATGAAGAAGGAATGAAAATGATGGACGAAATGGTTCTCGTGACTTACCTCAGAAAGCAACTTCAGGAAATGATGAGCGATTTAGTTGCCATTGTGAGAAGCAATGCGAGATTGGAATTAGCCAAGAAAAAACAGCGCGAAATCTATGAAGCTGTAACGGAACTTTATAATTACTCCATCCTTTCGCCACAACTTTCGGAATTGAGAAACCTTGTGAATATCTCTTATTTGATTATCAAGCAATCTCTTGAAATGAAAGAGAATAAAGGTGCTTTTTACAATAAGGATTTGGCTACGAAACCGCTTTTGATTAGTGAACAATAATAATGTTTAAGTTTATTTACTTCATTGTATTTCTCAGCATTATTTCTTGTCACTCGTCGGGAAATGAAAATAAGTCAAATTCGGAAGAAGTAGAAAACTCCATCAACGAAAACTTGGAATCAAACTCAGGGAAACCTTTTTTCAGGTTCGATGCCGTTGACTATTATAACTATAACATTGACGAAAATACCGCAATGAATCTTCTAGATTATCGAAAAACTGCATTAGACTCAATCAAATACAATTTGATTCTTGATGAAACCTCGGAAGACATTAGTAATGAATACTTTATAATGAATTTGACGAAAGCAGGATTCAAAAAGAAAGAAATCGAGTCTGAGGATTTTCAGAAGCTGAGTAACTTGTTTTCTGAACATCCTGTGCGGGAAGGTCTTGATTTTGCTTGCATTCCCATCTTCAGAGATATTTTAGTTTTCAAAAAAAATGAAAAAGTGATTGGAGTTGCCAAAATCTGCTTCGGCTGTAATGACTATAAAATTATTGGAAACGATGCAAATACTAGCAATTTTGGACAAGGTAAAGACTACGAAATTCTATCTTTGATTCTTAATAGATACATTGATAAAAATTAGAATACCAGCATCCGATAAGTTTTAAAGGAATAAGAAATAATGCTTAATAAAGACAATGAACAATACTTCCGTTGGATTTCAGATTTGAAACAGAGAATCCAGCAGAGCCAAATCAAAGCGGCCATTCAGGTAAATTCTGCTTTGATAGAGATGTATTGGGATTTGGGGAAGGAAATTTCTGAAAGAAGTTTTGAAAACACTTATGGTTCGGGATTTTTCAAGCAGTTGAGCAATGATTTACTGAATGAGTTTCCCGAAATAAAAGGATTTTCATTATCAAACATCAAATACATCAAATCATTCTATCTATTTTACAATCAGAACATTACAAAAAGCCAACAACTTGTTGGCGAATTCAAAAGTGAAGACAACTTAAATCTCCAGCAAGTTGTTGGAGTATTCAAAAGTGAGGAAAATCAAAATCGGCAACAACTTGTTGACGAATTCCCACAAAAGCTTTTTTTAATTCCTTGGGGACATCACATTCAGATTTTTACGAAATGCAAAAACGTTACTGAAGCTTTATTTTACATTAATAAAACCATCGAAAATGGCTGGAGCAGAGCTGTTTTGCTTAATATGATTTCGGGAAATCTGTATCAATCTCAAGGAAAAGCAATTACCAATTTTTCTAAAACCCTTCCTGACTACGATAGCGAACTGGTAAAACAAACTTTGAAAGACCCTTATATTTTTGATTTTCTTAATATAAGTGAAAACTTCAAAGAGCGGGAACTGGAAAATGCTTTGATTGATAATATTCAGAAGTTTTTAATTGAATTGGGAAATGGCTTCGCGTTCGTTGGGAAGCAGGTGGAAATGAAAGTTGGGAACCAAAGTTTTTTCTTAGATTTACTTTTCTATCATATTAAACTAAAAAGATACGTTGTCATCGAATTAAAAACTGGAGAATTCGAACCGGAACACGCAGGGAAACTTAATTTTTATGTGACTTCTGTCGATAAGCAATTGCGTGACGAAAATGATAATGCAACCGTCGGATTGATTATTTGTAAAACAAAAGATGACATCATTGCAGAATATTCTTTGACCGATTTGCACAAGCCGTTGGGAATCTCTTCCTACGAACTCAAGAAAATATTACCCGATAACTTTAAATCTTCTTTGCCAAGCATCGAAGAAATTGAAAATGAACTTAAAAAAATCTCAAATGAAAAGACCAACATACGCATCCGATAAAGTTTTAAAAGAATTCATCCGTACGGCTTTGGAAGAAGACATCCAAGGCGGCGACCATTCTACCTTGTCCACCATTCCGAAAGATTTGGAACAAAAAGCGCAATTATTAGTTAAAGAAAATTGCATTCTGGCTGGTGTGGAACTTGCAGAAATTATTTTCAAAACATTTGATAAAAACCTCAATGTTGAAGTTTTTATTAAAGATGGAGAACCTGCTAAAAAAGGAGATGTGGCATTTATAGTTACAGGAAAAGCAAGATCAATTCTTTCTACAGAACGTTTGGTTCTTAATTGTATGCAAAGAATGAGCGGAATTGCTACGATGACACACGATTGGGATTCACGATTGGTTGGGACTAAAGCTAAATTGCTTGACACCAGAAAAACAACGCCAAATTTCCGTGTGTGTGAAAAATGGGCGGTTGCCATTGGTGGCGGAACCAATCACAGATATGGACTTTATGATATGATAATGCTGAAAGACAACCACATCGACTACAACGGAAGCATTACCAATGCTGTAAAAATGGCGAAAGAGTACGTCAAGAAAAATAAGTTAAAACTTAAGATTGAAGTTGAAACCCGTAACATCGAAGAAGTTGAAGAAGCCGTAAAATCTGGTGCTGACAGAATTATGTTTGACAATATGGATGTCGAGACAATGACCAAAGCTGTGAAAATCGTGAATAAAAAATCTGAGACCGAAGCATCGGGCGGAATCACTCGTGATGTGTTAAATTCGGTGGCGAAAACTGGTGTCGATTTCATCTCTGCGGGTGCAATTACACATTCTTCGAGCAATATCGACCTGAGTCTCAAGGCTTTAAAAATTTAACACTTTCTTAACAGGAGTTATCATTTTTTTTAAGACTTTTGCGACATAAATCTTAAAGAAATGAATATGTTATCTAAAAAACCGGCATTAATCCTTATGCTGACAATGAGTACCGCAAGTTTCTACTTTGCACAGTCTACTCAGGATACACTTAAAAATGACACTAACATCGATGAGGTAATCCTAACTGGTGTTGCTGATATTGCAAAAGACAGAAAGACTCCTGTTGCTGTTTCAACTATCAAAGAAGCACAGATTATTGAAAAAATGGGAAATCAGGAATTCCCTGAAATCCTAAACAGTACGCCATCAGTATATGCTACAAAAGGTGGTGGTGGTTTCGGAGACGGAAAAACGGTTATCCGAGGATTTACACAGGAAAACATTGCCGTAATGGTGAATGGTATGCCTGTAAACGATATGGAAACTGGTGCTGTCTATTGGAGTAACTGGTCTGGTCTTTCTGATGTAACATCTTCAATGCAGGTTCAGAGAGGTCTTGGTTCTTCTAAATTGGCAATTGCTTCTGTTGGAGGAACAATCAACATTTTAACAAGAGCTGCTGACAAAAAACAAGGAGGTGTTGTTTCAGTTGGTGTTGGTAATGATGATTTTCACAAATCTTTATTTGCATACAATAGTGGGAAAAGCGCAACAGGATGGGCAACATCTTTCTTGATGAGCAGAACTGCAGGTAGTATGTATGCAGACGGAACTCAATTTGAAGGTTATAACTATTACTGGGCATTAGGTTACCAAACCGGAAAACACGATTTCCAATTTACAATTACTGGTGCTCCACAATGGCACAATCAAAGATCTACTTACTCAAGTATTCAGAACTACATCAAATACAATCCTGAAAATAACGGAGATCCAAACAGAAGATATAATCCGGACTGGGGATATAGCAACGGCGAAGTTCTTTCTAACCGTGTAAACTATTATCACAAACCAGTTATGTCACTTAACTGGGATTGGAAAATATCTGAAAAATCAAAATTAAACTCAATCTTTTACGCATCCTTCGGAAGAGGTGGTGGTACTGGTGATCTAGGAAATGTTAGAACAATTGCTCCAGGAACTACAGCTGCTGCAAATTATAACATTACTTCTTATCCAAGAACTTCAGATGGTCAAATAAACTATGACGGTATATTTGCTGCTAATGCTGCTATTAATATGAATACTGCAGGAGCACAAAGTACATTGATCAGAAGAGCATCTGTCAACTCTCACAACTGGTACGGTGCAATCATCAGCTTTAATCACAAGATTAATGATAATTTGAACTTCACTATCGGTACAGATAACAGATACTATTACGGATACCATTATCAAGTAGCGTCTGACCTTTATGGCGCAGCTGGCTATAAAGATAACACCAACAAAAATATCTATACAAGCCCAGGTAATGTCTATACAGCAACACCGAGACTTGTTACCAATACATTTGCACCAAAACCAAACTGGAATCCTTTCGGTGGAAAAATCAACGACACAAGTGATATGATTGGTTTTGACAACGATGGTGAGGTACTATGGTATGGTGGTTTCGGACAATTGGAATATTCTAACGACAGATTATCAGCTTTTGTTTCCGGTGCTTTGTCTAATCAGTCTTTCCAAAGAATTGATCATTTCATTATAGATGGTGTGTCTTTACTTAACACACAGCAAGCTGGTTTCATCAATTCAACAGCAGCCAATGCTCCTGTAGTTCAGGCAACTGCGCTTAACCCTGCACTTAATGCAAAAACAGGTTTCAAAGATATCTTAGGATATAACGCAAAAGCAGGTGCTAACTATAATATCGATGATCACAGCAACGTTTTTGCTAACATTGGATACTATTCTAAACAACCATTTTTGAATGCAGTTTATCCCGGTAACAAAAATTATCTTAATCCTAATTTGACCAATGAGAAAATCTTTGGTATCGAAGCAGGTTACGGATTCCGTTCAGGTATCTTCAATGCAAATGTGAATGTTTACAGAACTTCTTGGAAAGATAGATTCCAAAGAAGGAGTAACATATCTCTACAATACCCAGATCCAACTAACCCAACTAATATAATCAGTACTACAACTGCTTATGCTAATATCGAAGGCATTACAGAAATCCACCAGGGAGCAGAGCTAGAAGTGACTGCAAACGTGCACAAAATGCTTACTTTGACTGGTATGATTTCTTATGGAGATTATTACTATAAGGGAAATGCTAGTGGTAACCAATTTACAGAAAGTAATGAGCAGATTGGAACAGATTCTCAAACATTATATTTGGATAAAGTTAAAGTTGGAGGGACAGCACAAAAAACAGCAGCTGTTGGATTTATTTTCAAGCCAACAGATTGGGTTAGCTTAGATGCCAACTATAGAGGCGCAAAAGACCTTTACTCTAACTTGACTTTAACGAATTTCGGAACTGAGAGAGCAGGACAAAATGGAGCATTAGAACTTCCTAGTTTTGGATTAGTAGACCTAGGTCTTACTTTCAAAATTAAATTAAATGACCCTAAACAATTCTTCACTTTAAGAGGAAATGTTTACAACTTGTTAGACAAAACATATATTTCCGAGTCAAATACCAACATTTTGAACAACCTAACTCAGGAAGACTTCAAAACAAGTACTGGAGCTAATGATACCGCAGCATTTGCAGCTTATCAGGCAACGCCTACTTGGAATGGTGTGAAGCAATCCAATAATGTTTATTTCGGATACGGAAGAACTTGGGCAGCAACATTGTCATTCAACTTCTAAAAAATCATTTAGATTTTATAAACCACAAATCCCGGCAATCTGTCGGGATTTTTCTATCTTTGTCAATCAAAAATCTGAATATGGAATTTTACAAAATTTTTCTTAGCGCTCACAAAGGTTTCGCTTACCTGGAGCTTGCACTGGTTGCAGCATTTTTAGTTCTGTTATTGGTCACAATGTTTGGCTACAGCGGAAAAATCTCAAAACCATTTAGAAAAGTAACGCTTTTCACGATGATTTTCTTCCACGTTCAATTTTTAATAGGTGTTTCATTATTATTTATATTCTCACCAGGCTTCAAAGCCGCTTTAGATGCAGGGACTTTGATGAAGGATCCATACGCAAGATTCCAATACGTGGAACATCCTTTCTCTATGCTGATTGCGGCAGTATTGATGACAATCATCAACAAAAAGCTAAAAACATCTGAAAAACTGACGATTCCCATTATGTCTTTAGGATTAGTTGCAATTGCACTTTTCGTTTTCGCATTCCCTTGGGCAAGAGTTTTTGCATAAATCTTTAATAATTTAATTTAATCAAAACAATGAAAGTAGCTGTAGTAGGCGCAACCGGAATGGTTGGACAAGTTATGCTGAAGGTTTTGGAGGAAAGAAATCTTCCCATTACCGAACTGATTCCCGTAGCATCAGAGAGATCTGTTGGTAAAAAGATCAAATTCAAGGGTAAGGAATTCACAATCGTTAGCATGGACGACGCTATTGCAGCCAAACCCGAGATCGCAGTTTTTTCTGCGGGCGGAAATACGTCATTGGAATTTGCTCCAAAATTTGCCGAGGTTGGTACTGTTGTGATTGATAATTCTTCTGCGTGGAGAATGGACCCAACCAAAAAATTGGTAGTTCCGGAAATCAATGCCAACGTCTTGACAAAAGAAGACAAGATCATCGCCAATCCAAACTGTTCTACAATACAATTGGTAATGGTGCTTCACCCTCTGAATATCAAATACGATATAAAAAGAGTTGTAGTTTCCACTTATCAATCGGTTACAGGAACAGGAAAAGCAGCCGTTGACCAGTTAAATGCTGAAATTAAAGGCGAAAATCCTGAGAAAGTTTATCCTTATCAAATCTTCAAAAATGCATTGCCACATTGTGATGTTTTTGCGGATGACGATTACACTAAGGAAGAAATCAAATTGATGAAAGAGCCTAAGAAAATTATGGGCGATGACACTTTCAATTTGACAGCCACAGCCGTAAGAGTTCCCGTACAAGGTGGACATTCGGAAAGTGTGAACATAGAATTTGAAAATGAATTTGATTTGGACGAAGTAAGAAAAATACTTTCTGAAACGCCAGGAATCATTCTTCAGGATGATGTGAAAAATAACCAATATCCAATGCCGCTCTATTCTGAAGGTAAAGATGAAGTTTTCGTGGGTAGAATCAGACGAGATCTCTCCCAGCCGAAAACCCTCAATCTCTGGATTGTGGCAGACAATCTCCGAAAAGGTGCTGCTACAAACGCCGTTCAGATTGCAGAATACCTGGTAGCAAACAACTTAGTTTAAACTAACAAAAATCAAAGAATCTTCGAAAATCTCGAAGATTCTTTTTTTAGCAATGAAAACAGACAAAAAAAATAATTCTAATATTAATTTCCAAAAGTGGATTGCGGCAATTGGCATCCTGCTTTTCATCGGAAAACTAGTCGCGTGGAAACTTACTAATTCTGATGCTGTTTTCTCTGACGCGATGGAAAGTATCGTGAATGTCATCAGCGCATTTATGGGACTTTATGCCTTATATCTTGCTTCAAAACCAAGAGACGAAAACCATCCTTATGGCCACGGAAAGGTGGAATTTGTAACCTCAGCAATAGAAGGCTGTTTGATAAGCATTGCCGGCGTAATGATCATTTATGAAGGTACAAACAGTTTACTATCCGACAAAGTTCTGAATAAGTTGGATTGGGGAATTTGGATTATCGCTGGAACAGCTATTATCAATTATATTCTCGGTTATATTTCTATTCAAAAAGGAAAGGCTGAAAACTCTGTCGTTCTTGTTTCTTCTGGCAAACATTTGCAGTCAGACACCATTACAACTTTAGGTGTTGTCGTGAGTTTGGTATTGGTTTATTTCACCAAATTAATCTGGATTGATTCTGTTGTCGCTTTGATTTTTGGTATTTATATTATCATTATCGGTTACAAAATTATCCGAAAATCCCTCAGCGGAATTATGGATGAAGCCGATCCGGAAATGCTGGAAAGGTTAGCCACTTTCCTTAATGAAAACAGAAAAGCAGAATGGATAGACGTTCACAATATGAAAATTCAACAATTCGGGAGCCGACTTCATATCGATGCGCATATCACTTTACCTTGGTATTTTGAACTTAGAACAGCGCACGACGAGATGGAAGAAATGATCAAGTTAATCGCAGAAAACACTGATAGAAAAGTAGAATTCAATTTTCATATGGATGATTGCAAGCCGACTTCGTGTGCAATTTGCCAAATTGAGAATTGTCCTGTCCGTCAGCACATTTTCACAAAAAAAGTGGATTGGAATGGCGAGAATATTTCTCAACCGGATAAACATACTTTGGAAAATTAATTCTGAATCAACTTCTTACGATAATAAAAAATCGGAATAATCAAGATGACTGTCAATGGCTGTATCACAAAACGGCGGACGTAAAATGAAAATAGATAACCAAATTGGAATCTGTCATAGATACAAAACAAATAAATAGGAAAAACGATCACAAAAACCAACACAATCAAAATCAAAGCCTGCTTTGTCCATTCTTTATTTTGGAAAAGGAAATGAATAATAACCAGTGAGAAAAAGGTATTTAATCCAAATCTCATCAGATAATTTAAAATTAGTTTTCCCCAGGAAAAATTGGGAAATATTGCCGAATGATTGGCCGTTTTGAAAAAATTTAAAAACGGATCATAAAAGAAATGATCTTCTACCCCACGGATTGCAACCAAACCGAGAACACCTAATAAAACACAAAAATACCTAAGCATTTTCGTAAGATTTATGACACTGCAAAATTGCGACGAAAGCGGACATCTACAAAAATTTGAATTCTTTGATAAAGAAATGGCATTATGAAAAATCCAATCCAAAAGACTGAAAATGCATAAAATCATTATTTACTTCAAGAGTAAATCTTTAAAAAATAGTTTGTAAAATGTTCGAATCAGTTCGATTCTGTAAAGAGCTGTAGAAAAGCCCAGTTGGGGTAATAAATTTATCTTTCATTGTTTCTCGTGTGTTAGACGACAAAATTACAAAAATAAATATTCTTAATTGCTAAAAATCAACAATTAAAGTCGGAAAAACTAAAATCAAGCAATTATAATTAAGATTTTTCAATTTTTCTTAAAGCAAAAAACTGAATCCAAATTAACCACAGAATAATCACGCCGCCATAGATAATTGCAGGGAAAAGATAATCGTGCCCTATTTTTTCGTATTGAGGATACTTCAAAAAAATGATGTTTAATAAAGCAATTCTGGAAACATTAAGAATATGTAGCAGAATGATTCCACCCAAAACAAAAAGGAAAGTTTTAGCACCTTTGTAGAAAGCAAAAATGAAAGCTGAAAAAAGAATTGCAACAGAGAAAACATTGCAACCTTCTACCATTCTGGTCGTGAATTTTCCAGAAGTCTGAAACAAAACACTATGCAATTTCATACTGTCTACCAAAACAGTTGGGAAACCAAAAGAATCCTGTAAAAAAGCGACTTGATTCGCTACCCATCTTGTGAAAGGATCTACCACAGCATTCTCATAATGATTGAGATAAAATTGATACAATAATACCAAAACGATGTAAATGACAACGAATCTCAATAGAATCTTCAGAACTGGTAGAAAATCTTTCATATTTACATTTTCACTTTTGAGTTTATCGTGAGATTTACCATTTGTTATTTCAGTGAGTAAAATTACAATTTTTCGTCCATCAAAATCTATTATTAATTAACTTTGTTCTATGCAGGAACATCAGGATTTTTTTGAGGAATTTTTGGGTCAGAAACCAGATTCTTTTACGACGCTTCCACAAAGCGGCTCTTCCAGAATCAATTATATCGGAAGTTTTGAAGACCAACAATATATCATTACTTACAATGAAAATATTCGGGAGAATGAGGCTTTTTTTTATTTTTCTGATTTGTTTCAAAATCTTCACCTCAACACGCCAACAGTTGTTAAAATCAATTCTGAGAGAAATCTTTATGTTCAGGAATTTCTTGGGAATAAAACACTTTCGGAAGTTATCACCGAAGAAGGAACTTCTGAGCGTGTAAAAAATCTGGTCAAAAAAAGTCTGGAAAAGCTGTTTGAATTGCAGACCAAAACTTTAGGAAAAGTAGATTTCAAAAACAGTTTTGAGTACGAAAGTTATGACGATTTACCGATTACGCACGATCTTTATTATTTCAAGAATTTTCTGATTGATGTTTTGGAGATTGATTATCATAAATCGACTTTGTTAAAAGAATTCAAAACTATTTCTGAGACGATTCAGAGATTGACGCCGAAGACCTTGATGATTCGGGATTTCCAGTCCAGGAATATTTTGGTGGATGAGAATGATGAGGTTTTCTTTATCGATTATCAGTCGGCAATGGAAGGTCCGGCAACTTACGACGTGATTTCTTTTCTTCATCAGGCTAAGGCTAATTTCCCTAATGATTTCAAAGAAGAAATGCTGGATTATTATTTAACTTTCTGGGAAAAAGATGCTGACAAACAAGCTTTGAAACAATCTTTTGAATGGATGAAAATGATGCGTTTTCTGCAGGTTTTGGGCGCTTATGGATTCCGGGGATTGATACAGAGAAAATCTCATTTTTTAGCGAGTCTTCTGCAGGGAATTGAGAATATCTATGAACTGAATCAAACTTGGAGCGAAATCTCTCTCCAGTTTCCGGAATTGTATTTTATTATTCTAAGATTGAAGAGTAAAGAAATCCGATCTAAAATCGAGGAATTGATTATTGATTAAGTATCTTGTCAACGCAAAATTATTTTTATTGACAAATGTTGTTTAGATGACAAATTCCCTAGCCCCGATTGCAATGGAAATCCTTTTTTGCGTGGACTTACCGTTGTATTAATGTAGGAATCGTCTTTGCAAAAAAGATTGAAACGGAAAGCGGGAATTGCTCCAAAGCAATCGAGCTAGTCAAATAGCTACTCCTAAAAGTTTTGATAAAATAAAAACCTCAGAATTTCTTCTAAGGTTTTTTCTGAATATTTTCAGTTTCTCTAATTATTTAATACTAATCCGTTTTCTCTTACAATTCGCTTAGCGAATCTGAATTTTGGTCCCCAATAACTATCATCTAGTGAAGAAACCATTACACCTTTGGATGTTGCAGCGTGAATGAACTTCACTTCGCCTTCTGGTGTTACATCTTCCACGATTCCTACGTGTGAGATTCTGCTGCCTCTGTGTGAGAAAAACACCAAATCTCCTTTCTGAAGTTCCGTTCTTTCTACAGAGTCACCTTCATTGGATTGCTGAGCTGCAACTCTTGGAAGATCCATCCCGGCTGCTGCGCCAAATACTGACAATACGAATGCTGAACAATCTATCCCACTTCTGGTGCTGCCTCCGTATCTGTAAGGTGTTCCCAGATAGCTTTCTGCTTCCATCAGGATATTGTCTATCGTTTTGCTATGTTTGATAGCGTTTTCTATTGCTGATCTTTTGATAACATCACTTGTGCTAGCAATAGATGCTAAAACACGTTGTCCGTTGTTATTGGTTCTATTTGAATTTGATACTGCTTTTACATCAAGAGAGGCAAATTTGGCATCAGTTTTGTATGTTTGATTGTTAGAAACCACATAGTTAGAAACGCAAGATTGCAGTGAGAAAAATGTGGCTACAAATAAGAAATAAACTAGAACTCTTTTCTTCATATATATTTAATTATTTGTTAAACTTTGGTTGGTATTTTGTAATTGCATAGCAAATTTAGCCATAACCATTTAAAGGGTCTTCCAATTCAAACTGAGAGACTTTTAGTTTAACATACTTTAACAGTCTTTTATAGAATGTTAAAAAAAAATAAACCGCAAAGCCTTTATTTAGACTTTGCGGTTTTATTTTTAGTTAAGATTCTTTAACGTTTTTGTAGATATTTATCTAGTGAAGAGTAATTCTCTATATTTTGTCATCGGCCAAAGCTCATCATCCACCATCATTTCAAGGGCATCAGAAGCTGCTCTAATGTTCTCAAACAATGGGATTACTTTGTTACAATATTCTTCTGCCTGTTCCTGGCTTCCGGATGTATTTTTAGCATTTTCTTTAGCTGATAAAAGCTCATCTACACCAACTTTGATTTGAGATACATTTCCTGAAATATCCGTAATCAAAGCCAATTGTTCTTTTGCAAGAGTTTTGAATTCTTTGTCTCCAAAGATTTCTTTCAGACCTTTAACGTTCTCAATCAATCTGTTTTGATAGTTAAGTGCTGCAGGAATAATGTGGTTTCTTGCGATATCCGCCAAAACTCTAGCTTCAATATCGATTACTGTAGAATATTTCTCCAATTTGATTTCGTTTCTCGCTTCGAACTCTCTGTGAGAATAGATTCCTAGTTCTTCGTAAAGATCAACGAATTTTTGGTCCAATTCTTTTTTAAGCGCTTCTGGAGTAGTCTTCAGGTTGTTAAGACCTCTTTTTAGCGCTTCATTAGCCCAATCTTCAGAATATCCGTCACCTTCGAACATAATGTTTTTACAGTCCTTAATATATTCACGAAGAATATTGAAAATTGCTTCGTCTTTTTTCAAGCCTTTTTCGATTAACGCATCTACTTCACCTTTGAAAGTTTTCAATTGTTTCGCAGCGATAACATTCATCACAGTCATTACTTCCGCGCAGTTTGCAGAAGAACCAACCGCTCTGATTTCAAATTTATTTCCTGTAAAAGCGAAAGGTGAAGTTCTGTTTCTATCGGTATTATCCAAAAGAATTTCAGGGATTTTTCCAACTACGTTCAGTTTCAAATCGGTTTTTTCTTCAGGAGACAATTTTCCGTCGGTTACTTTTTCCAATTCTTCCAAAACTCGGAACAATTGACTTCCGATAAACGCAGAAATAATTGCTGGTGGCGCTTCGTTAGCTCCTAATCTATGGTCGTTGCTTGCTGATGCGATAGATGCTCTCAACAAATCAGCATAATCGTGAACGGCTTTCAAAGTATTCACAAAGAAAGTCAGGAACTGAAGATTTTTCTTAGGGTTTTTTCCCGGGCTCAAAAGGTTATCGCCTGTGTCAGTTGCTAAAGACCAGTTGTTATGTTTTCCACTTCCGTTGACGCCGGCAAATGGTTTTTCGTGAAATAAAATATGGAAATGATGCTTGTGAGCAATTCTCGCCATAATATCCATTAATAATGAATTATGGTCCACTGCAACATTCGCTTCTTCAAACATCGGTGCCAACTCGAATTGATTGGGGGCAACTTCATTGTGACGCGTCGTTACAGGAATTCCCAACTTCATACATTCGATTTCCAACTCCTTCATATAGTTCATCACTCTTGTAGGAATTGAACCAAAATAATGGTCATCCAATTGTTGACCTTTTGCTGGAGAATGTCCTAGCAAGGTTTTCCCAGTCAAAACCAAATCTGGACGAGACTGATACAAAGCGGTATCTACCAAGAAATATTCTTGTTCCCAACCTAAAGTAGGAGAAACTTTTGTTACGTTTTTATCGAAATAAGCTTTACAAACATCAGTCGCTGCTTCGTCAACCGCGTTCAAAGCTCTTAATAATGGTGCTTTATAATCTAAAGTTTCACCAGTGTAAGAAATGAAAATAGATGGAATACAAAGCGTAGTTCCCATAATGAAAGCTGGAGAAGTCGGATCCCAAGCGGTATAACCTCTCGCTTCGAATGTATTTCTGATTCCACCGTTCGGGAAAGAAGAAGCATCCGGCTCCTGCTGAATCAATAACGCACCACTGAATCTCTCAATCGCTCTTCCACCTTCGATTGGCGTGAAGAATGAATCGTGTTTCTCAGCAGTTGCACCTGTCAATGGTTGAAACCAGTGTGTGTAATGCGTTGCACCTTTGGACATTGCCCAATCTTTCATTGCTACAGCCACTTGGTCTGCAATGTGTCTCTGGATTTTTGTTCCTTTTTTAATGGCATCCAAAATAGATTGGAATGCTTCTTTCGTCAAATATTCTCTCATTGTTTCTTCTGAGAATACGTTTTGACAAAACAATTCAGACAGTTTTGCAGGAACTTCTATGAAATTATCTTTTCTGTAATTTCTGAATGGAAGCTCGGCTAAGGCTTTAAATCTTAATGTTGACATAAAAGTGTGTTATTTTAAACGAGGCAAATTTACAAAAAATATAAGTTCAAATTAATTTACCCCTAAAAAATTATAGTCATTTTAACTAAAATAAATTATGAATTAAAAATCACCCCTAAAATTTTCAATGTATTCAACAAAATTATTTAAATAATCATTTAATAATTGTTATCAAAATGTGAATGAAATTTATTTTTAAAATATTGAGAAGAAAGTTTAACTTTAAAACAATTATCAATTAATAACTAAAAAACTGTTTTAAAGCTTCAATCACCTGAAATTCAATTAATTAAATTATCAAATTTGATTTAAATAATATTTCATATCTTTGCAGACTTTTACACAAAATTTAATATATGGCAAATTCAAGAGCAAGAGAAACCACAGAAGCTATCGAAAGATTATACGTCTCTATGAGACATTTATTTTACAGAGGATTTTTCAAACCTTCAGGTGTTTCGGGAGAATCATTAAGAAAACTCTTAATGGTCATCAATCCTGAAATCTACGGAAGTATGAGCATCCCCAATAAGATAGAGCTGGACGGTTTACTTTATGTTCTTGACCGTCTTCCGGAAGGCATCGAGGAGTGTTCATTTATCCACCTGACATCTGACGAAGGTTTTGACAAAGGAAGTTTCGAACCAATCGTTCCTAAGAAAAGACGTAGAAATTGCTACAGAATCGATGAACATCAGATGAACATCGAAGTTCTTTTGGGTCGTTCTGAGATTTATGATATTTTGACTCACTTGACTTTCCTTTATCTGGAAGCTGATAAAATTAAAAACATTGGTTTCGATTTAGAAAACGAAGGTCGTCCAAAACGTATTTGGAAAATCATCGAAGAAGTAGCGAAAGGCGAGAAAAAATACAGCAGAAAAGAAAAAGAAGTCGCTTTGATTCATCTTTCTTCTTTCTTAGGAAGAACGTTTGATGAGACTTTGAATGCTTACAACAGTTTCGGCGACGATAAAAACCCTGACCGCTTATTCAAAATCATTTATTGGCTAGGACAAGTGAGTTTGACAGATTGGAAAGAAATCAGCCAACGTGAAATTTATTTTTCATCTATTTTACAGGAAAGAGTTGGACATCACCTTTTTGGAGAAAAATGGGCGAACAAAATCAAAAAAGTGTTGGTGGAAAACGACCTTCATATGCGTCCTCTTCACATCATCAGCGCCAATATGCACTCGGTGAAAAATATGCTTTTCGCTAATGAAGCGCTTAATAAAAAAGCGACTAAAGAAGTTGACTACAAATTGTTCGCTGATATCAGTAATAAAAAAGACCTTCAGGAAAAAATCCTAGATCACGCGACGAAAGAAGGAATGATTTATATTGATGACAACAGCGGGAGTAACATCGATGTTCAAATCATTGATTTGTCTAAAACAGCGCTCAGCAATTCGGTTTTCGCCAATCAGAAATACAAAGGCGACGATGTGATTTTGGTTTTCGATTATGCTTTCGGAGAACAGGCTTTTGAGGTAATGGACGAATTACTAAGACCTTACGAAGTGAATGGCGAAGTTTATATGATGAAAGTAAAATCGGTTTCCATTATGGGAAAAGCAGGAATATTAACAGGCGGAAAAGGCGACATTATGATTCCGACTTCTCACATCTTTGAAGGAACTGCAGATAATTACACTTTCGAAAATGCTTTGAAACTGGAAGATTTTGTAGATGATGAAGTCAAAGCTTTTGAAGGACCGATGGTTACCGTTTTGGGAACATCGCTTCAGAACAAAGATATTTTATCTTACTTTATGACAACTTCCTGGAAAGCCATCGGATTGGAAATGGAGGGTGCGCATTACCAAAAAGCAATTCAGGTAGCGAGCAAAATCCGTCACCACATTTCTCCGGATTTGTTTGTGATGTACGCTTATTACGCTTCTGATAATCCTTTGGAAACGGGAAGTACATTATCTTCCGGCGGACTTGGATTGACTGGCGTGAAACCAACTTATATGATTACGCACAAAATCATCGAGAAAATTCTTGAGAAGAAATAAAAATGAAAGCCTCCAAATTGGAGGCTTTTTTTATATAAAATTCGCAATCGTATAAATCAGCAAACCGACCAATCCACCAACGATTGTTCCGTTGATCCGGATAAACTGAAGATCTTTTCCAACTTCCAGTTCCAGTTTTCGGCTGAGTTCTTTGCCTTCCCAATTTCCAACAGTTGTGCTGATAAGTTCACCAAAATTCTGCGTATTTTTCAGAATGTATTTATAAGCCGTCAATCTCACCCAGCCATCGATTCTGTTTTGGAATTGCTCGTCATTTTGGAGATTAGAAACAAATTCGTTGATGTTTTTTTTGACGTAAGATTTCAGTTTTGAATCTTCTTCGGACAATTCTTTGATTATTGACGATTTCAAAGATTGCCAAATGTCATTGGAATATTGATTGAGTTTTTCGCCTTGCAGAAACTCTGATTTGATGGTTTCAAATTCCGATTCCCATTTTGGTTCTTCTTTCAGCTCTTTGGAGAATTCGAAGATTTTATTGGTAATTTCGGCTCTTAATGGATGTTTCAAATCCTCTTCTATTTCACGAAAATAATCGCTCAAACCTTTGGTGATTTTCTCTGAGATTTTAGAATCCACAGATTTTGGAATAAAGAAGAAACTTTCTTTCTCAACGCGTTCTGTTACCAATTGTTGATTTTCAAGGATATAATTTTTGATTTGAGAACTTAATCCGGTAATTAATCTTTGATGGTCATTTTTATTAAGAATATATTCGATACCGTTTCCGATGATAGAATTTAGTTTAATAGAACCTGCCATTTCTTCGGCTTTATTCGTAATGAATTTTACCACGGTTTCATCATTCAATTTATTGATGATATTAATTAAAATCGATGACACTTCATTCATCAAAATATTTTGATTTCTATCTTTTGAAAGCCAGTCGCCCATGTAAACCGAAACTTTTAGTTTCTGAATATAAGGTCTGATATTCTGAGGGGAAAGAAAATTTTCCACCACAAAATTGCCAAGATTATCACCAATCTTTTCTTTAGAATTTTCAATCAAATTGGTATGCGGAATTTTGATTCCTAAAGGATAATTGAATAAAGCCGTCACCGCGAACCAATCTGCCAGAGCACCAACCATCGCCGCTTCAGAAAAAGCACGGATATAACCAATCCAATGCGAATGATTCTGTTTTTGAAGAATCGTCATCCCTACAAAAGTGATTGCCATCAGGACGAATAATCCCGTTGCCAGCATTTTGTGGTTTCGGAGTTGTTGTTTTTTCAGTTCATCATTCATAAGGCAGGAAATTCGAAAATCATTCCAAACAAAATTATCGAAAATGAATAAATAAATTTATTTTTACATCAAATAATTGATAAATGCTGAAAAAACCACTGAATATATTGTTACTGATCATCGCTGGAATTATAATTTTAATATACATAACGGGTTATAATTATCTTTTCAATGGTATCAAATTGACTTATCTCAGTGGAAAAACAGGGCCATCCATCGACGATGGCAAAGATTTTCCCTCGAAAATCATATCAAGGGGAAATCCTAAACCTTGGCCTGTTGACCATAATTATAATAAGCAGCCATTGTCGCCAGCATTGCAAAAGCATTTAACGGATACCAAATCGGTTTCTTTTCTGGTCATTCAGCACGGGAAAATTCTGCAGGAACATTATTGGGACGGTTATAGCAAAAACTCACAGAGCAATTCCTTTTCTATGGCCAACGCCATCACTGTTTTACTTTTGGGCAAGGCTATTGAAGACGGCAGAATTCAAAAAATCAATGAACCATTTTCCGATTTTTATAAAGAATTTTCAAACGATCAATTCGGGAAAAATCTAACTTTGGAAAATCTCGCATCGATGCAAGCTGGAATCGATTGGCCTAATGATCATAGCAATCCTTTTTCAAAAAACGCAGCGATGTACTATGGATTTTCAATTTCTGACGTTGTTTTTAAAAGTCAGTTCAAACAAAAACCGGGTGAGAAATTTGACTATCAATCTATAGCGCCACAACTTTTGGGATTTGCAGTCGGAAGAGCTGTCCAGATGCCGCTATCCATCTACGCCTCAGCAAAACTTTGGAAACCGCTGGGAATGGAACAAAACGCTGAATGGGCGACTGATAATCTCGGTATTGAGAAATCTTTTTGCTGCATCCATTCCACCGTCAGAGATTTTGCTAAAATTGGATATTTGCTGTTAAACAGGGGAAAATTTGAAAATATTCAGTGGATTAATGAGCGTTATGTAGATCAAATGACAACACCATCCGAAAACTCGAATGGCGCTTACGGAATGGGAATCTGGATCAATAACGACACAAAAATTCATCATTACTATATGAGAGGAATCGATGGTCAGTACGTTATTATGATTCCGGAATACGATATGATTGTTGTACAACAAGGAAACGAAGATTCTGCGGAAAGAGATAATAAAGACCGCCCGAAAGAAGTGGAATTTTACATCAATGAAGCTATTAAATTTTCCGCTAAAAACTAATCCGCATCATAATCCAGCAAAGCGAAAACACTTAGCAAAGTACTGTTTTTCAGCTTCTGTTCAGCCTCTTTCATATATTGAGCTTCTGTTGTTGCGGGAACATAAATTTCGTAAAAATTTTTATTTCTGATCACAAATAATGTCGACCCAATAATCATCGTCAGAATATCTTCAGATTTGGGTGCATTATGAAAAACGCCGGAAACAATTCCTCTTTTTGTAATTTCATCCAATCTGCCGACGCAAGTCTGATAAAACTCCAGCAAATCATCCTTCACATTATCCAGCGAACGCATCTCCTGAGTCACAAACCCGTGAAAATAGCTGTATTTGAAGAGTAAAGAAATCACATAATTTACGATTTCCTTCATCTGCATCTCAGGTTTTCCTTCTTTGATAGTCTGAGCAAATTCAGAAAAACTTTCCTTGGTCCTTTGAACACGGTACTGATAAAGATAAGACATCATCTTTTCTTTGGAACCAAAATAGTAAGAAATCATCGCAACGTTGATTCCCGCTTTGGTACAAATATCCCGAACAGAAGTACCATCGAAACCCTTTTTAGCAATCAGTTCCTCGGCAACATCCAGAATTTTTGTTTGTTTATCAGTAAATTTTTTCCTCATTCTTTGTGAAAGATTTAATGTAAAATTAAACTAATTTTCATCAAAAACAATAGTTATCGATTACAGAATTTAACAAATTTTAACTTTTTATGATTCGCATAATAATTTGGGCAGCTTTATCCGTCCTCCGTTCCCGCTGTTTTGCAAATAGCCGAACCTCTTCCCAAGCCTTATTTGCAAAACGAGCTCCACTCAGGCCGGGCTGCAAGGAACACCAGACAAAATAGTTACTTAATTTTATATCTTTGACTATGGATTTTTTGGATTTTCATCATCATAAACAAAATAAAAGCGGGATTTACAATTTGAATCTCAATGAAGAAATTCCACAACATCAATTCTCGGTTGGTTTGCATCCAAAGGACATTACAGAAAACTGGAAATCCGATTTTGAAAAAATCAAAAAAATCTCTTTATCAAAAAACTGTCTTGCCATCGGCGAATGTGGTTTGGACGGATTAATTAGCATTGATGAAAATCTTCAGAACGAAATTTTTCAAGCGCATATTTCCTGGGCAGAAGAAATAAAAAAGCCAATGATTATCCATTGTGTTCGAAGGTTTTCACAGATTTTGCATTATAAAAAAGCGAAAGTTCCAATGATTATTCACGGTTTCAATAAGAAAGAAAATGTGGGTAAAGAAATTTTGGAAGCGGGCCTTTACCTCAGTTTTGGAAAAGCAGCAATAGAACACTTATCTTTGCAAAAATTGATTAAAGATCTACCTGTTCAAAAGATGTTTTTGGAGACCGATGATGTCGATTTTGACATTTCGGAATTGTATGAAAAAGTCTCAGAAATCAAATCTATCTCTTTGGAAAAACTTTCAAATCAAATGTGGGAGAATCTTGAAAATGTTGTGAATTATGGATAAATTTTGGCTAGAACGCACCGAATTACTGATAAAAAACGAAGGTATTGAAAAGCTTAAAAATGCTAAAGTTTTAGTCGTTGGACTGGGTGGGGTGGGCTCTTTCGCTGCAGAATTTTTGGCAAGAGCCGGCATTGGAACAATGGTGATTGTGGATGGTGATGTTGTAGACATAACCAATATCAACCGTCAATTGCCCGCCCTTCATTCTACAGTTGGCCAACATAAAGTGGAATTGGTTGGAGACCGATTGATGGACATCAACCCTAATCTTAATCTTACAAAAATCAATGAGTTTTTGGAACCGGAAAGAATGCGGGAAATTTTACAATCAGAAAAATTCGATTATGTTTTAGACTGTATTGATTCATTAACTCCGAAAATTGCCCTGATTATCGCTTGCAGACGAACGAAAACAAAACTTGTTTCTTCTATGGGCGCAGGCGGAAAATCTGATCCGAGCAAAGTGATGGTGCGTGATATTCACAAAACCAACAATTGTCTATTGGCCAGACAAGTGCGGAAACGTCTTAAAAAAGAAAAAATTGATAAAGGTTTCCGATGCGTTTTTTCTACTGAATTACAAGATGAAGAAAGCCTGAAAATGACTGATGGCGCCAATTTTAAACGTTCTTTTTACGGCACAATCAGTTTTATACCTGCGATTTTCGGATTGTATGCTGCTGCAGAAGTCATCAATTATCTAACCGGGAAACCATAGTATTTTGGAGAATAACAGTTATCCTTTCCAAGAAAAACTAAAAAAAAAATACGAGATAGATTTGCTTTTTGCGAAAGGCAAATGGCTTTCTGTGGATAATATCAGGATTATTCATTTGAAATCGTCGGATAAACTTACGATTGCTAATCATAAAATTGGCGTTTCTGTTTCGAAGAAATTTTTTAAAAGGGCCGTGGACAGAAATAGGATAAAACGCTTACTACGAGAAGCTTACAGACGCAACAAATCGATTTATGTTGAGGCCTTCGGTGGCCAGTCTATTGCAATGATTTTTTGGGCTTCCAAAGAATTACCCAATCATTTTTCTGTGGTTGAAAAACAATTTCTGGATCTCTGCAAAAAAAGAATCGGATAAACATCTCTATTTAATTTGTAATTTTAATCTCAAAGAAATTACAAATGGAACATATCTTACCTTACCTTCTCAGTGCGTTTATCGGAATTGGATTAGCAGCAGCTTCCGGTTTCAGAGTCTTTTTACCACTTTTTGCGGTCAGCCTTTCTTCATATTTAGGATGGATTCCTATGAGCGATAACTTCGAATGGTTATCTGGTTTACCGACATTAATTACGACCGGTGTTGCAACAGTCATTGAAATTCTGGCTTATTATATTCCTGTTGTTGATAATTTTCTGGATACATTATCTATTCCTTTGGCTACAATTGCAGGTTCTATACTTTTTGCTAGCCAGTTTATGGAATTGGGAACATTTCCTCAATGGGCATTGGCCCTGATTGCTGGCGGAGGAACTGCTGCAACGATTGCTTCCGGATTTGCCGGGACAAGAGCCGCTTCCACAGCTACAACGGCAGGAATTGGTAATAACGTTGTTGCGACGACGGAAACTGCTGGAGCTGGATTGATGTCTGTTCTTGCTATTTTTCTTCCTGTCATTGCTTTTACATTTGCCATTATTTTGATTGTTTTGGTATTATTTTTTGGAAGGAAAATCTGGAAGAAAATGAAGGCTGGGAATTCTGGGATATTTTAAAATAAAAAAGACCGCAATTGCTTGCGGTCTTTTTTGTTATATATATAAAATAATATTACTCTATCTTGATATTATCGATGTTGATATCATAAACACCGCCAGAGCCGGTCTTAATTGCAAAGATATCTTTTCCGGCAGCCAGATTGATTAGTGGCGCACCTGACAGGTTCAATTCTACCAATTTCCATTCGCCGTTAGTATTTATCGAACCTCTATAATCATTAGCATCAGACACATTAATCACTGAACTATTGGTAAAGTTCAATAGATTATAAGTGTAGTATGCAGGAGAACCTGATGTTCTGTAAACATTAAATGAAAGGGATTTTCCTGTAGCTGTACCTTTAATATAGAAAGTAATTCTTTTAGGGCTTGTTGGTAATCCAGAAGGAGCTACAGACGTAAACAAATAGTCATTTCCTGGAGCCGTTCCTTTGATTTGTAATGAGTTTGAGCCATTCAGCCCCTGACCAACACCTTGAGCAGTAGGTGGCTTAATTCCAAAACTATTAATGCTACCTATAAATGTGGCCCAATTTTCAAAGTCTGATCCAGCAAAAAGATTAACCGCTGTTGAAGAAGGATCATCTGGTGCATTTGGGTCACCTGCAGCAAATCTTTCGTTTGTGAAGTTGATATCTGAAGGATTTCTGATCAACATTTGCCAAGCAGCATTAAATCTACTAACAACAAAAGTGATTGACCCACTTTTCGTTGGAAGAAGGTTTGCTCCGAAAGTTGAAAATCCTGAGTTTCTGATATCGGTTGAGTTACCATTCTTTCCAACAATTTTTCTGTTGGTATCTACGCCTACACCTGCAACATATTCAATGAATGTTTTTGGTGTTGGCACAACTAATTCTCCATCAAACTGTACATCTGAAACCTGAACCAGTGTGTTGATATATTTATCAGCTTTTGCCAAATTTAGTGTAGCTAGCTTTGTAGGAACAAGCGTTGCAACATCCAATTTATTACCATCACAAACACCAGCAAGGTATCTTGTCAGCAAAATACTTGGTATTCTTCCAATGGCATAAGTTGGATCCACGGATCCTATTTTAACGGTTCCTCTATCCATTCCTAAAACCAATCCATTGGCTTTGATACGGATATGTGCTCCGACTGGGAAATCAGCATAATTTGAAGCTTTGTCTACTTCCATTTGTAGTCCAATAGTGGGATTGGAAGGCTTGTCCTGAAAAGAAATTGTCTTATAAAAATTTCCATTTTCATCAGATGAAACTACGTATGCATCAAAGATTACTGGCGCTCCGTTAGCAGGAACTTTGTATGTACCTGTTGCAGGTGCCAAGGCAGCGAAAGCGGCCATTTGCGTTGTAGCTGCATCAAATCTGTTGTTACAAAGAACCTCTGGAGTGCTCCAGTCATCATCTTTAATACACGAAGTAAAGGTTGTCGCAACAATTGCTGAGAAAACCAAAGTTTTGATTGTTGTATATGTTTTCATTATTATAATTTTAAAATCTAACTTGTAAATTAACGAAATAAGAACGCCCTTGTGTATACCAATACTTAGGAGCAAATAATTGTTGGCTTCTATTAAAATCTTCTTGGAAACCATCAAATTTAACATTTCTGGTTTGTTCAAAACCTCCAGTGATATATTTTGTATTATCAAAAATATTATTAACTGATGCAGAAATTAGCAAATAATATTTACCAAATATCCAAGATTTACCAACATTGGCATTGATGAAATAAGCTGATGGTAATCTGTTTGGAGCCAATAATCTTCTCAGTTCTTCACCTGTAGCATTTTCATATGGTGTACCGGAGTTACTATTTTGTACAAAACTTTGAGATCTCAATAAAGCAGAAGGGTCTAGATAATTGTTATCCAAGTAATTCCAGTTAGCGCCAAACCACCAGTATTTTGGTGAGCTATATCTGAATCCTGCAGAGAACGCCGTTTGTGGCGTCCCTCCTTGTTTATAATCTTTGATGTTAGCTTTTCCGAATTGTAAAAACGATTGTCCGTTACCAAAAACGCCAATTGCATCTGAAGCAAAATAAACATTGGGATTATTACGGTAAGTATATTCACCATAACTTGCAACTCCTTGTAATGATAATGTTGGCAATACTTTGAAGTCAACTCCAAGTTCTGCACCCATATTTCTTTTCTCTAAATTGGACATAACCTGAGTTACAAAAGCACTCTGGATGTACTGCCCACCGCTATTACTATCTGTAGTTCCACCTGTATTAGCAGAATTATCAATTGTGATACCATCTGCAAAGAATCTTTGCACACTTGTCTCGTTTTGAGTATCAATTAAGAATACAGAGGCTCTAATTTTGAATAAAGGTGAATTAATTACATAACTCAAGTCATTCGCATTAATTACTGTGTTTTTGATATTCGGAGCTACGGAAGCATTAAGCCTTGGATTGATGAAAAGGTCTTCTAGGTATGGCGCTTGTGAAAAGAATGTACCATTATAAACTAAGAAATTTCTTCCATTAATTTTATAAATAACTTGTCCTTTCAAGCCAAAATTCCAGAAATCATAATCTTTACTTTTTCCAAAAGAATCTGCATAAAGATAATGCTTGAACAAACCTTCTCTGCTAGACGTGGAATAACCTGCAAGAGCAGATACAAAAACATCAAACTTACCTTCTGAGAATTTGAACCCAGGATTAACCTTTACTTCTTGTCTTCTGAAGATATAATTATAAAGTAATCTATCCCCTACTTTTTTAGCAACATCAGCCTCTCCTTGGTTATATAATCCAGAGGTACCTGGATTATTAGTTGCAGCAAAAGGATCTTTGTTGAAAACGAAATCTGCTCCTAACAAATCATTTACTTCTCTGTATGACTCTGATCTGTAATTCTGGTAAGAAACATTTAACATAAACTTAGCCTTATCTGTAAAGTTGTATGTGTAATGTGTCGCTGCATTCCAGATTTTATCATCGCTTACATCATTAACTAAATAATATAAAGCTCTTTTACCAGTTACTCCATATTGTGTAACAGCATCTTGCCCTATGTTTGCAGCATACAATCTATTCCAATTAATCTGCGTTACATTTGGGTCTCCATTTTCCCAAGCCGATTTTGAAGCTTGATATGCATCACCCGCAGCTAGGTAATTTCCGGTATTAGGATCCCAAGTAAACGCATCTGGATTTAAAGATCCAGAATAACTTGGTAAATTTCTGTAATAAGTCGGAGAAGGGTTTGGTACACTTTGCCAATCTAGCCTAGAACCTTTATCTTTCCCAAATTGGTAAGATAGTGAAGTCCACAAATTCGATTTTTTATTGATTTTCCAGAAGTCCTGTAATTGGAACACAGGTTGAAATCCTTTTCTAACCCTTTCGCTTCTTTTTTCTCCATCTTGCCATCCCCAATAAGAATTATAATGTACACCTCTGTAATCATAAACCTCTTGAGTACTTGGACTTGCTGTAGATCTTCTATATGGCGAAGCAAAGGCATTGAATGTCATTGTATGACTATCACTGAATTTTTTCTCTACACCTAAATAAGCGCCGTAAGCATCATAGAAAGTTCCCTCTTGGATTCCTTCTTCTGCCCATCTTTTAGCTCCCATTAAAGTAAATGCCCATCCACTTTTGGACATTCCAGAAGAATATCTAAGCGAAACTCTTTGTCTATAGTTTCTGTTTGTAATAGAATATACTGCTTGGAAACCTTTTCTATATTCACTAGCTTTGGTGTTTTTGTAAATCACACCTGTAGCTCCTCCGAAGGCATATTCTGAAGGTGAATGATTTGAAGAAATTTCTGGATATCTAACAATTTCATTCAAACCTCCCCAGTTGGAGAAATCAACATTTCCATTATCAGATTTCACCATAGAAACGCCATTCAACATATTTTCAGAAGTTCTTCCATCAACACCTCTTGGTCTGAACCAATATGCACCTAGGTCAAAACTAGCAATTCTGTTGAAAACATCTTGAGAAGACTGTAATAGTCCAACTGTGGAAGACTGTCCGTTGTCCTCATCTCCAGAATTATCCAGGATTGCAAGACCTTGGTCGGCGCCTGTTAATGTAGAGTAAAGGGTAATGACCCCCAAGTCTTTTCTTTTTTCTGTAGTAATGTCAAATTCCAAAGTTTTGGTTTCGAAATTTGGCTTTGATACCACAATTTGATAATGTCCGGTCTTCAAATCTACAAATTGGAAATAACCAATTTTGTCTGCCGTAACATCATTACCTTCTCCTTTTAGATCTACTCTAGCTTTTTCTACTGGTTTCCCATCAGCATCTTTCAGGTATGCAAAAACCGTAGTCTGTGCAAAGTAAAATGATGCTGGAAGCATTGTAAACAAGGAGATTAATGATAATTTTTTAATCATAAATCAATTAGGTTTTGTTTGCTCTTTTTTTCTAATATACAGTCCGTTATGCACGGAAGGCAAATGTATATAAATTTTTGATAATTAAAACTTTTTAACATTTTTTTTATTTTAACAAATCATCAATTTTTTAAAACATAATTATGAATTTTTAAAAATATCACATTTTTATTTTGCAACTATGTAAAAAAAATTACTTTTGTAGCCTTACATTTTTTTTATATGAAAAATCTATTTAGCATCATCGCTATATTTTGTATCTCCTTATTATTTGCACAACAAAAAAGACAAGTTCGTGCAGCAACGGTTGGATTCTTAAATGTTGAAAACCTTTGGGATACCGTTCGTTCCGCTGATTATATCGATGGAACCAAAGACAAAAGCAACCCGGCATTTCACAGAAGTGTGCCTTTAGATTCTGTCAAATATCTGGAAGTTACAGAAAAGGACTACAAAGGACCTTGGAATGACGAATCTCTAAAAGGTAAAAAAGTAGTAAGAATACAAGGCGGTTCTGAAGAGTTCACACCAAAAAGTGGTAAAAACTACAACTATAAGATATACAAACAAAAACTGGAGAATGAAGCGAAGGTGATTTCCGAAATGGGAAAAGCGTACACCAATACAGCTCCTGTAGTTGTTGGACTTCTGGAAATAGAAAACCGTCAGGTTGTAGAAGATCTTACAAAAGAACCGGCGTTGGCGAAATATGATTACGGCGTTGTTCATTATAATTCTTATGATTATAGAGGAATCGACGTTGCTTTCATCTATCAAAAAAGAAGATTCTCACCATCCAAATCTTGGAAAAAAGAAGTGAAGATTTTCGGAGATAACGGAAACAGAGAGTATACAAGAGATATTTTGGTATTGACAGGTTTCTTAGATAACGAAAAAGTAGCTTTTTTCCTAAATCACTGGCCATCCAGAAGAGGTGGAGAAGCAGCTTCCCTTCCAAAACGTAATGCAGCAGCTTTGATTTTGAAACAACAGATGGACAGCGTGAGAGCTATGGATCCTTCAACCAAACTATTTGCAATGGGCGATTTCAATGATGACCCTATCAGCCCGAGTTTAAGAAATGGATTAAAAGCAGTTGGGGATCCAAAAGATCTTTCAGAAACTTCACCTTACCTTAATTTGATGTTACCTTTATATAAGAAAGGTGTTGCATCTTTGGCATACCAAGATTCTCCTAACCTGTTTGATCAGATTATCGTTTCTGCCAACCTTAATTCTCCAAACAAAGAATTGAGAAAAGACTACACGGTTTTCAAAGCGGAGATTTTTGCGCCAGGTTACTTAGTGAACAAAGAAGGCAATTACAAAGGCTATCCGTTTCGTTCATGGAATGGCGATCAGTTCACCGGAGGTTATTCCGATCACTTCCCGGCGTTTGTTGTCTTGCAAAAAGACCCCAATCCTTAATATAATCATTAAACAATATAAAAACCGTTTCAAATCTTTGGAGCGGTTTTTTGTTTTTAACAGAGAAATTATTTGGGCAGCTTTTCCGCGCTCCGTTCCCGCTATTTTTTGCCTAACCTTAGTCCCAAGCAAAAAAATGAGCTCCACTCAGCTCGGGCTGCAAGAGATTCACCGATAATAAAATAAGTTATAACTTTATAGAAATCATTACAATGAAAAACCTCATCGCTATATTGATCATCTCAGGTTTCATCTGGTCTTGTTCCTCAACTTCAAAGCCATTGACTGAAAATCAAAAAACCTCTATTGCTACCCAAAAGAAAACCGACTCTGCCGACGAATGGGAAATCACCGTTTTCGATGCAGAATATGAGAATTTTGTCGCCACAAGAGCACAACCAAAATCAATGTTTACAGAAAGCAGTCTGAAATCAAGAAATGTCATTTTAGTCAACGAATGGAATTCCAGATTTTATTCCAGAGTCAATCCCAATTTCTACGAAGCTGCAATTGATTACGATCAGACAGAAAATTATGGCTTCGATTTCGAATACAGATTATACCAATTCTTCGCATATTGCAATTGGAAATACGGAATCCGTTTTAATGGCTTAAGAGGAATTGACAAGACAAGATAAAAGTAATTTCTTAGTATTTTGAATTAGCATATTCCCAAACTGTCAGTCTGAGGCTCTCGAAGACCAATAAAAACTCAAAAATCTTCAGATTTTTCCCAAATAAATAACAATCCTCAATTAATTGAAAAAAAAAGTTCAATGAAATTACTTTCATTGAACTTTATATTATGCATAAGTCGAGCTAAAAACTAACTTTTAAAGCCTAACCTCTAACTTCTAAATTAAGAAATTCCTTCTTCTTCACCTTTCAGTTTCTCAGCATTTTCCGCCATAATCACAGCATCAATCATCTCAGAAATATCACCATTCATATAAGCATCCAAATTGTACATAGACTTGTTAATTCTATGGTCCGTAACTCTACCTTGCGGATAATTATAAGTTTTGATTTTAGCAGAACGGTCACCCGTAGAAACCATAGATTTACGTTGTGCTGCAATATCGCCGACAGATTTCTGAACCTCGATATCATACAATTTGGTACGAAGCATTTCCATTGCTAACTCTCTATTAGCCAGCTGAGAACGCGCTTGTTGACAAATCACAACCATTCCGGAAGGTTTGTGCGTCAGCTGAACTTTCGTCTCCACTTTGTTTACGTTCTGTCCACCAGCTCCACCAGAACGGGAAGTCTGCATTTCGATATCAGCAGGATTCAATTCAAAATCGATTTCTTCAGCTTCCGGCAAAACAGCAACTGTGATCGCCGAAGTATGAACACGACCTTGAGATTCGGTTTCCGGAACACGTTGTACACGGTGAACACCGGATTCGAATTTCATAATCCCGTAAACACCTTCGCCTTCAACTTTAAGGATTAGTTCTTTGTAACCTTTTGCAGATTCGCTGGAATCTGTGATCTCGTGTCTCCAACCTTTTGTTTTGAAGTACATCGCATAAGCTCTGTAAACATCTTCCACAAAAATCGCTGCTTCATCGCCACCAGTTCCGGCACGAAGTTCCACGATCACGTTTTTGTCGTCAGTCGGATCTTTCGGAATTAGCAAAACTTTAAGTTCTTCTTCAAAAGCAGGCAATTTATCCATTGCTTCATACTTTTCTTGTTTCGCCATTTCTACAAATTCTCTATCAGAACCATCTGCAATGATTTCGTCTGATTCTGCAATCGTGTCAAGAGCACCTTTATATTCATCAAAAACTTTCACGATTTTTCCCAAATCGCTGTATTCTTTGTTAAGAGTGGAATATTTTTTTTGGTCAGAAATCACATCTGGTTGGATGATAAGGTCTGCGACCTCATTATATCGTTGTTTTATCGCTTCCAGTTTTGGAATTAATGACTTAGACATAGGTAAATTTTAGTTGGCAAAGATACGGAATTAAGAAACAAGAAGAAAGAGGCAAGAATCAAGACTTGATATTAGAGAAAAAGATTGGTTCAAAAGAAAATCGTCTTCAAAAAATGAAGACGATTTAATATATATTGTTTCGCTTTGATGCAATCTCTCACGAAAAGAAAATTGCCAAATTAGTGGTGGTGACCGTGACTTACTGGTTTTTCGCCTGTAGGTCTTTGGTAGATCACTTCTACACCTTCTTGCTCATACAGTTTTTTGTATCTTACTTTTTCTGGGTCAAAGTTTTTGTTGATCTTCCCGAAATATTCCGCTACACCTTCTGTTAACCAAAGTGGTACGATAAATCCGAAGAACATCAAAATACACCAAAATCCACAAATCATCATCGTGAAGAAATAGATTGTCCAAAGAAATTGGTAAAACGGCCAGAATGCTGATAACATCATAATGCTATATATTTTTAGCAAAAGTAGCTGATTTTACCAAACTCACAAAATTTCTGACTTGATTTTTTTCATTTTGCTAAACTTTTAGTTTTTAGTATTTTCGTAAGGTTGTAAAAGACAGCAAAATCAAGGGTAGAAAATTCCTGAAAAAGCGGAAAACCCATAGCCCCGATTGCAGCGGTTACCCCGCAACTAGCCTTGGGAAAAACCTTGGTGTGAGGAGTAATAGCGGAAAGCGGGAAATAGCTCCTAAAATAATAAATATAATATAATGAGTTTCAGAATCGAAAAAGACACGATGGGCGACGTACAAGTGCCCGCTGATAAATTTTGGGGTGCGCAAACGGAGCGTTCCAGAAATAATTTCAAAATCGGACCGGAAGGAAGTATGCCACGCGAAATCATCGATGCGTTTGCTTACCTGAAGAAAGCAGCGGCTTTTACCAACGCAGAATTGGGCGTTCTTGATAATGAAAAAAGAGACCTTATCGGGAAAGTTTGTGATGAGATTCTTGAAGGAAAATTGTACGACCAATTTCCTTTAGTAATTTGGCAAACTGGTTCTGGCACACAATCTAATATGAATGTAAACGAGGTGGTTGCCAATAGGTCTCACGTTTTGAACGGCGGCAATCTTGGCGAAAAAACTTTGGTTCATCCGAATGATGACGTGAACAAATCTCAGTCTTCCAACGATACCTATCCAACGGCAATGCACATCGCGGCTTACACAAAAGTGGTGAAAGAAACCTTGCCTGCTTTGGAAAAATTGAGAAATACGCTTGATGAAAAAGCGAAGAAATTCCAGAATATTGTAAAAATCGGAAGAACACATTTGATGGATGCGACTCCTTTGACTTTGGGTCAGGAATTTTCCGGTTATGTGGCGCAGTTGGATTACGCGAAAAAAGCAATCAACAACACGCTTGACCATTTGAAAGAATTGGCGCTTGGAGGAACGGCGGTTGGAACAGGATTGAACACACCGAAGGGTTACGACATTTTAGTGGCGAAATATATTGCTGATTTCACTGGACTTCCTTTTGTGACGGCTCCGAATAAATTCGAGGCATTGGCAGCGCACGACGGCATTGTTGAATCCCACGGCGCTTTGAAGCAATTGGCTGTTTCGCTTTATAAAATTGCTCAGGACATTAGATTATTGGCTTCTGGGCCACGTTCTGGAATCGGCGAAATCCACATTCCTGAGAACGAACCAGGTTCTTCTATCATGCCAGGAAAAGTGAATCCTACTCAGAACGAAGCGATTACAATGGTTTGTGCTCAAGTTCTTGGAAACGATACAACGATTTCTTTCGCAGGAACACAAGGGAATTATGAGCTGAATGTTTTCAAGCCAGTGATGGCAGCAAACTTCCTGCAATCTGCACAATTATTGGCAGATTCAATGATTTCTTTCAACGACCATTGCGCGGTTGGAATCGAGCCAAACGAACCGAGAATCAAAGAATTGGTTGACAAATCTCTAATGTTGGTGACTGCGCTTAACACGCACATCGGTTACGAAAACGCGGCGAAGATTGCTAAAACTGCTCACAAAAACGGAACCACTTTGAAAGAAGAAGCCGTGAATCTTGGATTGTTGACTGCTGAACAGTTTGACGAATGGGTGAAACCAGAAGATATGGTTGGAAGTTTGAAATAGATTCAAGAATCAAGACAAAAAATCCTCAGAAAATTTCTCTGAGGATTTTTTATTTCCTTAAATTTCGTTAATGAACATTGATGTAATTCTTGACCAAATATTTCTTCTTCCTGAACGATCTAAATCAGTTTTAAAGAATCTGATTTCTGAGGTTGAGTTCCCGAAAGACACTATGATTATCAAAGCTGGAAAAGTTGAGAAGACGATTTATTTTATTAAGAGAGGAATTGTAAGAGCTTTTGTTCCTCAGGAAAATCAGGATTTGACATTTTGGTTTGGGAAAGAAAACGATGTGGTTTTGCCAATGAAAAGCTATGTCGATAATCATCAGAATTATGAAAATATTCAGCTTTTGGAAGATTGTATTTTATATCAATTGAGAATTGATGATTTGCGACAATTATTTGAAACTGATGTCAATATCGCGAATTGGGGAAGAAAATTAGCTGAGAAAGAATTGGTGAAAACCGAAGAATTATTTATTTCCAGACAGTTCAAGACTGCAAGTCAGCGCTATGAAGAACTTTTGACAAAACAACCCGAGATTATCCAAAGAGTTCAGTTGGGTTACATTGCTTCTTATTTAGGAATTACTCAAGTTAGTCTGAGCAGAATCCGAAGTGAAATCTGATTATTTTTTAACATTTGTAAAAAGATTCAAAGCATTCAATTCGGAAATTTGCATTATTAAAATTGATAAATAAATGAACTGGATTTTATTAATTCTCGGTGGACTTTTTGAAGTTGGATTTACATCTTGTTTAGGAAAAGCCAAAGAAACTTCAGGTACAGAATCGTATTTTTGGTACGCCGGATTTGGGATTTCTTTGATTGCAAGTATGCTTTTGCTGATTAAAGCGACCCAGACGCTTCCGTTGGGAACGGCTTACGCGGTTTGGACGGGAATTGGAGCGGTTGGAACTGTTTTGGTTGGAATTTTTATCTTTAAAGAACCGGCAACATTCTGGCGATTGTTTTTTATTTTCACATTAATTGCTTCGATTGTTGGACTAAAAGCGGTTTCTTCACATTAATAAAAATAAGCCTCAGAGATTTCTGAGGCTTATTTTTTACCGAAGTCTTCTCGCGTATTTATGGGATTTAGCAGATAAATAAATTTTAGATTTGCTTTATCAGCTAAATCTGCGAGAAAATTAAAGTGTATTAACTAAAACTTGATCTGCAAAATACTGTTCCAAATCTCTCAATGTTTCCGGAGAAGTCTGGATATCTCTTACCAATTCACCTTTGTTAATGACCACTATTCTTTCGCAGACTTCTGTGGTGTGAGCCAAATCGTGGCTGGAAATCAGGAATGTGGAATCTGAGTTTTGTGACCAATCTCTGATGAGGTTTTTCAGTTTGATTTGAGTTGATGGGTCGAGGTTGGCAAAAGGTTCATCCAGAATAATAATCGCAGGCGTTCCAATCAATGCGCCGATAATTCCGACTTTTTTCATATTACCCTTGGACAGGTCGCGGATGTATTTTTTGGCATTCAGGATTTCTCCGTTGAAGAAATCGTTGAAGTTTTTCAGGAATTCGTCTACGTTGGCCTTGCTTTGACCTCGCAGTTCTCCTAGGAAGTAAAAATATTCTTCTGGTGTGAGGTAGCCAATCAGAAAAGTTTCATCGATAAACGCGCCGACTTTATTTTTCCAGTTTTCCGACTGATTGACTTTTTCTTGGTCGATGGAAACATAACCTGAGGTTGGTTCTATCAAATCCAGAATCAAGCTGAATAATGTGGTTTTTCCAGCACCGTTGTTCCCAACCAAACCAATGGTTTGACCTTTGTGAAAATCAAGGTTTTCTATGGATAAAACTTTTTTGGTTTCGTAAACTTTGGAGAGGTTATTTATTGTTATCATTTTGAGTAGATGTTAGAAGTGAGAATTTAGATTAATTTCCTTTGAAGGCCTTGATGGTTGAGTATTTTTCTTTTTTATATAATTTGACAATGAAATCAAAGAATTTTTCTCTGAGCAGAAAGCCAATCAATCCCAGAACGCCGAGACTTGCTACGGCTGCCGTGGTGCCAAACATATATTTGGTTCCGGCGAAAACGGCCATTGGTAAAACCATCTGAGGCAACATCAAAATGATGCTTTTGAAACTGAAATTATTTTTTTTGCCTAATGTTTTTCCTCTGGCATTCAGATCAACCGGGTTTTTGTTGTAAGCGCCTGAAAGCAAAACGATTTGTGAATTGACGCCAACATTATATAATCCGGCCGCCAAAAATGTGAAATACAAATCCCAACTCACGAACGCGTAACCGATCGCCAAAACCATACTCACGGCAACGGCGCTGACAATCATCCACCATTTGGCTTTCAGATATTCTTTGTACGGTACATTCAGCGTCATCATCAATGGATAATAGGAACTGTCGAAGGATGGCACTCTTTGTCCGAACATAAATAGGAATCCGCCAGTGACGAAAAGTCCCATAAATAACTCCATATAAGGCGTTTGGTAAATTGGCGAGCTGAACATCAGCAATCCATAAAACAAGAAAAGAAAACTTCCCATTGTGATGGATTTTGCGGCTTTGCTTCGTTTTATCATTCGGATATCGTTGTTGATAAACGTTCCAAGAACACCGTAATGATTGAGGAATTGAATGCTTTCTGTCTTTCCGACTTCTTGTTTCATTTCCAGGCCTTTGTCAAGATAGAAATTGCCAGCAATGTATTTTTTTGTGATCATAAATCCGACAATCATTAGTAAAATCGGAACGATGATGAGCCACCAATGTTGGTAGAATTTCATAAATAGCAACTCGGAAATGCTGGACAACGAAATGATTTTGTAATAATCTAATCCTGCGGCCAAAACCAAAACGGCTCCGACAATCCAAACCACAATATCTTTTCCGTTCAGAAGAACATTGAGAAAATTGTTGCAGAATATAAGAATGATGATGGTGAAAATCCACGAAAAACTTCCTTCAATCGAATAACCGTTGTAAAGCAAAATCCCCAAAAGTGGAATGTAGATAAAAAGTCCGCCCCAGCTGAAAAATGAGCTGAAAGTCTTGCTGATCATATAATTGACCAGCGTGTTTTTCTTGATGTTCATCGTCAAAAATGGTTTGATATTCTGAGTTGGCATCTGCTGGAAAAAATACCGCAGGAACAAATCTGCCACCAACCAATAAATCAAAAACCTACTGATGAAAGGCATTGGATCAACGTGTAATTCTTTTTTAGGAAAATAAAATGCACCAAAAGCAACAAAAACAAACATCATCAATAGATAAAGCATTCCCAAAAGCTGGAAAATTTTGACTATGATATTTGTAGCCAAAGAACTTGACCTGAAAAAACTTTTGAATTCTAACTTGATAAATCGTTGCAACATAGAGATTTGTTTTTTGATTAAATTTAATGAAATTTAGAATTTACTATTGTTTCTATCTATTAAGTTCGATTTTTCATCAAAATGTTACAAATATTTTTCATTTATCAACAATTTGTTGAGACAAATGTTAGTTGTTTGCATATAACTAAGATTGACAAAAGTCTCAAAAATTATATCTTTGTACAATGGCAGAAAAGGATACATTATCGAGTTTGATTCACGGTAATTTTGCAAAGGAACTTTCTATTTCGGATGGCAAAATGCCACCCAATGCATTGGATTTTGAGAAAATCGTGATCGGAACTTTTTTAATTGACAGAAAAGGCCTGGATCATTCTATCGATTTATTAACGCCCACCGTTTTCTACGACCCAAGGCATCAGACGATTTTCGCTTCAATCCTGAAATTGTACGAAAGCAACTCGCCTATCGATTTGATGACGGTTATTCAGGATTTGAAAAAGAATGAAAAACTGAGTCTGGCTGGTGGCGACCATTACATCATCGATTTGACAATGGGCGTGAGTTCATCTGCGCACATCGAGTATCACGTGCGTGTGATTTTGGAGAAATTTATCCTTCGTTCATTAATCAATGTGTCTGCGAATGTGATTGACAGTTCTTACAAAGAAACGACCGACGTTTTCGAATTGTTGGATAAAGCGGAGCAGTCCTTTTTCGAAATCACGAACGGAACCATCAAAAAAGGTTTTGACACGGCCAATTCATTAGTAAAAGAAGCGATTGAGAAAATCAAATCGCTAAAAGATAAAGAGGGTTTGTCCGGAGTTCCATCTGGATTTACAGCGCTTGACAAAGAAACGGGAGGCTGGCAAAACTCCGATCTTATCATCATCGCGGCAAGACCAGCGATGGGAAAAACGGCTTTCATCCTTTCTATGGCGAGAAATATCTGCGTGGACCACAATATTCCGATGGCGCTTTTCTCTCTGGAGATGGCATCTGTACAGTTGATTACGAGGATGATTTCTTCTGAAACCGGGATTTCTTCCGAGAAATTGAGAAAAGGTCAGATGGCAGACGATGAATGGCAAAGACTTTTCACCAACGTTTCTGCTTTGGAAAATGCACCGCTTTATATTGATGAAACGCCATCACTTTCCATCTTTGATTTCCGTGCGAAATGCCGAAGACTGGTAATGCAACACGGCGTGAAAATCATAATGGTCGATTATCTCCAGCTGATGACCGCAAGTTCCGGAAAAGGTGGCGGAAACCGTGAGCAGGAAATTTCGATGATATCACGTTCCCTGAAAGCAATCGCCAAGGAATTGAACGTTCCCGTGATTGCACTATCTCAGCTCTCCAGAAGTGTGGAAACGCGACCGGGGAAGCGACCGATGCTTTCTGACCTCCGTGAATCAGGAGCGATTGAGCAGGATGCGGATATCGTTTCCTTTATTTTCCGACCGGAATATTATAAAATTGCGGTTTGGGATAATGACGAAGATGGCGCAGAAAGCAGTACAGAAAATCAGGCGGAAATCATCATTGCAAAACATAGAAATGGTGCGACGGCGGATGTTCGTCTAGCTTTCCATAAGAATATTGGTAAGTTTGCTGACCTTGGAACCAATTACGATTACACGCCCTCCAGCTTCGGGCAGAAAGATGAGCCTTCCGGTTTTGACAGAATCACGATTACAAGCGACCCGCATTCTGCTTTTGGTTTGTCAGGTAACAATCAGGTTTCTGGTTCTGCGATGAATGATGACGATGATGATATGCCGTTTTAGATAGTAATATAATCTCGCAGATAAAGCTGATTTCGCAAATCATATAATAGAATTAATTTGCTTAATATGAGTAATCTGCGAGAGCAACAAACTTTACTGCAATAATATTAAGATTAATTTCTCTTGAGTTTAAAAGTCGAAATCTACACAGACGGCGCCTGCAGTGGAAATCCCGGCCCTGGCGGTTACGGAATCCTGATGCGTGTTCCCGAAAAAAAATACCAGAAAACCTATTCCAAAGGCTTCCGAAAAACCACCAATAACCGAATGGAATTGATGGCTGTGATTGTTGCTCTTGGTAATCTCAGAACTTCTGATAATGATGTTCACATCTATACAGACAGCAAATATGTAGCGGATGCCATTAACCAAAAATGGATCTACGGCTGGATCAAACGTGGTTGGAAGAATGTGAAAAACCCCGATCTCTGGAAAGCTTTCTATAAACTATACCAACTTCATCAACCTCAATTTCATTGGATCAAAGGCCACGCTGGACATCCCGAAAATGAGATTTGTGACCAATTAGCAGTAGCGGCCTCCAAGTCTGGAAAGTTGGAGATTGATACATTCTTTGAGAATCCGACTGAGGGAGGAATGTTCTGATTTCATCAAACTAATTTTGGCACTCATAACATCAGGTCTTATTTTACAAAATAATAAGCTTGCTATTTGTCCGAGGATAGCTTCTTAGGACATAGAGGGTAGCTTCCTAAACACCTGAGAGAAGCTACCCTCATTAGCGTGACAAGCTTCTTTACTCTGGAAACCTAACCTGATCCTGAATTAAATTAAAGTTTCTTTTTAAAACTTACTGAAGAAAGTACGGCTAAAATACGCCTGCCTGGGCGGAACATCACTTTTACACTTTTGATATTGGCTGATGTAAAGTCCTCTTCTTCCAGCACACCTTCGCTGGACAATGAGGGGGTAGAAACTTCCCAAAACATCCATTCGAATAACTTTTCCATTGGCAATTTCTTCTTTAATGACATTCTCTGTTGCGATGATAATTCCACGAATATCTGCTTCAGAAAAAGACGAGAATTTTTCTATTTTATGAACTAAATCATCTATTGATAATTCTTCGTCCAGGCTGGCCTGAGCATACCAATTTTTTGGTTCCGCCTCCTGCAACACCAGGTTCAGGCTTTTTATATAATTTATATTGTATAGACACGATGAAATATTAAGGTTAATTTTTAATCAAACATTCCAGAAATCACGATCTAGGCTTCGATATTGAATCGCTTCCGAAATATGATCGCCCTGGATATTTTCTGAATTTTCTAAATCTGCAATGGTTCTGGCAACCTTCAAAATCCGGTCATAAGCTCTCGCCGAAAGATTGAGTTTCAGCATGGCCGTTTTGATCAATAACTGAGAATATTCGTCCAGAACACAGTATTTTTCTGTTTCCTTTGGTCCCATCTGGGCGTTGTAACTGATTTCAGAGTCCTGATATCTTTCAATCTGAATATCTCTTGCTTTATTAACCCGGGCTCTGATGCTGGCACTACTCTCCCCTTTTTTCTTTTCCGCCAGCTGCTCATACTCCACTTTTGAAACTTCAATATGAATGTCGATTCTGTCTAATAGCGGTCCCGATAATTTGTTCATATAGCGCTGCATTTCCATTGTGGACGACGTGTTATTCGGATCATCCGGGAAATACCCGCTCGGACTTGGATTCATACTGGCAACGAGCATAAAACTTGCGGGATACTCAATGGTAAATTTGGCTCGTGAGATGGTTACCACTCTGTCTTCCAACGGTTGTCTCATCACTTCCAGAACCGCTCTTTTAAACTCTGGCATTTCGTCCAGAAACAAAACACCGTTGTGTGCCAACGAAATCTCGCCTGGTTGCGGATAACTGCCGCCGCCGACCAAAGCTACATCTGAAATTGTGTGATGAGGCGCTCTAAAAGGGCGAATCGTAATTAGCGAAGTTTCGGTTCCCATTTTGCCCGCTACCGAATGGATTTTTGTAGTCTCTAAAGATTCTTTGAGGCTAAGTGTCGGAAGAATACTTGGTAAGCGTTTGGCAATCATTGTTTTTCCACTGCCTGGTGAGCCGATCAGAATAATATTATGTCCGCCGGCTGCCGCAACTTCCATAGCTCGTTTTGCAGCTTCCTGCCCTTTTACTTCATCAAAATCAAATGGGAAATGATCTATTTTATCCTGAAATTCTTTTCTGGTATCAATCTCAAATTTTTCCAACGCCATATCATCATTAAAGAAATCAATGACTTCCCTGATATTATCAATGCCATAAACATCCAGCTGATTCACAATGGCTGCTTCTCTTGCATTTTTCTTTGGAAGGATGATGCCTTTGAAACCATCTTCTCTGGCTTTTATAGCAATGGGCAAAACACCTCGGATAGGTTGAAGACTGCCGTCCAGAGACAGTTCTCCCATAATAATATAGTCATTGAGCGTTTCATATTTAATAAAATCTGACGCGGCCAAAATTCCTAATGCAATGCTCAAATCATACGAAGAACCTTCTTTCCGAAGATCCGCCGGCGCCATATTAATTGTAATTTTCTTTCCCGGAATTTTGAATCCAGAGTTTTTGAGTGCTGCAGAAATTCTGTAACTGCTTTCCTTGATCGCATTATCCGGCAACCCAACAAGATGGTAACCAACGCCCTGGTCTACATTAACTTCTATGGTAATAATTTGTGCAGAAACGCCGTGAATGGCAGCACCGTAAATTTTGACAAGCATTTGTGTTTTGTTTTACCAAAAATAAAAAAACTCCCTGATATAAAATCAAAGAGTTAAATATTTATTTTAAAGTTTAACAGATTACATAAATCTTTCGCCCTTTTTTAGGTTTTTAAGATCTAAAACATAATCTTTTATCAATTGATCATTGTCGCGAGGACAGATCAATAAAGCCTTTTCTGTATCTACAATAATATAGTTTTTGAGTCCATCAATAACTGCCGCTTTGTTCTGATTCTTGATTCTGATGACATTACCCTTGGAATTGTAAGTCAAAACATTTTTGGAACTGATGGCGTTATTATCATCATTCTTGTCAGCGTTGGTGTAAACAGATGTCCAGGTTCCAAGATCGCTCCACCCAAGATTTGCAGGAATGACGTAGACATTCTTAGCCTTTTCCAAAATTCCGTTGTCAATTGAAATCTTGCTAACGATTGGATAAATAACATCAATGTGTTCTTTCTCCGCATCACCATTATATTCGCAACCGTTGAACTGATTTGACATCTCCGGAAGATATTTTTTAAAGGCAGCCAAAATACTTTTTGCGCTCCAAATGAAAATCCCTGCATTCCAAAGAAAATCGCCCGATTCTATAAAGCTTTTGGCGATTTCAAGATTTGGTTTCTCGGTAAAAGTTTTCACTTTAGAAAAAACCTCATTGTTTTCCTGAATAAATTGAATGTATCCATAACCCGTATCAGGTCTGGAAGGCGTGATGCCCAGTGTAATCAGGAAATCGTTTTTCGAAACTAAATCAAAACCTAATTCTACTTTCTCTAAAAAAACTTTCTCTTTTAGGATCAGATGATCTGCGGGCATAACGATTATGTTAGCATCTGGATTGACAGCTTCAATCTTTTTGGCCATATAAAGATTACAGGCAGAAGTATTTTTCATTGCCGGTTCACCAACAATGTTATTAAAAGGTATATTAGGAAGTTGTTGCTGTGTTAGCTCTACATACTCCTGATTGGTAATAACATAAATATTTTCTTTTGGAATTAACTGACTGATTCTGTCAAAAGTCTGCTGAATCATCGTTCTTCCTGTGCCTAATATATCGTGAAATTGCTTTGGAAATTTCTGGGTACTCATTGGCCAAAATCTGCTTCCGATACCACCCGCCATTATAACGCAATAATTATTGTTCTTCATCTAAAATTATTTTTTCAACTTTTGCCAACGCGCGGAAAAGATACTTCTTTGAGTTTTTCAAGTGAATGCAAAGATATAACTTTTTCTTTTTTTCTAATAATCTGTAAACATCGCCTTTGTAGTAAAATTCATCATTAATTAACAAATCCTCAATAAAAACAAATTGATCTTCAGGATTTTCAATGTGGAAGTAACGGACTAATTCCGGACTTGCCATAAAATTGGCTTTCGGGTTTTTTGAGAATTTGAAAATAATCGGCTTAAGGTCATCCGTGTAGATATTAATACTTTCCAAAAGCATCTCGGTAAAGGTATTTTTCCATTCTTTCCCGTGCGCGCTTATTTTGAAATTGAACTTCTCAAAAGCAATCAGGTGAGCGAGTTCGTGCGTCAACACAAAAAAGAAAAGCTGTTTGTCCAGCGTAGAATTGACGGTAATTTGATGCGACTTGTCCGGCAATCTTCTGTAATCACCAAGCTTACTGTTTCTGTTTTTGGTAATTTTGATATGAATGTAATAGTCTGCAAACCATTTTTTTAGAAAAGGAAAAGTATGATCCGGCAGATATTGCTCTAAAGTTCGAATGGACATTAATAAAGTGAATGTTACACAAAATTAATCATTCCAATCATTTAATACTAAAATATTGGAGCATAATCGCTTTTTTCTTAAATTACCGATAAATTGTAAAGATTGCAAAAAACGATTTTCTGCTTCTTATTGCTGATTATTTTTTCTTGTACAGAAAAAGCCCAGAGACAGAAACATTCTCACAGAAAAACACCAAATCCTTTCTATGAAAAGGCTTTCGTCTTGATGGATCAAAATCAGACGGACAGCGCATTCTATTATTTGAACCAGGCGAAAGACCTTTTTCAAAAACGAAAAGATAGTTTTGGAATAGGAAAAAGCTATGTGAATATGGCAGTCCTCCAAGAAAATACCGGTGACAATTTTGGAAGTATCGAGAGTAGTTTAACCGCTTTTAATTTTTTGAAGGAGAAAGACACCTCGCATTATCAGACGCTATTTTGTAATTATAATAATCTGGGCGTTGCCTCCAACAATCTGAAAAATTATGATGACGCCAAGCGTTTCTACGACAAAGCGTTTCTATTCACCAAAGATCCGATTGATAAAATGTCCTTGGAAAATAACCTGGCGATTGTTTTTCATAATGAGAAAAATTATCAAAAAGCAATTAAAATTTACTACAGACTTTTGGATAGTGTCGGCTCCAAAAGTGAATTTTACCCCAGATTATTATTGAATTTTTCCAGATCAAAATGGTTTGAAGATAAAAACTACAATCCTGTCCGCAACTATCTTCTCGCAGAAAAACTTAGTGAAAACTTTGAAGATGAATGGACAAAAGATGCAACATTTGCTTATTTGTCAGATTATTATCTCGATAAAAATACGGACTCAGCAAGATTATATGCCAATAAAATGCTTGATCTTGCTCAGAAACTGAATTATCCAACAGACCAATTAGAAGCTTTGCAAAATTTAATAAAACTGTCTGATGGAGCAATATCTCAGAAATATTTTGATGATTACTCCAGAATACAGGATAGTTTGATCAATGCGCAAAATAAAGCTAAAAACCAATTTGCCTTGATTCGGTTTGAAAGTGAAAAATCAAAATCGGAAAATCTGACTCTGCAAAAGGAACACACGGCTCACGAATATCAGGTTAAAATAAAGAATATCATCATCGGACTTCTGATTTTCTTATTTATATTAATCGTCATTGTCACTTATTTCTGGGTTAAAAAAAGAAAGGAAAGGCTTTTGTTAGAAGCCGATAGCAAACTTCAGGAACAACGATTGGATTTCTCAAAAAAAGTCCACGATGTGGTTGCTAACGGTATCTACGAAGTGATGACAACAATTGAAAATCAAAATGATCTGCCTAAAGAAAAAATCCTGGACAAGCTTGAACTGATGTACGAAAAGTCGCGAGATCTTTCTTATGTTAATGAAACTCAGCAGGAGTTCAGTGGGAGAATTTCGGGATTAATCAGCTCATTTGATAATGATAAAACCAAGATTATCATTATCGGAAATGATGAAGATTTTTGGTTTGGAGTCAACCAGTTTTCGCAGAATGAATTATTCCAAATCACAAGAGAACTTTTGGTTAATATGAAAAAACACAGTCAGGCATCGCAAGTTATTTTAAGATTTATCAAAGAAAATAATTATCACGAAATCAAATACATAGACAATGGAATTGGTATTAATGAAAATTTTGTCGAGAAAAACGGATTCATGAATATGAAATCACGATTAAAGGAAATCAATTCGAAAATGGAGATCGAAAAAAGTGGATCGGGTTTAAAATTATTAATCAAATTTTAGTAAAATGTTCGGTAAAATATTAATTGCAGAAGACCATGAAAGTAGCAATTATTCTGTTCAAAAGGTCTTGCAGGAATTACAAATCCCAGTTGTAGATCACGTTTATTATTGTGATGATGCTTTAACTTATCTCAAAAAAGCATTAAAATCTGAACCTTATGAAATGCTGATTACAGATTTGTCTTTTGAAGAAGACGACAGAAAACAACTGATAAAAAACGGTCGCGAACTGATAAAATGTAGTAGAGAAATCGCGCCAGAACTTAAAGTAATTGTTTTTTCTGCGGAACACAGATTGGGCGTTATCGATTTGTTATTCAAAGAATTACATATCAATGCTTTTGTTCGTAAAGCGCGTTCAGATTCTAAAGAATTGAAAAAAGCGATAGAGGCCGTTTACAATGATGACACTTATATTTCTCACGATTTGAAACTCCCTGTAAAAAGCATCAATACATTAGAAATCAGCAACTACGATATTCTTTTACTCAAATTATTATCAGACGGGATTTTACAAAAAAACATCCCGAAGAAACTTCAGGAACAGAATATTTATCCCAACAGTCTCAGCAGTGTTGAAAAAAGAATTAATACGATGAAATTAATTTTTAATGTGAAAAACACCGAAGAATTGATTGCTTCCAGCAAAAATATGGAAATAATTTAAAAAAGTAAATTTTTTGAATTTTACGGTTTTCCCGTAAAGAAATGTGATTTTATGTATTTACTTTTGTCGCAGATTAATAACCGTAAAAACACAAATTTAGGATACTTACATTTTCAGAAAGAGTCTAAAGCAAAACTTAAGGCTCTTTTTTTATGCCCTGAACATTTCTGTATGAGGAATATTATCTTCCAAATATTTCTTATCCGTTTCCTGAAAACCAAATCCCGAATAAAACTTCAACAAATAATCCTGAGCAGAAATCCGTACTTCAGAAGTTCTGAATCTATTTTCAATAATATCCACGGCGTAAGAAATCAACTGTTTTCCCAAGCCTGTACCTCTTCCTTTTTCTGTTGTAATCACTCTTCCGATAGATGTTTCCGGATATTTGATGCCTTTGTCAAAAATCCTGCAGTATGCTAGAACTTCGCCCTCTTTTTCTGCCCAAAGGTGAATCGCTTTTTGATCATAATCGTCCAAATCTGGGTAAGGACAATCTTGTTCCACCACAAAAACATTGATTCTGGCTTTGATGATTTCGTAAAGTTCCGCCGTAGCAAGTTCAGAAAACGTTTTGATTTTCCAATCTATATCAGTCATCGAATCTGATTTTATTTTTAGCCAAAAATGCATTGGTCTCAGAGATGAATTTTAAAATCTCATCGGTTCCGGTTTTCTTTTCGGCAGATGTCACATAGATATCAGGCAGTTCTTCCCAGGTCTTTAACATTTCGTTTTTGTAGATTTCTACATTTCTGTCCGCACCACCAGATTTCAGCTTATCCGCTTTTGTAAAAACGATTGAAAACGGAACGCTGCTTTCGCCAAGCCATTGCATAAACTCCATATCGATTTTTTGTGGCGTATGACGGGCATCAACCAAAACAAAAAGATTAACCAGATTTTTTCTGTTCAGAATGTAATTGGTAATCAGTTTCTCAAAATCTTTTCTAAGACTTTTGGAAACTCTCGCATAACCATAACCCGGGAGGTCGGTCAGCGACCAACTTTCATTAACCAAAAAATTATTGATCAATTGCGTTTTCCCAGGTGTTTGTGATGTTTTAGCGAGGTCTTTGTGATTCATCATCGCATTGATGAGAGAAGATTTTCCAACATTGGAACGCCCGATGAAAGCATATTCCGGCATATTTGGCTCGGGACAATCTTGCCATTTCTGACTGCTTTTTACAAATTCTGCGGTTTTGATTACCATATTTTTATAATTTAAAAACCATTAAGAATCCAATTTATTTAAAATAATTCAAATTCTTAATGGTCTGAAAAGTTTTTATTAATTATTTGGTTTACATCACTTTCTGCAACCAAGTATAAAGAATCTCATTGAACTCATCCGGCTTTTCCATCATTGCAGCGTGACCACATTGGTCTATCCAGTGCAATTCTGAATTGGGGATTAGTTTGTGCATATCTTCTGCCACTTCCGGCGGTGTCACATTATCCTGTTTTCCCCAAATGATACAGGTTGGACAAGTGATTTTCGGAAGGTCATTCAGCATATTGTGTTTGATGGCGCTTCTTGCCAGCATCACAGTTTTGATGCCTTTCATTCGGTCATTCACAACTGCGAAAACCTCATCCACCAACTCATCCGTTGCTACAATTGGATCGTAGAAAACGTCTTGGGTTTTTTTCTTGATATAGTCTTTATCGCTTTTTCTCGGAAAACTATCTCCGAAAGTTCTTTCGTATAAACCAGAACTTCCTGTCAGAACAAGATTTTTAACCAATTCTGGTCTGGAAGTCGTCAAAATCAAACCGATATGTCCGCCCATAGAATTCCCTACAATTGTCACTGGTTTTCCAATAACATCTGTAATAAACTTTGCCACAAATTTTGAAATCGATGTCAAATTGGTGTTCAGGATGGGTAAATCGTAGATAGGCAACTGCGGAACAAAAACTTTATAACCTTTGTCCGAGTAATATTTGATCATCTTATCGAAGTTGCTCAAACCTCCCATTAGTCCGTGCAGAAGCACCATTGGATGACCTTCACCCGCTTCTACGTAACTATATTTCGTGTCTTTTTTCGTTTTAAAAATCATAATGCTCTCTCGATAACGCGCAAAAATACAAATAAAAGAATTATTTTTTTATTTTAATCCTACCTAAGTGGTCAAAATTAAATTATTTTAACACTGGTGTCAAATTATTGATGAAGTTTGTTCAAAAAATTTTAAATTTCACATTCTTTACTTCAAAGCAATTTGTCTCTTTGCCTCTCCAACAACGAATGCGACTGAATTAGCAATATTGAAACTTCGAATCAACTTGGACATCGGAATGGTCAAATGATTGTCGAACAAACTTAAAACTTCATCACTCAATCCACGACTTTCTTTTCCAAAAACGAGCCAATCTCCATCTCGGAATTCATTTTCATAAATCGAATGCGTGGCGTGCGAACTCATTAGAAAAACTCTGGACTTATCTGGAATCACGTTCATCCATTCATCCACATTTTGATATTCCGTCACATCCAGATGAACCCAATAATCCAAACCGGAACGTTTCAAATTGGCATCATTAATGACAAATCCAAACGGATGAATCAAGTGCAATTTACTTTCTGTTCCTACACATAATCGACCGATATTTCCCGTGTTGTTCGGGATTTCCGGTTCTACTAAAACTACATTTAACATTGTTGAAATTTAATTTAAAACCGCTTTCACTTCGTCGATTCTGTTGATGATTGGCATTGCGAAAATTCCGCTGGTTTGCAAATATAATTCGTAGAAAGTTTTGGCTTTTTCTGCAAAATCTTTCTTGCCTTCTAATCGATAATGGAACATAAAAACATTGCCGAGCATCTCGTAATAATCAGCGTGGTCTTTGGCTTCCCGAAGTTTTACCATTTCGACCAATTCTTCTTTTGATTTTGATGACAATTCTTGGAAGTCGATTTTAAAAATATCTTTCATCAAAGAATCGAAGTCCAGCTCTTTTTGCATCAGACTTTCTTCCGGTTTTCCGAGAAGCAATTTTTCCAAAGCTTGAGTTAATTGTCGAATTAATCTTAATGTAAAGTCTTTATCTTGAATCATTGATTTAAGTTTTAGTTGAAAGGTTTTGGGTTTTAGCTTCGCAAATCATTAACCAAAAAATAAATAAGCCAAAATTACCGAAACAACAACGCCAACCAAATCTGCCAAAAGCATTGAGCCAACGGTGTATCTCGTATTTTTGATTCCAACCGAACCAAAATAAACAGCGATGACGTAAAAAGTCGTGTCCGAACTTCCTTGCAAAATGGCGGATAATTTTCCTGCGAAACTATCTGCTCCAAAGGTTTTCATTGTGTCCACCATCATTCCGCGGGCACCGGAACCTGATAATGGTTTTATCAAAGCAGTTGGTAATCCGTCCACAAATCTTGTGTCGAGATGTGACGCGCTGGCCAACCATTTCATTCCGTCGATAATCACATCGAAAACACCGCTTGTTCTAAGCAATGAAATTGCGATTAACATCCCAACCAAATAAGGAATGATTTTCACACACACTGTGAAACCCTCTTTTGCGCCGTCTATAAACGCATCGAAAATGTTGATTTTTTTATAAACTGCGCCAAGAACAATTGCGAAGAAAATCAGAAGGATAATTCCATTGCTCATTACTTTGCTGAAAGAATCCAACTCGTCTTTGCTTAGCTGAACCAGATAAATGACCAGTAAAGCGATAATCGCAGAAATCCCACCAACGTAAGCTAAAACGATGGGTTGAAAAAGATTAATTCTTTGTCTGATGGAAACGATGGTCATTGCTGCCAAAGTCGCACAGAAAGTCGCAATCATACAAGGCAAGAAGATATCTGTTGGTGTTTCCGAACCCATCGAAGAACGAATCGCAATAATGGAAACCGGAATCAAGGTCAATCCGCTGGCGTGCAGGCAGAGAAACATTATTTGGGCGTTGCTGGCTTTGTCTTTGTCAGGATTCAAAGTTTGGAGACTTTCCATTGCTTTGAGTCCGAAAGGTGTAGCCGCATTATCAAGACCAAGAAGATTGGCACTGAAATTCAGCATCATATGTCCAAAAGACGGATGATTTTTCGGAATTTCCGGAAATAATTTAGAAAAAAAAGGTTGAATCAATCGGCTCAAAAAATTAATACCGCCTGCTTTTTCGGCAATGCTCATAAACCCCATAAACAAAGCCATAATTCCGATGAGTTTCAAGCAAATATTAACCGCAGTTTCGCTGGTTCCGATAACGCCATCAGTTTCTGAAACGCGGTAGGTTTTTACGTTTTGAAGAGAATCCATTTTGTAATGGATGTGACTGTCTTCTAAATAAGGAGAGGTTTGCAGAGATTTCTGAATCTCGGTAGAAAACTGCGCCAATGGTTTTTGTGAAATTTGAATCGTGTCGCCACCTTTCCCAACGACCATATCGTTGAAAATCTGACTGTAATTTTCTGAACTGAAATATTTAACCGATGCCACTGCAATCGCAATAATAATGAAGGCGGACCAAATCCTGCTTAAAACCATTCTTGGAAATTAATTTCAGTAAATGTAAGAAAAAAGGAAATCAATTGTAGAAGTTAGATTTTAGAAATTAGAAGTTAGATTGGAAAGGCGAATCTGCAGCCCGACTTGAACGGAAATCCTTTTTTGCGTGTACTTAATTTCTATTTAATCTGAAAAACGGTCTTGCAAAAAAGATTGACTTAGTCGAACTACTTCGTTAGGTTTGGGAGTAGAAGGCGGAAATAGCTGCCCAAATCAAATCTATAAAACTGACATTTGTCATTTAACTCAAATTATACTTGTTTGGTATGAATTGAAATTTATAGTTTTGCAAAGGCTTTTTTAAGACACTATGACAATGTTGAAATTTGTTTGTTGCATAAGATTTATATGAGGAAGAAATAGTGTGTTTATTTTGATAACCTTTCATAATCCCATTTGAAAGGTTTTTATTTTTTTTAATTAATGAATAAAAATGATTGAACTACAGAACGTTACAAAACGTTTTAAAACTAAAAATAAAACCATCCAAGCCTTGTCAAATGTTTCTCTGACTGTTGAAAAAGGAGAAATATTCGGTGTTATTGGAACTTCTGGTGCTGGAAAGAGTACCTTGATTCGTTGCGTGAATCTTTTGGAAAAACCAAACGATGGAAAAGTAATTGTAGACAATATCGAATTGACGAGTTTGTCTGAATCACAACTGACTTTGGAAAGAAGAAAAATTGCGATGATTTTCCAGCATTTTAATTTATTGTCATCAAGAACGGTTTTTGAGAATGTGGCTTTTCCTCTAGAATTAGAAGGAAAATCTAACTCAGACATCAAAGGAAAAGTGGATTCGCTTTTGGAATTGGTTGGATTGAAAGACAAAGCAAAAGATTATCCTGCGAATCTTTCCGGCGGACAAAAACAGAGAGTTGCGATTGCGAGAGCGTTAGCAAATGACCCGAAAGTTTTGTTGTGTGACGAAGCGACAAGCGCGCTAGACCCAGCGACCACAAAATCGATTTTACAGCTTCTGAAATCAATTAATCAGAAATTAAATCTTACGATTCTTCTCATCACTCACGAAATGGAAGTGATAAAAAGCATTTGCGATAAAGTTGCAGTGATTGACAATGGCGGATTAGCCGAACAAGGAAATGTAGAACAGATTTTCATCCATCCGGAAAAAGAAATCACAAAAGGCTTCATCCAAGCTTCTCTCAATGTCGAATTGCCTTTGGTTTATCAAAATTCTATCAGCAAAATCGACAGCGAGAATAATAATCCTTTGGTCAAAATTTTAATTGGAGGAAAGGGTGAACAGAGTTTTGTGATACTCAATCTGTTTGAAAAATTTCAGGTTAAAGCTAAGATTATCAGCGCACAACTGGAGTATGTTGGTCACTTGAACTTTGGCGTCTTGATTCTGGAATTGCAAGGAAAAAATATCAATGAAGCTCTGGCTTATTTGGAAAATGAATATACAAATACAGAAATTTTAGGTTATGTCGGATAGTATCATCAATTTGTTATTTCAAGGGACGATTGAAACGATTGTAATGACCTTGGTTTCAGGATTTTTCGGATTTGTTTTAGGATTACCGACGGGGATTTTCCTTTTCCTCACAAGAAAAGGTCAATTGTTAGAAAATAAGATATCACACCAAATCGTATCAATCATCGTCAATATTTTCCGTTCAATTCCGTTTATTATTCTGATTGTCTGGATGATACCTTTTACAAGAACGATTGTCGGAACTTCGATTGGCGTTTCGGCAGCTTTGGTTCCGTTGAGTGTGGGTTCTGCACCGTTTATTGCCAGATTGGTAGAAAACAGTTTGTTGGAAATTCCGTCAGGATTGATAGAAGCAGCAAGGTCGATGGGCGCAAAACCGCTTCAAATCATCCGAAAAGTCCTTTTGCCAGAAGCTTTGCCGTCGTTAATCAACAATGTTAGCATCACTTTGATTACATTGGTTGGATATTCCGCAATGGGCGGCGCAGTTGGAGCTGGCGGACTGGGACAAGTTGGTTATCAATACGGTTATATCGGTTATGATTTCGCAGTGATGAACTCGGTTTTGATATTATTAATTGTGCTGGTTTTTATTATTCAGATTTCCGGCGATGTGCTTTCTAAAAAATTTAATCATAGATAAAATTATTAAAATGAAATTTAAAATATTGGCTCTAGCATTGGCTATTATCACATTATCGGCCTGCAATAAAAAAGAATCGAATCCGAATATCTTAAGAGTCGGAATTGCGACCGGACCAGAACAAAATCTTGCTGAAGCAGCGAAAAAAGTAGCGAAAGAAAAATATGGTTTGGATGTGGAATTGGTAAGTTTCAATGATTATGTTGTTCCTAATGAAGCTTTAAACCAAGGTGATGTTGATATTAATGTTTTTCAACATTTACCTTATCTTGAGGAACAATCCAAGCAACGCGGGTACAAATTAGCTGTTGTAGGAAAAACTTTTGTGTTCCCAATTGTAGCCTATTCTAAAAAGATAAAATCAGTTTCGGAATTGCAGGATGGACAAACCATCGTGATTCCGAATGACCCAACAAACGGCGGACGTTCTTTATTATTACTACAAAAGCAAGGCGTTATCAAATTGAAAGATGGCGTTGGACTGTTACCAAAAGTGACTGACATTGTCGCTAATCCAAAAAACCTTAAAATCCTAGAATTGGAAGCTCCTCAAATTCCGAGAGTGTTGGAAGATAAAGAAGTGGCTTTGGCGATTATCAATAACAATTTTGCGGCTCAGGCTGGACTTGACCCAGAAAAAGAAGGCTTATTTTCTGAAGATAAAGATTCGCCTTATGCTAATTTGATTGTTGCCAGAGATGACAATAAAAATGATGAGAAAATCAAAAAATTCATCAAAGCGTATCAATCTCCGGAAGTAGAATCTGCGGCGCAACAAACCTTCAAAGGAGGTGCAGTGAAAGCGTGGTAAAACTTCTATTCTATATCTAATTTTTTTAAATTGACGGCTCTTATGAATCGTCAATTTTTATTGGAAATTTAATGATAATTAATTATATATTTAAAATAATTATTATTGAATATGTCTTTAATTTAATCTTTAACCTATTTATACAAATCAAAAGATCAACAGTTGCGTATTAAATCTCATTATGATATAAATCATTTTATTATTTTTATTAATTCTAAATAAATATGTTTGCAAAAAATTTAATCATATGCTTAATAAATATCTTTGTTTAGGATTGTTTGCTGCTTTCCTGAATGTTAATGCTCAAAACTGTACACCACAAACTGCAGGTGTCAACATTGGCGATAATGGTTGCGTGAGTTTGACTTATCAAAATCAAACTGTTTCTTACAAAACCGTGCGAGCAGCCGACGGAAATGAATGGCTACAACAAAACCTTGGAAGCTCAAACGTGGCGACAAGCATCGGTGACGAAGGCGCTCGTGGCGATTATTTCCAATATGGACGTTGGGATGATGGGCATCAATTGAAAACTTCTCAGACTACAGAAACTTATCCAACACCTAACAATCCTCTTGGTTTAGGAACAGGAAACAATCTTTTCTATATTGGTGGAGGAACACCTTGGTCTTCTAATTATACAGGCTGGTTCGCCAATCCGGAACAAAATGATAACTGGACTGCAAAAAATCTTTCGGAAGTTACAGCGCACAACGGAATGGATCCTTGTAAAGCGATTGGAGACAACTGGGAAATGCCTTCTGAAGCCGATTGGGATCTTGTTATGACCAAAGAAAATATCTTCCCAAGACCTGCAGGCTCTACGAATGGAGGAATTGTTAGAGGTTTTGAAAGTAACTTGAAAATCGCTGGAGCGGGCGCCCGTAAAGATGCAGGTTGGGCTTTCGAAGGAACGCGTGCTTACATCTGGACAAGGTCTGCGAGTGCAAACCCAAATTTTTACCGTTACGTTTATTTAGGAGCCGCAGCTTCCAGCACAACCGGTTTTGGTGGCGATGCGAAAAGTTTTGGTTACTCTGTAAGATGTGTGAACAAATCGAATAACTCTTTGGCCGTTAATGATTATGCTAAAGTTGACTTCAGTTTTGGACCAAATCCTGCTGATAAATTCATTAAAATCAATACAGACAATGCTTTGAAGTCTGTAGAAGTTCTTTCTATCACAGGACAAAAAGTATTAGAAACTAAAGAAAATACAGTTGATGTTTCAGGTTTAACGAAAGGAAATTATTTCATCAAAATAACTTTCGAAAACGGAAAAACAACCACTAAGAAATTCATCAAGAAGTAATATCACTTCAAATTTTTAAGGAAAAAGACGCTCGATTGAGCGTCTTTTTATTCTAAATATATCAGAACATCTTGATCAACTTCTTCATCCACAGATTTTATCAAAACGCCATTCTTCGTTCTCTCCTGCAATTCCTTAATAAAAAAACTACTTTCGAAAAACTGACGGTGAACGCCAGGAATCAAACTCATAAAATAATCCATTCCGACCCTATTATTATGCAAATCCATTTTGGTTTCTAATGGTTCATTCGGAAACAATTCTTCGTGCATATTCGTGAGTTTTTCACACCATTCTAATGACTTTTTTGGCGAAGAGACTTTGCAGAAATACATCATAATCAAACAACACCAGTAAGAATGTCGGAAAGCGTTTCCTTCTCCGTTATTAGAGTTTGTTTCAGGATACAGTTCTTTAGCCTTCGCAAAAGCTTTAAAACTGGCGTAAGTATATAAAATGGCAAATAAAGGATGCATCAGCCCAATGGAAAAAACCTTCAACAATTTTCCAAAGGTCAATGACTTCAGTGTTCTGAAAAATATGCCTATAAATCTCATCAATAAAAAACTCTCCCAAATTTGAGAGAGTGAATTTTGTATTTAAATTTAATTAATGATATTCGTGTACCAATAATTTTACGATTCTCGAAATTGACTCTTTGATTTCTGTTCTTTTCACGATGAAATCAACAAATCCTTTTTCCTGCAAAAACTCTGAAGTCTGGAAACCTTCCGGCAAATCTTTACCGATTGTTTCACGGATAACTCTTGGTCCTGCAAATCCAATCAAAGCACTTGGTTCCGCAATAATAACATCAGCCGTCATTGCGAAAGAAGCTGTGATTCCACCAAAAGTTGGGTCTGTCAAATATGCGATATAAGGTAAACCAGCGTCAGAAAGCTGAACCAACTTTGCCTGAACTTTTGCCAACTGCATCAGTGAATAAGCTGCTTCCTGCATTCTTGCTCCACCAGACTGGCAGATAATCATATAAGGCAATTTATGTTTGATGCAATAATCGATGGCTCTTCTGATTTTTTCTCCCATTACAGAGCCTAAAGAACCTCCAATAAAAGCAAAATCCATACAGGAAACCACCATTTCTACACCGTTGACTTTTCCGGTTGCATTTCTGATAGAATCTGTCAGTTTTGTCTTCGCTTTTACTTCTTTCAAACGGTCTGTGTACGTTTTGGTATCTTTAAATTTAAGAATATCAACACTTTCCACATCGGCATCCAATTCCTTGAATTTCTGATCATCGAAAAGTATCTCGAAATATTCTCTACTTCCGATTCTTACGTGAAAACCATCTTCCGGAGAAACAAAATTATTAGATTTTAGTTCTTCGAATTCTATGATTTTACCAGTTGGCGTTTTGTGCCAAAGTCCTTTTGGAACGTCCTTTTTGTCTTCCGTAGAAGTGGTAATGTTTTGGGTTTTTCTTTTAAACCAATCAAATGCCATAATCTATAATTGATAAATGAAAAATGATAATTGATGTAAAGACATTACGAAAATCGCTTATCTCTCATCAATTATCATTTATAAATTAAAGTGTATTGATATTGTTCAGGTCTTCAAAAGCCTGCGTCAATCTCTTGATATACGTTTCTTCTCCTTTTCTTACCCAAACTCTTGGGTCATAGAATTTTTTGTTTGGAGCATCTGCGCCAGTTGGATTTCCAATTTGATGTCTCAAATATTCAATCTGCTCTGTCATATAATCTCTGATACCTTCTGTGTAACCGAACTGCAAATCTGTATCGATGTTCATTTTCACAACACCGTAACCGATTGCTTCACGGATTTCTTCTACTGTAGAACCAGAACCTCCGTGGAAAACGAAGTTAATTGGTTTCTCAGCAGTTCCGAATTTCTCCTGAACAAATTTCTGAGAATTGTTAAGGATTTTCGGAGTCAATTTTACGTTTCCTGGTTTGTAAACACCATGTACGTTTCCGAAAGCTGCTGCAATTGTGAAATTGTCAGAAACTTTTTTAAGGATTTCGTAAGCGTATGCTACTTCTTCCGGCTGCGTGTACAATTTTGAACTGTCAACATCAGAGTTGTCAACACCATCTTCTTCACCTCCGGTAACTCCCAATTCGATTTCAAGAGTCATCCCCATTTTGTTCATTCTCTCGAAGTATTTTGCAGAAACCTCTAGGTTTTCTTCAATTGGCTCTTCTGAGAAATCTAACATATGAGAAGAATAAAGAGGCTTTCCGTTTTGCTTGTAAAACTCTTCACTAGCATCCAAAAGTCCGTCTACCCAAGGTAACAATTTCTTTGAACAGTGGTCTGTGTGAAGGATAACAGTCGCTCCGTAAGCTTCTGCCAAAGTGTGAATATGTTTTGCTCCAGCTACTGCTCCAAGAACTGCAGCTCTTTGATTATCATTGTTTAAGCTCTTTCCTGCATTGAAAATCGAACCTCCGTTTGAAAATTGGATGATAACAGGCGCATTCAGTTTTGCAGCAGTTTCTAATGTTGCGTTGATGTTACTAGAACCGATAACATTAGCTGCCGGAAGTGCGAATTGCTTCTCTTTGGCATAGTCAAATATTTCTGTTACTAAAGAACCAGTGGCAACTCCTGCCGGAAATTTTCTGCTCATTTTATTATTTTTTTAATTTTTTTTTTGGACTGTAAACTTACGAAATTATTAATAATTGAAATTTCACATTTTACATATTATGTTGTGTATAATATTTAATTTTTAATTCCGCTTATCATTCCCCCAAAGCAATTTCTGACGAATTGTTTCATAGAAACTGAAATTTTTTGGCTTAATGAGAAACAAAGAAAATTCTGCTTTTTCAATCAATATTTCGCTGCCAACTTCTACGTGATAAAGCCTGGAATCCAAAGCCAGAGTATACTGTGGAACACGGCTTTTGACCGTCAATTTTATCTTCGAATCGTCTTTTACGATGAGTGGACGGACATTCAGATTGTGAGGCGCAATCGGGGTAATGACGAAATTATCATTAGAAGGAGAAATAATGGGTCCGCCACAACTTAGTGAATAAGCGGTTGAACCGGTTGGTGTGGAAACGATTAATCCATCGCCCCAGAAAACATTCAGGAATTCATCATTAATATAAGATTCCACGGTAATCATTGAAGTCGTTTCTTTTCTGGAAAGGCTGACATCGTTCAAAGCAAAAGGAAAATCTATCTGAGAATCTCCGTCAATCGTGATTTTGATGACAGAACGCTCGCTGATATTGTAATTCTTTTCGAGGATAATCGAATCTAATTCATCAAAAATCTGGTCTTTTCGAAAGTTGGCCAAAAACCCTAATCGCCCGGTATTAACACCAATAATCGGAATTTCCAAATCTTGGATAAAAGTCAAAGCATTCAGAATCGTTCCATCGCCCCCAAAACTGAAAACGATATTGACATTTTTACTTCTCAGTTCCTCTTTACCGGAAAAGGTATCAAATTCTTTAGAAAAATTCAGATTTTCCGCCATCTCGGCGTGAAGAACAACTGCTACTTCTCGCAGCGCCAATTCGGAAATGAATCGGTTGAGATACAAAAAAGTATCGAGGTCTTTTTTCTGAGAATAAATCGCTGCCTTCATCAATTATATTTCTAAAAATTTCTGGAAAAAACCAAAACGGTCTTTTAGCAGTTCATCTTTCTCGTCATCATAATGTTTATGGACAATGACGTATCCGTAACGCTCAAAAGTTTCATCGATAGAACTCAGATTTTCATTGCTGATTTTCAAGGTGATTTCTACGCTGTCTTCTTTGATTGCATTGATGAAAGTGCCGTAGATTTTCCCATTATTACTTTCCACAATCTGAGAAATCTCCGACATAGAATAATGCAAACCAGTCGTTTGAATGGTCAAAATTGCACCATTTTCGGAAAACAAAGGATATTTGGAAAACTCATTGAAAATATCATCACAAGAGATGTAGCCGAGATATTTTTCTTCTTTGGAAATCACAGGAACCACATTGGCATTGAAGGTATGAAAAAGCTTGATGCTGTCCAGCAAGCTGCTGTCTTCCATAATCGCAAAACGCTCGTAATGAATATTCAGCGAGTCCAAATTACCTTCCGGACTGTCTTCCAAAAAAGACTGGCTAAGGCCACCGAGGAAAATACCTTTGCTCACAATGAAAACGTGAGAATAGCCAAATTCTGTTGCGACCTCAGAAGCCTCTTCTATAGAGTCTCTGCCGCCGAATGCGGGATAGTCTTTGGAAATGTAGTCTTTGATAAACATTATGCTAATTTACAAAAATTACTTAGCCACAAAAGATTTTAGAAAATTTTATATTTTTTTTAAACAGCTATTGCTTCGTATGAAATTAAAAATATATCTTTGTCGCCTTTCATTTTTACTTTTTATTAGATTTATTTCAAACTGCAACACTTCATTGTGTCTGCAGTTTTTTATTTTTTAATCCCAAGGCTCTTCGCAAACTCCCAGATAACGATTCCGCCACAGACACTTACGTTCAGAGAATGCTTGGTTCCCAGCTGCGGAATTTCCAAGAAAATATCAACATTTGGCAAAGCTTCATCGCTGATTCCATCGACTTCATTTCCGAGAATCAAAGCGTATTTTTTATTTGAATTAATTTCAAAATTTGTGATTATCTGACTTGACGAAGTCTGCTCAATCCCGATAATTTCGAAGTTTTCCTTTTTAAGATTGTCGATTGCTAGATTAATATCCTGCTCATAAATCCAATCCACACTTTCCGTTGCACCAAGTGCCGCTTTATGAATTTCGCGGTGAGGAGGCTGAGGCGTGATGCCACAAAGCACTACTTTTTCAATCAAAAAAGCATCGCCAGTTCTGAAAACAGCACCAACATTGTGCATACTTCTCACACTATCCAAAATCACAACCAAAGGGATCTTTGCTGTTTTTTTGAAGGTTTCTACATCTATTCTTCCTAGCTCTTCTAGTTTCAGTTTCTTTGTCAAAATCAGGCTTTATTTAAAATTAAATCGATATTTCTCTCGATATTTTGTGCGATAGATTCCATCGGGATGTCATTTTCATCGTTGTTGAACGGGTCTTCTATTTCTTCCGCAATCAGTTCCAAACTCATCAGAACATAATACACAAACATCGTAATCGGAATCATAAAAATGCCGAGATTCACAACATTAGCAATTGGCAAAGCCAAAACATAGAAAACGATAAACTTCTTGATGAAGGATGAATATGAATAAGGAATCGGTGTATTTTTAATTCTTTCGCAACCGCCGCAAACATCCAAAAATCCAGACAATTGTGTATCCAAAACCAACATTTCTGTTTCGGAAATTTTGCCTTCTTTTTTCAATTGAAACAGTTTTTTAGTCATCAGAAAAACCAACTCTGCTGGTCCGTGATGTTTCAATTCTTTTTTTATATCGGTAAAATCCTCATCCAAAACCAATCTTGTTGATTCTTTGGAAAGGTGTGTTGCCAGCAAATGAGGGAAAAGTTTAAGATAACGCGCAATCTGAGTTTTGGTTTTAACATCTTTATCATCCACAATACTACTCATCTTAATCATAAAATTCCGGCTGTCATTCACCAATTTCCCCCAAAGTTTTTTGCCTTCCCACCAACGGTCATAAGCCGTATTGGTCCTGAAAACCAAAAGCAAGGATAAAACGAATCCTAGCAAAGAATGAATCATTCCTATATTAATGACTGAAGATTTGGATGTCAAATGAAGATATTCTACTTCCAGATAATAGATACCGTAAGAATAAGCTCCCACGAGCAGCATTGTTGGGAAAAGAATACTTAATGTGTCACTTTTGTGAAGACTGATAAGGATTTTGAGGAAATTTTTTGTGTTGTAAGCGCGCATACAAGAACATTTGATGACAAAGATAATTGTTATCAGATAAAATATAGAGATAACTTGATCATTCACTAAAAGTTTTAAAATTGATTCTGAAAATTATTTTTAAATTTAAGGATTGAAAAAAACCAATCGATGTCAAATAAAGAAAAATTCATTACAGATCTCAACGCCAAATACAATCCGAAAGGCGAACACATCATTCTCGGAAAAGGAATGCTGGACGGCGAAGTTGTTACAGAAGTCAACGTTTCCATTCCTCTGAAAACCGTTAACAGACACGGTTTAATTGCTGGCGCAACCGGAACGGGAAAAACCAAAACACTCCAAGTTTTTGTAGAGCAATTATCTCACGCCGGAATCCCGACTTTGGTAATGGACATCAAAGGCGATTTATCCGGAATTGCCGAAGCCGGGACAGAAAATAACAACATCAAAGACCGCTATTCCAAAACGCAATTGCCTTATTTGCCACAGAGTTTCCCGGTAGAATTGATGACAATTTCCGGCGCAAAAGGCGTAAAATTAAGAGCGACGGTTTTGGAATTTGGTCCGATTCTGTTGAGTAAAATTTTAGATTTGAATGATACTCAGCAAAGCATAATGTCTATCGTTTTCAAATATTGCGATGACAAAGCTCTGCCTTTGGTAGATTTGCAGGATTTGAAAAAAGTGTTGCAATATGTGACAGATAACCCGATTGGTAAAAAAGAATTAGCCGACAATTACGGCTCGATTGCTCCAGCTTCTTTGGGTGCCATTCTTCGTTCAATTGTCGCGATGGAACAGCAAGGCGCCACGACTTTCTTCGGCGAACCGAGTTTCGACGTGGAAGACCTTTTGAAAACCAGAGACGGGAAAGGTGTGGTGAATATTTTCCGTGTCGATGACATTCAGAATAAACCGAACTTGTTTTCAACCTTTATTTTATCGTTGTTTGCGGAGATTTATATGACTTTTCCTGAGGAAGGCGACAGCGGAAAACCGAAATTGGTTTTGTTTATCGACGAAGCACATTTACTTTTTAATGAAGCTTCAAAAACTTTGCTTTCCCAAATTGAAACTATGGTAAAGTTGATTCGTTCTAAAGGAATCGGAATTTATTTTATCACTCAAATTCCTGGCGATGTTCCGGAGAATATTTTGAGTCAGTTAGGTTTGAAAATTCAGCACGCTTTGAGAGGCTTTACAGCAAAAGACAGAAAAGAAATTGATAAAGCGGTTGAAAATTATCCAATCACAGAATTTTATAAAGCTAATGAACTCATTCAAAATCTCGGAATCGGAGAAGCATTTGTCACGGCTTTGGATGAAAAAGGAATTCCAACGCCTTTGGTTCAGACTTATTTGATTTCGCCGGAAAGCAGAATGGATATTTTAACTTCATCAGAAATTGATGAATTGACAAGAAATTCTGACCTTGTTAGAAAATACGAGCAAAATATCGACAAAGAAAGCGCGTACGAAATCCTCAACAAAAGAATCGAAGAACATACGCAAACCGTCATCCCAACGCCGACAAGAGGAGAAACTGCACAACCCAAAGAAGAAGCAGGAATGTTTGAACAAGTCATCGAAAGCCGAGCAGGAAAAACCTTCCTGAACACTTTGGCAAGAGAAGGTGCGAAGTTTATTTTAGGAATGTTTAGTATGAAGAAAAGGAGATAATATAGTGATGGATTATAAACTGATTGAAAAGTTACAGACACTCTTGCCTCTAGGTTATCTATATCTCATTATTTTAGGAATATTGAGAGACGGTGTGTTTTTCTATATGCTGGGTGTTAATTTTCTGAAATATTCTTCAATAATGGATATTTTGATAAGTCCACTTTCAGAACTCACGTCTCAGCCAATCATTTTATGCACATTAATCATTCTCGTTTTGGGAATCATTTTGTATAATAATTTTCTCGCAAAAAACAGCCATAAAACCTGGGTTCAAAAATCGATGGTTTATTGGTCTTTTTACAAAAAAAATCCTGATGCTACGGAGCAGGATTTAAAACTTCATATCAAGAAACAAGTGTTTTTTTTAGTCGCTTTTATGATTGCTTCCTTCTTTCTTGGAGGAGGGATTGGAACAGGAATCAATGTTAGAGACAGAATTACAAATAATAAGTTGAAAATCAAACACAGAATAACAGATGATTCTGGCAATCAGAAAGATATTTACCTTATTGATTCCAATAGTGCCTATTTTTTTTATGTTGAAAAAGGAAGTAAAATTGTCACAATCGTTCCCGTAAGCTCCATCAAAAAAATTGAACTTATCAACAACAAAATGTTTGAGAAAGGAAGTTTCTCAAGTTTCTTAACTTTGTAGAACGAAAAAATGTAGATGTATTCAGTAATAGATATAGAAAGTAACGGCGCACCATTTCGGAAAGAAAGCATTATTGAGATTGCTATCTATCGTTATGACGGTCACGAGATTACGGACCAGTTTATCTCGCTCGTGAACCCCGAATCTGAGATTTCCTCCTTTGTTCAAAAGTTGACAGGAATCTCCGCAAAAATGGTTTTGACGGCGCCGAAATTCCACGAAATTGCCAAACGTGTGGTAGAAATTACCCAAGATTCTACCTTGGTGGGTCATAATATTGATTTTGATTACAGAATGCTTCGCCAATCGTTCAAACGACTTGGTTACGAATTCAATATCAATACTTTAGACACAATTCCTTTAGCTAAGAAACTAATTCCTGAAGAGAAAAGTTATTCGTTAAGCAAACTTTGCAAATCTATTGGAATTCCTTTGACAGAAGCACACAGAGCGAGTGGTGATGCTAGAGCAACTTTAGATTTGTTCAAATTATTGATGATTAAGGATAAAGACAACGACATCATCCAGTCTCAGCAAGAGGAAAATAATGTTGGAAATTACCTCCAAAAAATTTCGATTTTGATTGATGACCTTCCGAACGAACGCGGAATCTTGTATTTCCAAAACTCGGATGGGAAAATTATCTTTTCCGATGTGGTGGAAGACCTTTACAAATCTGCGAAGAAAATTCTGGAATCAGATTCCAAAAAATATAAGAACATTCAGGACAACGCGGAGAAAATCTCTTATGAACTGACTGGAACCGACCTGATTGCCAAACTGATGATGAAGAATAAAGGCATCAGCAAAACTCAACCTTTACCCTTCGGATTGTTTTACAGAAAGAACAAATATATCCTCGAAAAAATCAGAAAAGAGCAGGAAGAAAAACCTTATTTGAGATTCAAAAGTTTTACGCAAGGTTTGAAAGCCATCAATTACATCAAATCTAAAGAAGAACTGAAGGATTTGAATCAACTGACCCAGAAAATCAACCTCAAAAAACGCCATGAAATCTGGACTTCTTCCGGAAGGACTTTAGGCGAAAAGTCTTTCCTCATCTTAGAAAACGGCAAACTGACTGGTTTTGGTTTTTACGAATTATATCATCAAATCCAATCTTTGGAAAAAATAAAAAAACTGATGTTGCCGGTTACGAGATTCACGCAGGATTTGCAGAATGATTTGCAGTTGGCGGTTTTGCGGAATGAGTTTGAGGTGAGCGAGTTGCCGAAAGTTTAAGTTTGCAGACATCTATTTTACAATTCTAATAAATATGATTATATCTTCTGATAAAGACTACATAGAAACTAAAAAAATAAAACTTGGAACAAAAAAAATGAAATCTGAGTTTGCCCCACTTGCAGAATGGATTGATAATTATTTCAATGTTAAAACTCTCAATATAATCTATGATATTTTACACGACGGTAAACCTAGAATTCAAATCTGCTTTGAGTTTGAAAGAGAAGAGAGAAAATTTCTAACTCGCAAAATTTCGTTCTTTGACAAAAAGAAGCAAAAAATAATAGCTGAAAAATTTAAAGAAATAATTGAAAAACAATTTTTAGAAGAATCAAAAAGTTCTTTATTAAACTTATTTAAAAAACAAAGAAGAAAGTACTTAACAGAAGATGTTTTTATAACTTATAGTGCTTTTGAAAAAGTAGCGAAACAAGAAATTACTTCCAAAATATCAAAGGAACAAAAAGAAGAATTTATCAAATCATTTAGTAATGAGGATATTTGGACAATTTCAATATTTTTTACAATACCAACATTTTTTTTGTTTACTGATGCCAAATTAAAAGAATATGATAAGTCCGAATTTAAAAAACTGTGGGCTGATAAATATTTTGATTTAATAAAACCTTTTGACGAATTCAATTATTATAAAAGAGAAGATATTCAAGTTTTTTTAGACAGCAAAGAGAACTTTGACAATAACTATCAAAGTAATTGGTACTACTATTATAAATAAACCAATCCAATAATTGCGTAATATATCAACATAATTCTCAGAAAATAAATCGGATTTTATCTTTAAAAACAAAATGATAACAAGCCACAAAAAATACGATCTGTTAGATAAAACTTTTATTGAAGTTTTAAAGTTTGACTCGCCTTTCCAACACGAAATGCCGATTGCCGAGAATGCCTGTTTTCATTATATGTTGCAGAATAATTTGCAATACACCATAGATGACAAAGTAGAAAATATTCCGGCGCAGGAATCCATTTTGCTCAATTGCAGGAATATTGGCAATACGATGGTAAAAGTGGGCGAGAAAAGCAGCAATGAAATCCTATTGATACATTTCCATCCGGAAATTCTAAAAAAAGTGTACAACAGAGAATTGCCCGCCATCTTACAAAATCCGAAAAACACCATCACCCGAAAAACGAGCGAACACATCAGCAATGATTTTTTGATTAATAAATATATAGATGGTCTTTTGTTTTATTTTGAAAATCCAGCTTTGGTTAATGATGATATTTTGATTCTGAAATTGAAAGAAATCATTATCCTGCTCTCACAAACCAAAAATGCCGAAGCCATTCAGGTGATTTTGTCTCAATTGTTTTCGCCCGTTATTTATACTTTCAAACAAGTTATTGAGGCCAATATCTTCTCGCCGATTACTATGGAAACTTTGGCGGATTATTGTAATCTCAGCTTGTCGTCCTTTAAAAGAGAATTTGCGAAGCTCTATAATGACACGCCTGCCAACTACATCAAAACCAAACGCCTGGAAAAAGCCAGCGAACTGTTATTAAAAACAAATAACCGAATAACCGATATCGCCTTCGAAAGTGGCTTCAACGATTTGGCCAATTTTACCAAAAGTTTTCACGATAAATATAACGTTTCTCCTTCCAATTTTCGATTGAACCAAATCGACAAATAATTGAACTTTTCTACAAAATACTTTTCTTTTTTGCATCGCATCTTTGTACTGTCAATAACGGCAAACAATTTTAAAAATAACAAAAATGAAACGTACAGCAAATGCACATTGGGCAGGAAATCTAAAAGAAGGAAAAGGAAATCTATCTACACAAAGCGGCATCCTAAACCAAACCAACTACAGTTTTAAAACCCGTTTTACCGGAGAAGAAACAGGAACAAATCCAGAAGAATTATTAGCAGCAGCACACGCAGGTTGTTTTACAATGGCCGTGAGCGCGGCATTAACAGAGAAAGGTCTAAGCGCAACAGCATTGGACACACAAGCTACAGTTTCAATGGAAGGCTTGAGCATCACAGCGGTTCATCTCAACATCACAGGTTCTGTATCTGGAATTACAGCGGAAGAATTTGAAGCGATTACCAAAGGCGCAGAACAAAATTGTCTTATCTCCAAAGTTCTTAATATTCCAATAAGTTCCGAAGCGCATTTTATAGCTTAATAAGCTGATGGCTGTTAGCTTTTGGTTAATAGCTTTCAAATAAACCTTGTAATTAAACAAATCCATAATTTTAAATTTAAACAAAATGAAAACAATGAAAAACTTCGCTCTTTTAGTATTAATGCTATTCAGCTCAGCCATTTTTGCACAACAGAAAACAGATGAAAAACCAACCATTATTTTCGTCCACGGAATCTGGGCAGACGGCTCCTCTTGGAATCATCAAATCACAGCATTGCAAGCACAAGGATATCCGGTAATGTCGGTTCAAAACCAAGTGGCTTCACTCGCAGGTGATGTTGAAGCTACAAAAAAAGCCATCAGTCTGGCAAAAGGGAAAGTAATTTTGGTAGGGCATTCTTGGGGTGGAATCGTCATTACTCAAGCAGGAAATGACCCAAAAGTGGCAGGTTTGGTTTACATCGCGGCATTGGTGCCAGATTTAGGAGAATCCATCAGCAGTTTATCCGCAACTGGGAAGCCCAATGATTTAGGAAAATATTTAGTTCCCGTTGATGGCACATTATATTTATCAGAAGAAGGCGTGAAAAATGCTTTTGCACAGGATTTATCATTAGCACAACAAAAATTCATTTATGCTACACAAACACCTGGAGCACAAACCGTTTTTGGAGAAAAAAGTGGTGAGCCAGCGTGGAAAACAAAACCTAGCTGGTATGTTGTAGCCAAAAGCGACCGAGGCATAGACCCGGATTTGGAAAGAAGAATGGCAAAAAGAGCCAAATCAAAAATCACAGAAATCGAAGGAAGCCACGTGGTAATGCTTTCTCATCCAAAAGAAGTTTTGGCAGTTATCGAAGATGCTATCAAATCCTTGAAATAATTAAAGTTTAAATCGTTGAAATACCATTTCAGAAGTGACTGTCATTTCTGAAATGGTATTTTTAATTTGTCAGAATTTTCTTATCAAAATAAAATCAACCTAAAACATTGCACGATTTACAGATAAGTTCTAATTTTGCGAAAATTTTAACAACAAGCAATGCAATATTTTAAACAAAGCAAAATCGGAAAAAAGGGAGCTGTACGGTTCTCTAAGGTTTGGAATGTGTAAAGAGTTGCGTGCATAAGATATCTATTGCGGCAGACTCTTTATATAAGAATCTGCCTTTTTATTTTAAAAATCTACCTTATGACAAATCAGGACTTGCTCAATGTGGCAAAAGAATTCGGGACGCCCGTGTATGTTTATGACGTTAATTCCATCAGTGAACAATATAAAAAGCTGACCTCTTCTTTCTCGAAGACTACGCGTTTTTTCTATGCTGCGAAGGCGCTGACCAATATCAACATCCTGAAATATGTCGAAAAACTAGGCGCTTCTCTGGATTGTGTTTCTATCAACGAAGTGAAATTGGGCTTGAAAGCTGGTTTCTCCAACGACAGAATTCTCTTCACACCAAATTGTGTTGACTTGGCCGAGATTGAGGAAGCAATGTCTCACAATGTTCATATCAACATCGATAATATTTCGATTTTGGAGCAGTTTGGAAATAAATTCGGTGGATCTTATCCGATTTTTGTGAGAATCAATCCACATATTTTTGCTGGCGGGAATTATAAAATATCAACTGGACATATCGATTCTAAATTCGGAATTTCCATTCATCAACTTCGTCACATCGAGCGCGTTATGAAATCAACAAACCTAAATGTTGAAGGACTTCATATGCATACAGGAAGCGAAATCAAGGATACAGATGTTTTTATCCAAGGTCTTGAGATTATGTTTGGTTTGGCAGAACATTTCCCAAATCTGAAATATCTGGATATGGGAAGTGGTTTCAAAGTGCCTTATCAAGACGGAGAAATCGAAACTGATGTAAAAGCGCTTGGAAAAAAAGTAGGAAATGCCATCAAAAAATATGAGGAAGAATCCGGAAAGAAATTCCAGCTTTGGTTTGAGCCGGGGAAATTCCTAGTAAGTGACAGCGGACATTTCTTAGTAAAATCGAATGTCATTAAGCAAACCACAGCAACTGTTTTTGTAGGCGTAAATTCTGGTTTCAACCATTTGATCCGTCCGATGTTCTACGATTCTTACCATATTATTGAAAATTTATCCAATCCAAAAGGTCCGGAAAGAATCTACACGGTTGTTGGAAACATCTGTGAGACAGACACTTTCGCCTGGGACAGAAAAATCAATGAAGTGCGGGAAGGCGATGTTCTGGTTTTCAGAAATGCAGGTGCGTATGGTTTTGAGATGAGTTCAAATTTCAACTCCAGATTGAAACCTGCAGAAGTGATGTTTTTGGACGGAAAAGCGCATCTCATCAGAAGAAGAGATGAGTTTGTAGATCTTTTGAAAAATCAGATTGAAGTTTTGTAAATTGTTGCTAATCAGAAACATTTTGGCATAGAATTTCATTCAAATTAAACAAATCAAAATACTATGAAATCATTACTACTTTCAGTGAGCCTTTTTGTTGGCTCCTTTGCCTTTTCGCAAGCCAATAATGATGTGGAAGAATCCCTGAATGTTGATATTCCAATGGCGGACGCTTCTACAAGTTCTGTGACTTACAATGTTCGAGGAATTTATCAAATCAAAGACGAATCTTGTAATCCATCTCAATTTAAAAGTCTGAGATATCCCGGAGGTTCAGATAAATACATCAAAGAATTGAAAGAAAAACTTCAGCAAAATGTTAATTGGAATACTTATTCTATCAACGGTTTGTTTTTCGTAAAACTGGATATTAGCAAAGATGGTGTTTTATCAAAAGTAGAAGCTGGACCAAAAGTTACGAACAGCGAACCTCTGCTGAAAGATTTAAAAGATGTCGTTTCAAAAGTGAATAAAACCTGGATTCCTGCAAAGTGCAATGGCAATCCTATTGATTCCAAAGCCATCCTGAAAATTGATTTTTCATCGATGACTTATGACAATGCGTTTAATTAAATTGAAAAAAACAAAAACCGCTAATTTAACTTAGCGGTTCTTTATTAGTTTTTACCCAAAAATATAGTTTAAAAAAGCGTTCAGATTACTCCAAACGCCTCTTTTTCTTCTTCATTCGGATTTTTCAATCTGAATTCCTGCAAAGGTATACCGAATTATTATCCTGTGAAATGAACCATGGTTAACAAATCCGCTTTCTAATTCGGCTGAGGGCTTGTGGCGTGATGCCCATATAAGAGGCAATATGTTTAAGCGGAATCTTCTGAAAAAGGTCTGGCTGCTGTTTCAGCAACGTGAGATATCTCTCTTCTGCCGTTTCACTAAGGAAAGAAAATTCACGATTCAGTTTTTCTACGTAAAGCGTTTCTACTGTTAATCTTCCCACCAGATTTCCTATCGGTTGGGTTCTGTAGATTTCCTGCAAATCATCGTAATGAATCTGCCAAACGACCATATCCGTCAACGCTTCTATATCGCATCTGGAAGGAGTTCGCTGTGTAAAAGAATCGTAAGCCGTTAGAAACTGGTGTTGAAAAACAAATCTGATAGTCAGCTCTTTATTCTCTTTCATAAAAAAAAGCCTAGCCGCGCCGGTTTCCACAAAAGAAAGATAATTGTCCACCTCGCCTTTTTTCAGTATCAATTCTTTCTTTTTAAATTCTTTGCGAAAGTTTTTTTCTACAAAAGGTCTCCAGTTCTCTTCAGTAAGAGGTATGCCTTTTGAAAGCAAATATTGTCTGATAAACTCCATCCATTTTTATTTATAGATAGAGTTCAGTTCGTTCATATATTCATAAGCTGTCAAATCAAATTTCACAGGAACAATGCTGATGTAACCGTTTGTCAAAGCCGTTTCGTCTGCATCTTCTGATACATCCATATTATTAAAATAGCCGGAAAGCCAATAATATTTTTTGCCGTGAGGATTGGTTCTTTCGTCAAAGCTTTCTTCCCATTTGGCGTTCGCTTGTTTGCAAACTTTGATGCCTTTGATTTCTGATTTATTTAATTTAGGAATGTTGACATTGAGGACAACACCTTTGGGCATTGGGTTTTCCAATGTTTTCAGAATAATATCTTTGATAGAATCTTCAGCCTGGTCAAAATCTGCTTCCCATTTCAAATCGGAAAGAGAAAAACCGATGGCTTGCAAACCTTCTACGCCTGCTTCCACCGCCGCAGACATTGTTCCGGAATAGATGACATTGATGGAAGAATTCGCGCCGTGATTGATTCCTGAAACAACCAAATCCGGTTTTCTTGGAAGAATTTTGTCCAAAGCCATTTTCACACAATCCACAGGCGTGCCAGAGCAGGAAAAATCTTTTTGAGGCCCATCCAAATTCAGTTCTTCGAAGCTTAATGTGGAGTTAATCGTGATGGCGTGACCTTTTCCACTTTGTGGAGAATTGGGCGCCACTACAACTACATCTCCTATTTCGTTTACTATGTTGATTAATTTTCTGATGCCAGGCGCAGTTATTCCGTCGTCATTGGTTACCAATATCAATGGTCTGTTCATAAATTTTCCGTTTTATATTTTATATTTTTTTTGACGATTTTTTAAAATCAACCCAAAAATAACCAAATTATAATGAGTAAAATAAAATAAGGTGTTAAATTTGGTTTTGTTTTTGAATACAATGGTAACATTCAAAACAATATTTTGACTAATATAAGTACACATTAAAAATTTATGTTCAAAAAAATCAAGTTCAAGAAACTACTGATGTTTGCGCCGCTGATGACGCTGATGTTCTGTTTCAATTCTCCACAAAATGATGACGAAAAAATGCAGACCATAATGGTCAGCGTGAAAAATACACTTTCCTATCTTCATTACAGTCCAAAACCTATCAACGATGCTTATTCTCAGGATGTTTATGAGAAATATTTTGAAGGCGTAGATGCTTCCAAAAGATATTTTCTGCAATCTGATATGGATGAGTTCAAAAAACATTACACCAAACTGGATGATTATCTGAATAATGGCAATCTCGTTTTTTATAAATTGACGATTGACAGACTTTACCAAAGAGTGGACGAAATCGATAAAATGACTCAGGATATCCTTTCCAAGCCAATTAATTTGGAGGAGAATGACGAATTAATTCTTGAGCCAAAGAAAAGAGTGAATCCTGTTGACGCTAAACAACAGCGTGAAGAATGGAAAAAATATATCAAATACAATATCCTTCAGGAAATTGAAACGATGAACAGCAAGGAAGAAGCTCAGAAAAAGAAGAAAGATTCTGTTGTGAACAACAAACTTCCAGACACGATAAAATACGCGCCACTTTCTATGGAAAAGAAGCGTGAAAAGGCAACTGCTGAAGTCAAAGATTTGATTACAGATTCTTTCAGAAGATTCAAAAAGAGAAAGAAAATGGACTGGTTTACAGTTTATATGAATGCTTATACCGAAGTATTTGACCCGCACACCAACTATTTCTCTCCAAAAAACAAAGAGGAATTTGATATGCAATTTACTGGAAAAGTAATTGGTATTGGAGCATTGATTCAGGAAAAAAAAGGTTATTTATACCTTGGCGAATTGACCATTGGCGCACCAGCGTGGAAATCAAAACAACTGACTGCAGGTGATAAAATCCTGAAAGTACGTTCTAAACCAAACGAAGAACCCGTAAACGTTGTCGGAATGTTATCTGACGAAGCGGTAAGATTGATTCGTGGTGAAAAAGGAACACCTGTGACGCTGACCGTTGAGAAAAAAGATAAAACCATCAAAGAGGTAACGATGATTCGTGAAGAGGTGGCTATTGAAGACACTTTTGCGAGAAGCATTGTGGTTAATTCTAAAAATGGCAAAAAATACGGATTCATTTATCTTCCAAGCTTCAATGTGGATTTTGAAAATCCGAAAGGCAGAAATGCTTCGGACGACATCAAAGCTGAATTAATCAAACTTAAGAAAGAGAATGTAGAAGGGATTATCCTAGATTTAAGAAGCAACGGCGGGGGTTCTTTGACTGAAGTTGGTGATATTATGGGATTGTTTATGAATGCTGGGCCTTATGTTCAGGTGAAAGACAGCCGTGGGAAAATTCAGGTTTTGGATAATAAATCTAATGAACCTGTTTGGACTGGACCGCTTGTGGTGATGCAAAACGAATTATCAGCATCAGCATCAGAAATTTTGGCGGGTGCTTTCCAAGATTACGGCAGAGCAGCGATTATTGGTTCGCCTAGTTCTTTCGGAAAAGGAACCGTTCAGACTTTTGTGGAATTGAACAGATTCTTGAATACGAATGACGATTTCGGCGCTTTGAAACTGACCATCCAAAAATTCTACAGAGTTTCCGGAGAATCGACTCAGAGAAAAGGCGTTGAATCTGACCTGAAAATGAAGGATTTCTTCTCTTATGCGGAAGTTGGAGAACGTTTTGACCAATTTGCTTTGCCTTGGGACAAAATCGAAACGACTTCTTACAAGAAATTGACTGGATTAAATGTTCCGCAATTACAGGCTGAACTGGACAAACAACTGCAAGATAACAACAACTACAAAATGTTGCAGGAATCTGCGGAATGGAAAGAAGCTTTGGACAAAGAAGAAACAATTACGTTGAATCAAACCAAATTCAATGAACTGATGAAAACGCGTAAAGCGCAGATTGACAAGTTCAAAGGTTTGGATAAATTCAATAATGGATTGAAATTTACACTTCACACAGACGAAGCGGAAAGAATCAAAAAAGACGAAGCATTTGCCAAGAAAACAGAAAACTGGAGAAAAAATCTTGAAAGAGATTTCTATCTGGAAGAAACGGTAGATGTACTTTCGAAAATCAAATAACAAAAAAGCGTCCCGAAGTTTTCGGGACGCTTTTTTTATGTTTAATGAAATACTTTATTACTTCAAACTCTCAAAACTACGCTTGATAAAATCTGTCAGCTCTTTTCCTTTCAAAAGATTCTGAGATAATTTTGCCAGATCCAAAGCTTGATTAATCATTGCACTTTTCTCTTCGGCATTATCTTTCTTCAATAATTCTCCCGCAAAGTCTGAGTTAGAATTCACCACAAGATTATACATTTCCGGGAAACCGCCCATTCCGAACATTCCACCGCCAGTTGCCTGCATATCCTTCATTCTTCTGATAAATTCCGGCTGAGTCAATGTGAACGGCGCATCTGTAGAATCAAGGTCTTCCAACTGAACGGTGAATTTCTGATCATTGATAGATTCCTCGATGTTTTTCTTCAAAGTTTCCTTATCCGTGTCATTCAGTTTAGAAATGACAGGTTCGTCTTTTTTGATCAGATTATTGATGTGATCCGCATCCACTCTGGCAAAAGAAACATTGTCCTTAGAACCTTCCAATTTCTGGATCAAGTGCGGAACAATTGGAGAATCAAGCAATAGAACTTCATAACCTTTATCTCTCGCAGACACGATGTAGCTGTGTTGTTCATCAGCATTGGTAGCGTAAAGAATCACGGTTTTTCCATCTTTATCGGTTTGAGTCGATTTGATTTTCTCAACCAATTCATTCCAAAGATAATATTGGCCTTCCGTTGTTGGGTAAAGTGCAAATTTGTCAGATTTCTCATAGAATTTATCTTCGGAAATCATTCCATATTCTATGACGATTTTGATGTCATTCCATTTCTTTTCGTAGTCTTCACGGTTTTCATTGAAAAGGGAAACCATTTTGTCTGCCACTTTTTTCGTGATGTAAGAAGAGATTTTCTTCACCGCGCCGTCAGCCTGCAAATAAGAACGGGAAACGTTCAGCGGAATATCCGGAGAATCGATCACACCTCGCAACAACATCAAGAAGTCAGGAACAATTCCCTTCACCTCATCCGTCACATAAACCTGATTTTGATACAACTGAATCTTATCTTTCTCGATATTAAGGTTATTCGCCAATTTCGGGAAGAACAAAACGCCCGTCAAATTGAACGGATAATCCACGTTTAAATGGATATGGAACAACGGATCTTCAAACTGCATCGGATACAATTCTCTGTAGAAATTGTTGTAATCCTCGGCTTTCAGTTCACTCGGCGCCTTTGTCCAAGCTGGATTTGGATTATTGATGATATTATCTACCTCAACCGTTTCCGCTTTTGCATCTTCAGCAGCACCTTCCGGCAAAGGCAAAGTCTCAGTTTTCATCCCAAATTTAATCGCAATTTGATTGAATTTATTATACTTCGTCAAAAGCTCACGGATCTTGGATTCTTCCAAAAACTCCAAAGAATCTTCTGCAATATGAAGCACAATTTCTGTTCCTCTGTCAGATTTTTCAGTTTCTTCCAAAGTATATTCCGGACTTCCATCACAGATCCAACGAACAGCTTTGCTATCTTCTTTGTAAGATTTTGTGAAGATTTCCACCTTCTCCGCCACCATAAATGCCGAATAAAATCCGAGACCAAAATGTCCGATAATCCCAGCATCTTTCGCAGAATCCTTATATTTTTCAAGGAATTCCTCCGCACCGGAAAACGCAACTTGGTTGATGTATTTCTCAACTTCCTCGCCCGTCATCCCAAGACCTTGGTCTTTAATTGTAAGCGTTTTCGCCTCTTTATCAATTTTCACCTCGATGATTGGATTGCCATAATCCACTTTCGCTTCACCAATGACCGTCAGATGTTTCAACTTCGTAGTTGCATCCGTCGCATTCGAAATCAGTTCACGAAGAAAAATCTCGTGATCACTGTAAAGAAATTTTTTGATCAGTGGGAAAATATTCTCCACCGACACATTAATACTTCCTGTTGACATATTTATATTATTTTTTGTTTTATTTAAAATTTCAATTCCCGAATCATAATCATTTATCGATTATCATTTATCAGTCATAATTTGGGCGACTGCCAAAAGCCAAAACTTTCCCCACGCTATTTTGTCACCGGGCTATCCGTTGCAATCTTTTGCTTATCACGATTTGTCATCTATTGATGCATTTGCCAAGCAAAAGGATTTCCACTACTATCCCTGTCGCAGGTTTCCACAGTCCATCAAGATTTCACAAAAAAAAGACCATCGAACAATTAATGACAAATTGTCGCTTGGTAAAAATACAAAGACACAAGATTACACAAAGAACATTAAGACTTTGCGTTCATTGATGAGTTTTACGTCTTTGCGACCTTAAAATGTTTTCAATATTGGGAAAAAAATCTTTGCGGGCTTTGCGTTTAAAACAAAAATTAAGATTTTCACTTTATCAAAAATTCTTACATTTACTTTCCACAATAAGAAAGCAAAATGCGCCACAAAATACAAAACCAAAACCCTGATTTCAAGAACATTACCTTCGATTCCAATTCAGAAAATTATGTTTTCGAAAAAGACGGTTTGGAACTGAAATCAAAATACACCAGCGAAGATGTCAAAAACAAAGACATCAAAGCTGGCTCCGCAGGAATTGCGCCTTTTCTCCGTGGTCCATACTCTACAATGTATGTTCAAAAACCTTGGACCATACGCCAATACGCAGGTTTTTCCACCGCCGAAGAATCCAATGCATTCTACAGAAGAAATCTCCAAGCCGGACAAAAAGGACTTTCTGTAGCATTCGACTTAGCAACACATCGCGGTTACGATTCAGACCACGCAAGAGTGGTTGGCGACGTCGGAAAAGCAGGCGTTGCAATTGATTCGGTTGAGGATATGAAGATCTTATTCGATCAAATTCCATTAGACGAAATCTCAGTTTCGATGACGATGAATGGCGCCGTTTTACCGATTTTGTCTTTTTATATTGTCGCCGCAGAAGAACAAGGAATCACAATGGACAAACTATCCGGAACGATTCAGAATGACATTTTGAAGGAATTTATGGTGCGAAATACTTACATCTATCCGCCAACGCCATCAATGAAAATCATCGCCGATATTTTCGAATACACTTCTAGAAACATCCCGAAATTCAACTCAATTTCGATTTCAGGTTACCATATGCAGGAAGCTGGTGCAACACCGGTTTTGGAAATGGCATACACTTTAGCCGACGGTTTGGAATATGTGCGAACCGGAATCAAAGCCGGAATGAACGTTGATGATTTTGCCCCCAGATTATCTTTTTTCTGGGCCATCGGGATGAATCATTTTATGGAAATCGCCAAGATGCGCGCCGCTCGCTATATTTGGGCGAATCTTCTAAAACAATTCAATCCGCAAAATCCAAAATCTTTAGCCTTAAGAACACATTCCCAAACTTCTGGCTGGAGTTTGACAGAACAAGAACCTTTTAATAATATTACTAGAACAGCAATTGAAGCTTTGTCTTCAGCTTTAGGCGGAACTCAGTCTTTGCACACCAACGCTTTGGACGAAGCGATTGCGCTTCCTACAGATTATTCAGCGAAAATTGCTAGAAATACGCAAATTATTCTTCAACAAGAAAGCGGAATTTGCGATGTCGTCGACCCAATGGGCGGAAGTCACTTGATTGAGACTTTAACCCAACAAATGATCGAGGAAGCAATGAAATTCATCGATGAAGTGGAAAAAGAAGGCGGAATGACCAAAGCCATCGAAGCCGGAATCCCGAAAATGAGAATTGAAGAGGCGTCAGCCATCAAACAAGCAAAAATTGACAGCGGAGAAGAATTTATTATCGGAATCAATTCCTTCAAATCAGATTTAAAACAAACCGAGATTGAAATCCTCGACATCGATAATACGGAAGTTCGCAGAAAGCAAATTGAAAGATTAAATTCGATAAAATCTAATAGAAATTCTCAATCTGTCGAAGAAATTTTAAATCGAATCCGAGAAACGGCTAAAACAGGAAACGGAAATCTTCTGGAACTTTGCATAGAAGCGGCAAGAAGAAGAGTCACACTTGGCGAAATGAGCGATGCAATGGAAGAAAGCTTCGGACGTTACAAAGCCAATATCAGAACCATATCAGGAGTTTACGCTATGAATGCAGGAAAAAACGAATACTTTGGAAAAGCAGTTTCTCTAAGTCAGAAATTTGAAGACGAGGAAGGCAGACGACCAAGAATTATGGTCGCTAAAATGGGACAAGACGGACATGACCGCGGTGCAAAAGTGGTAGCAACCGCATTTGCAGATATGGGATTTGATGTCGATGTTGCTCCTCTTTTCCAAACTCCGGAAGAAGTGGCGAAACAAGCCGTGGAAAATGACATCCATATTTTGGGAGTTTCTTCTTTGGCTGCTGGTCACAAAACTTTGGTTCCGCAAGTAGTAGAAGAACTGAAAAAACTCGGTGCAGACGATATTACAATTGTAGTTGGCGGCGTCATTCCGCAGCAGGATTATGAATTTTTATACGCTAACGGTGCAGATTTTATTTTCGGACCTGGAACCAATTTGCCGAAATGTGCGGTTGAGATTTTGGAGAAATTTTTAGCTTAAAAAATTTGTAATTAAATTTTATTTCTATCTTTGCACCTGAAAATCAAGTTCAACCAACAAAAATAACAACGAAGCAATGTTCAAATACAATCAACATACATCAGTAGGATTGCCTTTTGCAAAGGCGAGGCTTCGTGGTTTGGTACCTTCTTAGAACAACAGTATAATGAAATATCAAAACCCGGAGTCGTAAGATTTCGGGTTTTTTATTGCGCAATATTTCAAACTCAAACGTTTCCCCGAAATCAATTTTTTTAAGAGCTTAATCCCGCTTTCCGCTATATCTTTTTTCGCCAACGCTTTTTTCAAGCCAACGCAAAAAAAGGATGCCGCTGCAATCGGGGCTAGGTTTTCAGCTCCAAATCATCATTTGTCATAAAAATAGCGTGACAAAAAACAATCAACTAAAAATATAGTTGGTTCTCATATTCGATGCGAGAATGTCTAACATCTCACATCTATTATCTAAAATCTAAAAGATGGGAAATTTAAAACTAAAAGGAAAAGATATATTAAAATTAGGCTATCCAAACAACCAGAGCGTCAACATCGCATTGGAAGTGATGAAGAGAAATTTTGCAACCAAAAATATTCATTATGTAAAATCTCTTCTCAAGGAAATCCAGCAGAATCCGGAGAACTTCGAGAAAGATTTAACCTTCGGACAAATCGCAGAAGCTTTGCTTTCATCAAAGAAAACAGAGAAAAGAATGCTCAATACAAGCCGGGCATCGTTTCAGATTTTCGGAAACAATATTTCAGATGAAGCAAAAAACCAATTGTACACCGCATTGAAACTGCCGATTGCAACACAGGGTGCTTTGATGCCTGATGCACACAGCGGTTACGGACTTCCAATCGGTGGCGTTCTTGCAGTAGAAAATGCCGTGATTCCGTACGGCGTCGGGATGGATATTGGTTGCAGAATGTCACTCAGTATTTTGGATACACCAATTTCATATCTCGACGGTGCAAGAGACAAATATGAAAAAGCACTTGCTGAGCACACCAAATTCGGGATGTATGAAACGCACAAATCTTACATCGACCACGAAATTTTCGACAGAGACACGTTCGGTTTAATTCCGATTTTGAGAAGATTAAAAGGAAAAGCCATCAAACAAATGGGAAGTTCCGGTGGTGGAAATCATTTTGTAGAATTCGGAGAAGTTGAAATTATGGAAGAAGATGAACAAATCGGACTTCCAAAAGGAAAATACCTCGGAATTCTTTCACACAGCGGCTCTCGCGGATTGGGAGCTGAAATTGCTCAGTATTATTCGAGAGTGGCAACCGAACAATGTCCGTTGCCAAAAGAAGCACAAAACTTCGCTTGGCTAGATTTGAACACACATCTCGGACTGGAATATTGGACGGCGATGAATCTCGCAGGAGATTACGCTTCGGCCTGCCACGACGATATCCACAGGAGATTGGTGAAAGCAGTCGGCGGTAGAGTGAAAGCCAGAATTGAAAACCATCACAACTTTGCGTGGAAAGAAATCCACAACGGAAAAGAAGTGATTGTCCACCGAAAAGGTGCCACTCCAGCCAATGAAAACGAGTTAGGAATGATTCCAGGTTCGATGACGGCAAAAGGTTTTATCGTTTGCGGAAAAGGAAATCCGGATTCACTGAACTCGGCTTCACACGGTGCAGGACGGACTTTTTCGAGAGGGGAATGCAGAAACCGTTTCACTCAAAATGACATTAAGAAAGAATTGAAACTCAAAAATGTCACTTTGATGGGCGGAAATGCGGAAGAAGCACCGATGGCGTACAAAGATATCAATGAAGTAATGAATGCCCAAAGCGAATTGGTAGACATTCTCGGAACTTTCCAACCTAGAATTGTAAGAATGGATAAGTAAAACATTGCAATGTCATTCTGAACGCAGCAAAGCGAAGTGAAGAATCTCAATATAGAAAAGAGATTCTTCCTTCGTCGGAATGACAAAAAAATTAAAAAAAATGGACAAAATAATACAAATCACCTCGGGAAAAGGACCTTTGGAATGTCAGTGGGTAGTTGCCAAAGTGCTGAAGGTTTTCCTTGAGGAAGCCAAACAAAATAAAATCGATTACGAAATCATCCACCGTGAAAATGGTGATGAAAACCTGACTTTGAAATCTGTGACCTTACTTTTAAAAGGTAAAGAAGTCAATGAATTTTTAAAAAGTTGGCTTGGAAGCATTCTTTGGATTGGGAAAAGCACTTTCAGAAAATTTCATAAACGAAGCAATTGGTTTATCGGGATTTTCGAACTTGATGGATTGGATAAAATTGAATTTAATGAAAAAGAAATTCAGTTTAAGACAGCGAGAAGCCAGGGAAGTGGCGGACAAAACGTGAATAAAGTAGAAACCGCAGTTCGTGCAACCTATCCGAAAACCGGACAAAGTGTTTTCGTGCAGGATTCCCGTTCGCAGTTGGAGAATAAAAAGATTTCCATTATTCGTTTGAAAGAAAAAGTGATGGAATTTCACATTCAGCAACTGGAAAAACAAATGCAGGAGACGTGGAATAATCATTTGAATGTTCAGAGAGGAAATCCGATTAGAACATTCTCGGGAACCGATTTTAAAAAGAATCATCAGGAAAAATCTTTTAAAAAAGAAAGAAACAAACTGAAAAACGAATTAAAAAACTACAGAAATGACCTTAACTAAAAGTAAATATTATTTCGAAGCTTTGGATAATTATCCTTACAATTTACCAGAATGTATGGAAGCATTGAATTATGCGCTTTCCTACGACCCGGAAGATGCAGATTCTCTTTGTCTGATGGGAAGAATCTACAGCGAAATGCTAATCGATTATGAAAAAGCAAAGCTTTATTTCGAAGAAGCTATGCAATGTGATGTGACGAATCTGAATACGCCAAAATATTACATCAAATGTCTTTTGGATAATGAAGATTTGCAGGAAGCAGAAAAATTGATCAATTACGCTTTGAAAATAAAGGGAATTGATAAGGCTGTTTTATGGTATTACAGAGCGTTGCTTTCCGAGATAAGAGGAAGTTTTCCGAATGCTTTGAAATTTTTGAAGGAAGCAAAACAATTTTCTTATAATAAGGAAATGCTTGAATTCCTAAAAGAAAGAGAACAATTTATTAAATCAAAAATGCCAAAGAAGCTGAAGAAAAAATCTGCTAAAAAGAAGAAGGAAGCCCAATAAGGTTTCCTTTTTTTATGATGTTGCTGATTAATTATATAGAAATCTTTTGTATTATTTTTTACCAAATGACAAATCAAGAAAGAATTATTCTCCCTAAATTTCCACAATGAAAGAATTATTCGATTTTATTTTATGGTTCGGGAATCTCAATCAACAACAGATCAACTTTATTAAAAGTAAATCTCAAGAAATTGATTTTCAAAAGGATGAATACTTTTCGGAAGCCGGGAAAATTGCAAGTCAGGTTGGGTTTGTAGTTGACGGAATTCTACGTGTCTGCTATTATAATAATGAAGGCGAAGAAATCACAAAATATTTTATCGAAGAAAACAATCTGGTTGTAGATCTGGAAAGCTTTGACAATCAAATCATTTCCAGTTCTTACGTTCAGGCAATTACGGATTGTAAAATGATCATTTTTTCCAGGAAAGACTGGCTGGAACTTATACAGACTATTGTTGGTTTCGATGTTATTGTCAATAAGATTATTTCCAGAGCACTATTACAGAAAGTTGAAAGAAGAAGTCCGTTGGTAACCGAAGACGCTACGAAGCGTTATCTCAAATTTTTGGAAATCTACCCGAATGTAGTTAATCGGATTCCACTGTCGTATGTTGCTTCTTATCTTGGAGTTACGCAATCTTCACTTAGCAGAATCAGGAAAAATATTTAATTAAAATCACTTTTTGTCATTTGGCAAATGCTATTGATTTTAATTGGCTCAATTTTACATCATCAATTTAAAACAAGAAAAAATGACAACAGTATTAATAACAGGTGCCAACAGAAGCATCGGTCTTGAAACCGCAAAACAACTTTCAAAAAAAGGCTTATTCGTTTATCTGGGAAGTCGTGATCTGGCAAAAGGTGAAGCAATCGTAAAAGATCTTAATGAAAAAGGATTTAACAATATTAAAGCGATTGAAATAGACGTCACTAATTCTGAATCAATTTCTGCAGCTAAAAACATCGTTGAAAAAGAGCAAGGAAAATTAGACATTCTGATCAATAACGCAGGAATTCTTGGAACGCAACCTCAAAGTGCAGCAGAATCTTCCGTTGATAATATTAGAGAAGTGTTCGAAACTAATTTCTTCGGTGTAATCAATGTGACGCAGGCATTTTTGGATTTGCTTAAGAAATCTGACAAACCGAGAATCAGCAATATCACTTCCGGACTTGGCTCATTAACACTTCACAGCGATCCGAGTTGGAAATATTATCAGGTTAAAGCCGCAGCTTACGGACCTTCAAAAACAGCTTTGAATGCTTACACAATTGTCTTAGCCTATGAATTGAAAGATTCAAATTTCAAAGTGAATGTGATTGATCCAGGTTATACAGCTACAGATTTCAACCATCACAGCGGTCCAGGTTCTATAGAAAGTGCGGCATCTTTCATTATCAAACATACTTTGACAGAAGATGATGCGCCAACCGGACAATTTTACAGCAATGATATTGAAGATGAAACGGGATTAAGTCCGTGGTAGTTTTTTGTATTAAATATTAAAAAAGAGAAACTTTCGGGTTTCTCTTTTTCATTTCTTATTATTTCTTGGCGTTGGCATTTACATAGGCCAAAACCCAATTGGTTTCTTCCGCATTTAGTTTTGCTTTTGGTGCCATTGCAGCGATGATAGGTTTCCAATCAGCCACTGTGAAATCTGCAGGCGAAGGTAATCCGTGACATCTCCCGCATCTCAAATTGAACAGGTCTTCGCCTTTTTTGAGCATCTCTTCTTTGCTGAGATTGGCTGTTGCCACAGAAGATTCCGCAGAACTTGTAGCAGGAGCTGCTTGCTGCGTTTTGCAGGAATAAACGATCACGCCGACAAGACACAAGCTGTATATGTATTTTTTCATTATTTTTGAATTTGATTTTCATCAAAAATAATTAATTTGATAGCAGTTTATTACGCTGTCTTCTAATTTGTAACAATTCCAAATATCCAAAATGGCAAAGCAATTCGGTATCGACGATTACATCAATGGGATCAAGGCGTCTGATAAACGGATTCTTGGGAAAGCCATCACCCTCATCGAAAGCAAAAAACCAGAACACAGAGACCTCGCTGATGAACTTTTGAAGGCCATTTTACCTTTCACAGGAAAATCAATCCGAATAGGAATTACCGGTGTTCCCGGAGCAGGAAAATCTACTTTTATAGAAATGTTTGGGAAATTAGCGATTGGGAAAGGAAAAAAAGTCGCTGTTTTGGCGATTGACCCAAGTTCTTCCATTAACAAAGGAAGTATTCTCGGCGATAAAACCAGAATGGAAGAATTGGCAAAAGATCCAAACGCATTTATCCGTCCAAGTCCGAGTTCCGGATTTCTTGGCGGCATTGCGAATACAACTTTTGAAAGTTTATTAATATGTGAGGCAGCTGGTTACGATTATATTTTGATCGAAACTGTTGGCGTCGGTCAAAGCGAAACGTTGGTAAATGATATTACCGATGTATTCCTTTTTCTTAAAATCATTGGTGGTGGCGATGAACTTCAGGGCATCAAACGTGGGATTATGGAAATGGCAGATTTGATTTTCATTAATAAAGTCAATTCCGAAAATCTTGCAAAAGCTAAACTTACGAAAACCGAATTATCGAGAGCATTACAATTTATCACAGCGAAAGAAAAAGACTGGAAAGTGCCTATTATTCTTGGCTCTGCTTTGGAAAATGAAGGTCTTTCTGAAACATTCGAAAAGATTGAAAACTTTATTTCTCTTAAAAATAAGAACGGAACTTTTATAGAAAATCGAAAAACTCAGGCTGAAAAACGCTTTGAATTTTGGGTTAAGGAATATATTCTTGAAAAAGCTAAAAGAGAAAACTCGCTAGAAAATTCTTACTTAGAACATAAAAAGAATTCTTCGGAACTTCATTCAAATTCGAGTTCCGAAGCCAGAGAATTCGTCAAAAAATTATTTGATAATTAATTATTTCGCAGCTGAAAGATTTCCATCAAAACTGATCGGCTGTCTGTTATTAGAACTTACAGACAAAAATGCACTTCCGTTTTTGAAAATCTCCAGATTGAAAACGTAGCTTTCTCTTTGGTCTACTGTCGTAATTACAAACAGCGTATTACCTTTTTTGGTTGTGGATTGTTTTATTCTGAAGTCTTTAGATTCAAATCTGATTCCGCCGTTATTTGCGTCACCGGGAGTAGCACTAAAAGCTCTTCCAAAATAAGGTAAGGCAACACTGAACAAATCTTTTTTTAAATTAAAACCATAGCCCGGATCAAGATTCAGAATACGCGTTCCAGTCGAACCCGGCATAGAATTCATCACGTTGATGACATCATAATTGGTTGGAAAAGCTTTGGTTGCGTTAAAATCAAATTCTTTTTTTTCAACAACAGAATTCAAAGTTGTTGGTTCCAGATAAATTTGGCTTCCACAACTTACTGTCATCAAGGCTAAACTGAATATTAAGATTAAGGATTTCATTTTCAAATTTTTATAAAAATAATGAAACAAGAATCATGCAACTTTTAGATTCAATAAAAACGGAAAAGTTAATGGCTGTGTTCCAATTCTTTTCTGGAGTCACTGAAAAGTTTCAGGATTTTATCTTCCTCATTTTCCCAGCAAAGTTCATCAGAAGCCACATTCAGGTTATGAAGATAATAGGCTTTACCGTTTTCCAAAACCAGATTTATTTTCTCGGCAAGATGTTCCGGCGAATGATTTTCAATGATTTCTCCAACTTCAAACGTCTTAACGATATTCGCCATTTCCGGAAAATTAGAAACCACAACGGGAACTCGAGATTGGATGTAATCCGAAATTTTGTTGGGTAAAGAGTAATAGTAGCTAAGACCTTTATTTTCCTCGATGCTCAATCCTACATCCGCTTTTGGTGTGATTTCACGCAGTTCTTCAGGAGACAATTTTCCGAGGAATTTAACTTTATCTTCCGTTCCCGATTGTTTCGCCAATGTCCAGAACTCACTTTCCATAGGTCCTCCACCCGCAATCCAGAGTTCTGCATTTTCAATCGATTGCATTGCAAGAATGGCTTTGTCGATTCCTCGGGAATAATTGAGCCAGCCTTGGTAGAGAATTACTTTTTTAGAATTTTCTTTAGTGCCGGTAAATTCTATTTTTCTTGGTAAATTGCTAATGACCAAAGGCTTATTGATCTCATATTCTTTTACAAACCAGTTTGCGTAGGAATTGCTCGCCGTAATCATTCGTTTGATTTTGGGAACAAAAGTCTTCTCGATTTTCTTCCAGACGTGTTTTACCCAACGACCCTGGATGGTTGGCATTTCAGTAAAGATTTCATGACTGTCAAAGATAATTGGGATCTTCAGTTTCTTAGAAATCAGATAATTTGGCATTAAAGTTTCCAAATCATTGGCTAATAAAATGGTCTTATTGTCAGCATGTTTTAGAAGTTCTTTGTACAGTTTTCTTTGGAATTCGATGTAAGCAAACCTTAAAATTTTAGACTTCAAATCGATCCTGAAAAATTTGTACGGACGTTCCATTTCCGGCGCTCCAAGCCAGTTACAACCAATCAAAACAGGTTCGTAACCGTTATCATACAGTGTTTTACATACCTTTTCCACACGCTGGTCGGTATATAAATTGTTAAAAACACTCACGATAACTTTCATTTTATTTTTTTTTGAAAATATTATAAGATTGAATCACGGCAAGAATGGCGTTTGGAATAATAATTGGCCACAGCATTCCGCTGTAGATTCCGTAGATGATAAAGCAGATGCAACCCAATAAATTGATGGTTCTGATCGTTTTAATATCTTTCAATAAAAAACTGGCGACTACAAAAGCAGAAGCTAAATAACCCACATATTCCGACCAATGATTCATTAACATTTTAATAAGGATTACAAACCTAAACAATTTTATAAAAAATCAAGTCATAAAGTCCGTTTTTTTCTGATGGCAATCTATTTGCAAACAAATATTTAAATTTTACAATAATTAATTGTAGGATTTATCATAAAAAACATAACTTAGTGTATAATTTTTAATTATGGATTATAAATTTTCAGACGGTTTGAACCGCGTGTTCAAGCAAAGCAAAAATGAAGCAAGGCGTTTGCAGAGTGAGTTTCTGAATACTGAACATTTCCTTTTAGGAATCATCAAAACTGAAAATTCTGCGAAAGAGATCCTCGAAAGTCTAAGTGCGGATCTTACCCAAATAAAAAGAAAAATAGAAACCCTGAGTTCAGCAAACTCTAACCCGTTTACTGCAAATATGGGAAGCATTTCTTTTACAAAAATGGCAGATCAGGCTGTGAAAAGGTCTGAGCTGGAATGTCGCCAATATCAATCTTCCGATATCAATACAGTACACCTTTTATTAGGCGTTCTTTATAAGCAAGAAGATCCGACGGCTAATATTCTTCAGGCTTATGATATCGATTATGACGCTGTTCAAAAAGCATACAGAACGATGTTGAAAAACACAGATCAGTTGCCACAAAACAGCGCATACGATGACGACGAAGAGAAAGACGAACCTTACAGCCAGATGAAAAAACCAACTGGAAATCTTGGCGCACAGAAAAGTAAAACGCCGACTTTGGATAACTTTGGTCGGGATTTGACTTCTTTGGCGAGAGATGGAAAACTGGATCCTGTTATCGGTCGTGAAAAAGAAATTGAAAGAGTTTCTCAGATCTTATCCAGAAGAAAGAAAAACAATCCGCTTTTGATTGGTGAACCAGGTGTTGGTAAATCAGCAATAGCAGAAGGTTTGGCTTTGAGAATTCAGCAGAAAAAAGTTTCAAGAGTTCTGTACGGTAAACGTGTTATTACTTTAGATCTTGCAAGCTTAGTTGCCGGAACCAAATATCGTGGACAATTCGAAGAAAGAATGAAAGCGATTATGACGGAACTGGAAAAAAACAGAGATGTCATTTTGTTTATCGATGAGTTGCATACGATTGTTGGAGCGGGAAGTTCTACCGGAAGTTTAGATGCTTCCAATATGTTCAAACCAGCTTTAGCAAGAGGCGAAATCCAATGTATTGGTGCTACGACTCTTGACGAGTACAGACAATATATTGAGAAAGATGGGGCTTTGGAACGTCGTTTCCAAAAAGTAATGGTTGAGCCTACAACTGTAGATGAAACCATTCAAATTCTTCATCAAATCAAAGATAAATACGAGGACCATCATAATGTTCATTACACAGATGAAGCCATCCAGGCTTGTGTGAACTTGACAGCGAGATATATCACAGACAGATTCCTTCCGGACAAAGCAATTGACGCAATGGACGAAGCTGGCTCTAGAGTTTATATCAAAAATATGAAAGTTCCGACAGAAATCATCGATCACGAAGCTCGTATCGAAGAAGTGAAGGAATTGAAACAGCAAGCGGTAAAAGCTCAGGATTATCTTGAAGCGAGAAAACTGAAAGATGAGGAAGAAAGACTTCAAATCGAGTTGAATCTTGCTCAGGAACAATGGGACAAAGACGTCAAAGAGAAAAAAGAGGAAGTAACAGAAGAAAGTGTTGCGGAAGTTGTATCGATGATGAGTGGTGTTCCAGTGACTAAAGTTGGTAAAAATGAGTTGGATAAACTGGCTCAGATGGATGATAAACTGAACGGAAAAGTTATCGGTCAAGAAGATGCTGTGAAAAAGGTGGTGAAAGCCATTCAAAGAAACAGAGCCGGCTTGAAAGACCCGAACCGCCCAATTGGAACATTCATTTTCCTTGGAACCACTGGTGTTGGTAAAACCGAGTTGGCCAAAGTAATGGCTCGCGAATTATTTGATTCCGACGAAGCGTTGGTGAGAATCGATATGAGTGAGTATATGGAGAAATTTGCTGTTTCAAGATTGGTTGGAGCTCCTCCGGGATACGTTGGTTACGAAGAAGGCGGACAATTGACAGAAGCTGTGAGAAGAAAACCTTACGCAGTAGTGCTTTTGGACGAAATCGAGAAAGCGCATCCAGATGTATTCAATATTTTGTTACAGATTTTGGATGAAGGTTTTGTAACCGATTCTCTTGGAAGAAAAATTGATTTTAGAAATACAATCATTATTTTAACTTCAAATATCGGAACCAGAGATATCAAAGACTTCGGTGACGGCGTTGGATTTGGGACTAATGCGAAGAAAACCAATTCTGATGCAAGAGCAAGGTCCACTATCGAAAGTGCTTTGAAGAAAGCATTTGCACCGGAATTCCTGAACAGAATTGATGATATCGTAATCTTCAACTCTTTGGAGCAAAAAGATATCAAGAAAATCATCGACCTTGAACTTGGAAAACTTTACAGCAGACTTGAGAAATTAGGTTACAAAGTGGAGTTGACTGAAGAAGCAAAAGATTTCATCTCTGAGAAAGGCTGGGACAAAGATTTTGGAGCAAGACCACTTAAACGTGCTATCCAAAAATACATCGAAGACCTTCTGGCTGAGATGCTTGTCAACAAACAATTCAGTGAAGGAGAAACTGTGATTCTTAAAGTTAACGAGGCAAAAGACGGACTTGAAGGTGAAACACAGAAAGAAAAAGAAAGTGTAAAATAAATTACATTCAATCAATATCAGCCACCTTTTTTAGGTGGCTTTTTTATAATCACTATGGAAGAATCTGCAAAAGAATTTTTACTCAATAATATTCCGGGCATCACGAGGGATGATATAGACATTCTTGAGCCCTACACTACGTTCCGAACCTTTAAATCTGGTGAAACTTACATACAACCGGGTGATAACAACCGCAAAGTTTACTTCATCAAAAGTGGAATTGTGCGGGTTTATCATTTGGAACCCAACGGTACGGAGAAAACTATTCTTTTTCATAACAGAAGGAGTTTTTTTGGCAACTATGATGGAATTATTCACAGACAACCGTCGAGATATTTTTTTCAATCTATCGGAGAGACAGAAATTTTTGAATTAACTTATGATGCTATTGAAGCTGGCTCTCAGAAAAGCGTGAACATCAATAACCTTCGGGCCAATATGTTCCTGATGATGATTGGAATTTTACTGCAGAATATTGAAGATTTTGTACTCTTGAATCCTGAAGAAAGATACCAAAAACATTTGGTGGAAAATGCTAATGTCTTACAGAAAGTGCCTTCCAAATATATTGCTTCTCTGCTGGGAATCACACCAGTATCTCTTAGCAGGATAAAAAAGAGAATTTTTCGTGGAAATTAACAAAGGATAATTTTTATTCGGAAATAACTGATTATTTTTGCATTATTAATAAAACCTTCTGGAAATTCAAATAAACACAAATGATGAATCGATAGAGGGTTTTATTTTTTTATAATCCTACTACAAATCCTACACTAGGAATAAAGCCTGTACTAAAAATACTTTTGTTCTCTTTCCAAAGCACATTGTACATAATCCCAAACTGTGCAAACGCATTATTTCCTAAACTCTGCATATAGCCTCCACCAAGATAAAGCGCAGTTTCATCCGTACTATATTTGTAATTAGTGAATTTTTCTGTTGAATTGATAAAATATTGCTGAAGATTCGCGCCTACAAAAAATGAACGTGCGAAATAATAATTTGCAAAAGGACCTACACCGAACATTGTAGATTTATAATAATCTGATTTCTGCCAAGACGCACTCCCGATGATTCCACCTTCCAACTGGTCTGTGATTTTGTAACCAACTCTTGGAGAAACTTGCAGATTGAAATAAGAATTGCTTCCGAATCCTACGCCTAAACCGCCACCAAAAGTCCATCGATTGGGTGGAGTTTCTGGACTCATTGCAATTTGAGAGAAACTTAGAAAGCTAATTAAAATTAAGGAAAGACTGAATAATTTTTTCATAATAATTTTGTTTTTTATGTTGACACTTTAATCAAAAGTCGAACCTCGCAACCCGACTTGAGTGGAAATCCTTTTTTGCCTGTACAAAAGTTTTAATTAATCTGAAATATTCCTGCAAAAAAGATTGGGAACGGAAGGCGGAATAGTTGCCCAAATAATTACAATTAATAACTCCCACAACACTATCGATTTTCTCAATGTCTAAAATTATGGTTTTTTGGCGAATATTTTAGTTGTATTTTTGCGCCATCAAACTAAGAACTCCCGTCAAGAGTTTCGTAAAATTGAAATCAAATGAAAATAGTAGTTGGCCTCTCCGGAGGCGTAGATTCTAGCGTGACAGCTTATCTTTTGCAACAGCAAGGTCACGAGGTTATCGCACTTTTTATGCGAAACTGGAACGATGCATCGGTGACATTGGAAGATGAATGTCCTTGGATCGAAGACAGCAATGATGCGCTTCTCGTCGCACAAAAATTAGGAATTCCTTATCAGGTCATCGATATGAGCGAGCTCTACAAGGAGCGAATCGTGGATTATATGTTTGACGAATATCAAAAAGGAAGAACGCCAAATCCCGATGTGCTTTGCAACCGCGAAGTGAAATTCGATGTGTTTATGAAAACGGCTTTATCGCTTGGCGCTGAGAAAGTTGCGACCGGACATTACGCGCGCGTGACTTCCAATTTTGATGAAAATGGAAAAGAGATTTTTCATCTTCTGGCTGGGAAGGATCATAACAAAGACCAAAGTTATTTCCTTTGCCAGTTGAGTCAGGACCAATTATCAAAAGCCTTGTTCCCGATTGGAGAATTAACGAAGCCTGAAGTTCGTGAAATTGCGAAAGAACAAGGTTTGGTAACGGCGGATAAGAAAGATTCTCAGGGACTTTGTTTTATTGGTAAAGTGAGTTTGCCAACTTTTCTCCAGCAACAATTGGTTCCGAAAGAAGGCGAAATTGTAGAAATCTTCAATGATTTTGCTGAATATCATAAACCTCAGCCAAACTTCAATTCAAAACAGGAAGAATTGGAATATCTGTCAGCGAAAATCAATTATAAAAGAGAAGATGGAAAAGTGATTGGCAAGCATCAAGGTGCGCAGTTTTTTACCATCGGACAAAGTAAAGGTTTGGGAATCGGTGGTCACAAAGAGAGTTGCTTCATCATCTCTAGAGAAATGGAAAACAACATAATTTTCGTAGGTGAAGGGAAAAATTTCCCGGGACTTTTCCGCAAAGCTTTGAAAATTGAAAATGCTGAACTGCATTGGGTTCGCGAAGATTTGAGATTGAATGATGGAGAATCTATGGAAGTTTTGGCAAGAATCAGATATCGCCAGACTTTGGAAAAAGCAGCGATTTATCAATTCGAAGATGGATTTTATATGGAATTTGAAAATCCGCAGTCTGCGATTGCTGAAGGGCAATTTGCAGCTTGGTATTTGGAAGATGAATTGATTGGAAGTGGCGTAATTAGCTAATTTCAATATTAATATAAAATAAAAATCACTTCTCTCGCTGAAGTGATTTTTTGTTTAATTCCCAGCCAACCAATCTTTAAATTCCTTCACACGTTCCCTACTCACCGTGATTTCTTCATTTGGTTGGAAGTCTAAATCAACTTTGTAATTCGGGGAAGTGTGGATATTTTTGATGTAATCTGAACTGATGATGAATTGTCTATTGACCCGGAAAAACTTAGTTGCGTCTAAGACATTTTCGAGTTCGTCTAATGTGAAATCTGTTGGGAAATTCCGTTCCTGCGTTTGGAGGTAAACGATTTTATTTTCGCTGTAGAAACAACTGACTTCGTTGATGGATACCACTTTCAGATTATATCCGATTTTGACTAAAATTCTGGAAAGCGTAGATTTTTCCTTTCGAACAATCTGTCTGATTTCCTGCGAATTAACAGCGCCTTGCTCAGGTAAGAACGATTTGAATTTTTCAATGGCTTTTGCTAAATCTTCTTCTTCAATTGGTTTCAGAAGATAATCAATGCTATTCAATTTGAAAGCCTTCAAAGTATATTGGTCAAAAGCCGTCGTATAAATGATAAAAGCCTTGGTTGAGATTTTATCAAAAATATCAAATGACAATCCGTCGCCAAGAACGATGTCCGAAAAAATCAATTGCGGATGTTCATTTCCCTGAAACCAATCGACTGATTCTTCCACAGAATTAAGGCTTGCAACCACTTCTAAATCAGAGAATAAACTTAATAATTTTTCAAGCCTTCTGACCGCCGGTTTTTCGTCTTCGATGATTATCGTTCTAATTTTCATTGTCAATTAATAGATGTAAGGAATTAATTTTTTCGTGTGTTTTTTGTAATCCAAATATTCTTGTCCGAACTGCTCAATCAAGGCTTTTTCTTCCACACTGATTCTGTATGAAAATGCCAAAAATGGAGGAATTACCGCGACAGCCAACGATACCCAATTATTAAGATAAAGTCCTAATCCCAAAAATGTAAGCAAAGAAGCGGAATAAGACGGATGTCTTAAAACACTGTAAAATCCGTCTTTTTTTATCTTATGCTCTTTCCGGATGGTCACATCGACGGTAAAATATTTGCCCAACGATTTGATAATTATCAGTCGTCCAAAAATCCCTGCAAATATCAGTAATAATCCCAAATATACAATCCAAATCTTGTCTGTAATTGCTACACTAAAAGTATCAAAATGAATATTAGCAATAAAATTGGACAGCGTTATAGACGAGATAATGATAATCCAAAGAATCGTGAGCGAGGATTTGTCCTTTCCTTTTTTATCAGTTTCGTTGGACGCTAATTTTTGTTTGTAAAAAACTTCGGTGAGAAGCCAGCAAAACATTAGAACTAAAAAAATAATCTGTATCATTTTATCTGTTTTTATCCATCAATTCTCTGATTTTTCTCTCTTCCCAATCTCTTCCCAACACAAATTGTGGCAGAAAAATGCTCAATCCGTGCGCAACCAAACCAATTCCCCAGAAAAATAAGGTAATGAAATTCTTATATTGAAAATAACTTTCGCCAGGTTTTAAATCCTGAAAATTAATAAACACAATCAGCAGATTCACAAGAATATAGATGACGAAATGTGTGTAAAATCCTTTGAGCTTTTTCACTCTTTTCTTGGCTTCAAGATATTTGATATCGTCTTGTTTATTAATAATTTCCATTGTTTTGCTTTTTTAATTCTTTATTAATCATATCGTTTTCCCACTTGGAATTGAATAGAAATAATTTAGCCCCTTTGATAGCGAGAATCAATCCCCAAATCAGAAAAACTATTGAAACTTCTGAGAATGATAAATAGTTGAATCCGGATTTTACAAATTTAATCCCGTAAACTGCTCCAAATACGATGGTAAAAACTAGAACTCCTGTATAGAATTTTTTGATTTGTTTGACTCTTTCTACTGCGATTTCGTAACGTTGTTGACTATTATTTTCCATTGTTAATATTTTTTGATGTTATCCTGATTCATAATTTCCTGAATCTTCTTTTCCTCCCAGTTTTTACCGATGGCAAAAGTGTTCATTCCGTGCGCCAAGATTCCAATTCCCCAACCCAGCATTGGCCAATAAAACCAGATTTCTTCGGGTGACGTCAACAGATTGATGATGACCAAAAATGGAATAATGATGCAGTAAGAAATCAAGTTTCCGTAGAATCCTTTCAATTCTTTTACTCTTTTTACGGCTTTTTCGTAAGCCAGATTTTCTGTAGATTGTGATGTGTAAGTTGTCATTGGGTGTGTATTTTTTTCTATTAATATGGGAACTTTTACTTTAAAAGTCTGTTCTGATTTTTCTATAAAAACATTCTCTTTCGTGAGCAATGCGTAACGCTGAACGATATTTGCCAAACCGATTCCCGCGCTTTCCGAGAACTGTTCTCTTATCTGAAGATTATTCTCGATGCAGAGAAATTTGCCTTCTGTGAAGATTCTGATGTTCAAAGGTTTGTTGGATGTTGCGAAGTTATGTTTGATGCAATTTTCCAACAGTAATTGTAATGAAAGTGGAACAACCAACTTTTGCAAATCATTGGCGTTAACATCAAAAGTGAAATTCACGCTGTCCTCAAATCTGGTTTTCAATAGATTACAATAGATTTTGGCAAATTCTATCTCGTCTTCAATTTTGACTAATTCTTTGTCTTTCTGCTCCAAAACGTATCGGTAAACTTTCGACATCGATGTTGTGAATTTCTGCGCCTGTTCCGGATTTTCATCAATCAATGCGGTTAAGACATTCAAAGAATTGAAAAGAAAATGCGGGTCCAGTTGATTTTTCAAAGATTCGAACTGGGCGTTGGCAGATTTTGCAATCAATTTTTGCTCAACAACTTCTTTCTTAGTATTCTTTTTCAGTTCCTCCATAAAACCTTTGGCGTGGAGAAAAGCTGAAATCATCAATGCGAAATTGATCATAAACCAATTGGTAAAATTGTACTTTCCAGAAAAAATATCTTCTGGTGTGGCTACTTTTTGTATAATGACATAATTCAGATAATTACACACATAAACAACAATAAAATTCACAATTACAGTTGCAACGATTCCTAGAATGGTTCTAAGTCTGGTCTGGTCTGTCCAAGACAATTTTTTATTGAGAAAGTCATTCAGGTAACCATTACTCAAACCTAGTCCAAATGCATATATTGCTGAAATTAGCAAGTTGTAACCAAAGCTTTCCAAAGTTTTTTCATTTGAGAAAAAAGTGAAGAAAAAAATGGACGAGCCAAGCGTAATCCAAGAGAGTGTTATTAATGGTTTCTTGTTCATATTCTAATTTCTTGTTTCAAAATTATGACAGAAAAAAAAGTTAAGCAATTATATATGACCGAACTGTTAAAAAATACGCCTGAATTGTAAAAAGTCCCGTTTTGAATCTTAAATTTTTGATAAGATTACCGTCAACACTCGAAAAAGGAACACCTTTTGCATCACAGAAATCCAAATTTAATTATATATGAACAGAAATATAGAAATAATATTTGCCGGACTTTTCGGGACAGTGGCTGTTCTGGGGATTTTTGCAACGAGAAAATATTTCAAAAACAAGACTTACAAAAGCGATTATTCTGACCATCATTTATTATTCGGAAATCAAACAAAATCCTATGCAAATCCTAATGACGGTATAGAATTGGACGCATTCCTTTAAACACACACTATTTAATTATACAAATTTCCGGTTCTCGCGAGCCGGATTTTTTTGTGGAAAACTTTCCGGAATTTTAAGATATTTTTCATTTTTCAAATGATAATTTTGAAACAATAATTCCAATCAATTTTATCGCAAAGGCGGAAAGTTTTTTTCCTTACCAAATTATTTAAGACGCAAAGCTTTGCGACTTAAAACGATTTATAAATAACTTTTCTTTGTGCCTCTGTGTTAATTTTCATCAACTTATGTCAGATTTAATTCCAAAAGGTCAAGCCGCGCAACGCAATGTAATCAACCGATTCGATAGATATACTTTCGAGCCGGAAGACTATGAATTGGACAAAATCAAGACGCAGGTTACAGAAGTTTTTCCAAAAACGATTATCAATGTTGTAAAAAGTCCAGATTTGCCAATGGATTATTCTATGAATCCGTATCAAGGTTGTGAACACGGCTGTTCCTATTGTTTCGCAAGACCAACTCACGAATTTTGGGGTTACAGCGCAGGAGTTGATTTTGAAAGAAAATTAATGGTTAAGAAAAATGCGCCGGAGCTTTTGGAAAAAACTTTTCAGAAGAAATCTTACGTTCCAAAACCGATTATGCTTTCGGGAAATACAGATTGCTATCAACCGATTGAAAGACAATTTGAAATCACCAGAAAACTTCTTCAGGTTTGTTTGGATTACAGACATCCGGTTTCCATCATTACCAAAAACGCTTTAATTTTAAGAGATTTGGATATTCTCGAAAAAATGACAGAGAAAAATCTGATTTCAGTTTCGATGAGCATTCCAACTTTGAATGAGGATTTGAGACGGGTAATGGAACCGCGAACTTCCACCGCGAGAAACAAATTAAAAGCAATTGAGGTTTTATCCGAAAAAAACATTCCCGTGAATGTGATGATTGCACCTGTGATTCCGGGATTGACAAGTGACGAAAGTTTATCTATTATGAAATCTGTTTCCGACGCTGGCGCCAGAAGTTGCGGGTACACTTTGGTGCGACTGAATGATACTGTGGAACCCGTTTTCGTCCAATGGCTGGAAGCACATTTCCCCGATAGAAAAGACAAAGTTCTTAATCTCATCCGCTCAATGCGAGGCGGAAATCTTGGCGAAAAAAGATATTTTGAAAGATACAAAGGCGAAGGAAATATCGCAGAGATGATTCATAAAACTTTTGAAATTGGGAAGAAGAAATTTTTTAATAATCAGGAAAGAGCAACTCTCACTACCGAATATTTTACCGGAAGCAGAACGCAACAATTGCGATTGTTTTAACTTTTTTTATCTCAAAGTCTCAAATTAT